>OGYY01000066.1_pt1 | contig 99513 bp, 98 predicted proteins | sample 1576671 | NCBI WGS metagenome assembly OGYY01 (sample SAMEA3541593, study PRJEB24748) | human gut metagenome | biome: human gut; feature: human-associated habitat; material: faeces | place: China | collected 2012 | reverse complement strand
GAACATCAAACGAGTCAGACATCAACCCGCCATAGGCGGGAGTGAGGAGGCAGGCCGCCCCCAACAGGCTGGAGTGATACAAATAATGTAAATGCATGGCAGAACGAGCTTGAGGTTTGAATAATTCAAATCACAAAAAACACAGGTATTCAAAATGTATTTTAAAAGTTCCTGCCGGAATTCAAAAAGGAATCATATTCCTTAAAATTTTAATTATTCTTTATTTTGTTAGAGTTCTAAAACGCTCTTTGTTTTCAACAAACAACTTTACATTCCATTTACAAGAAGAATGGGAATGCCCCACTCTTTTTGTATGACACAGAACATTTCTTCTTTTTCCTTGATTCAAATCAACAAACCTGAAATTCCCGGCTTTCAGCCCTCCCGGTTCACTCCTTCAACATACCGTAGGACAGGGAATCTGTTTAGTATTGTGAAATACCCCCGGCCTCCTATAATTAAAGGCAACCCATTTCAATATGGCAAACCACACTACCACTCAAAAACTCTGCAACTGGTTCATTCAGCAGTCAACTACAAAAGGGCGCCTGCTCACGCCCGTCAAACTGAACCACCTGGTGATTCTGGCGGACTGGTGGCACCTGCACCGGAACGGCGGCTTCCTGATCAATGAAAGGGCGGAAGCATGGACTTCAGGCCCCGTGCTCCCCTCCATCTATCACGAATACAAGGACCAGCCGCCCTACTCCGCCATTGAACATCCCAGCCGCCGCCAGCCTCCCCTGGAAGAGGAAACAGACATCATCCCTTTCCTGGAACACATCTGGAACGTGTACGGCAAATACACGGCCCAGCAGCTTGGCCGCATCAACACCGCGCCGGACTCTCCCTGGCACCAGGTGCAGGGAAGGCACGGAGAAGCGGAGCACCAGCAGATCACCAGGGAGCATGTGGAAGCCTACTTCCAGTCCCTGACCGACTGACCCGGCGGAAAAGCCGGGCAGTTCCTTTTCCCCCGCATCATTTTTTCCGCACAACCGTACATTTGAGTGAAAAAAAACTTGCAAAGAATGGCCGCTTCCGCTTTAATTCGCCCGCACCGGAAAGGTGCCCGTTACATAGCCCTATAGTGTAATCGGTAACACAGCGGATTCTGGTTCCGTATTTTGGGGTTCGAGTCCTCATAGGGCTACCAGATTTAACAAAAAGGCCGTCTCTTCGGAGACGGTCTTTTTGTGTTTATTTCCCTTTAAATAAAGGTCTTGTGCGATTTCAGAAAGAAGGAGAACATCCTAAAACATGATGTTACAACTTGAAAAAAGAGCACACTATTGATACCACTAAACCCATGGCATCCATCTACAAAAAGCCGAATAGCCCTTACTGGTACGCTCAATATCGTGTACGGACTGCCGCGGGCTGGAAAATGGTCAGGCTGTCAACCAAGATCGAACATACCCCTGCCATAGTGACAAGGGAAGTAAAAGACGCCGCGGAGGCCATGGGAAGACCGCTGAACGTACTGACCAAGGAACAGGCCATGACCAAGGCGCAACGCTTGGCAGACGCCCTTGAATCAACTGCACGGGCAAACCTGCCAGCCTATCAACTGCGCCGGTCCATCTCTGCCTTGTCCACGGAGTTGACAGGAGAATCTATTGAGATGCCCGCTGTTAAATCCTGGCTTGACGATCACATGAAGCGCATCATACGCAATGGGCTCAAGCCCGCGTCCATAGCCAACTACAAACAAGCCTTTGACAAGTTCCGCGCCTCCATGGGGGAACGCGTCAATCTACCCCTGGACCGCATCACTCCCTTAATGCTGGATGATTTCAAAAATCATCTCCTGTCCCGCGTCTCTCCATCTACCGCCAATATTGCCCTTACTCTGGTTTCCGCGGCATTCCAGGCGGCAGTTGATTACAAGATCATTGAAACAAACCCCTTCACAGCGATCGCCAAGCCGCACAAGGGGAAAGTCATCAAGCGCCGGAAGTTTGAACTGGAAGAGCTTGAGAAGGTAATGGCCGCGTGCAATCCGGAATGGCGCTCCATGGTGAAAACGTGCCTCTACACGGGGGGCCAAAGATTGGGAGACGTGGCAACGCTCCGCTGGTCCCAGGTTGACGAAAAACGCGGCGTTATCCGGATGACCACGCAGAAAAAGGGAAAGCCCCTCATGATTCCGATTTTCCCGGCACTGAAAAAGCACCTGCAGCAGCGGAGGAAAGAAGCCCCAGGGGAATTCCTGCATCCGGAATGCGCGGACATTTTTGAAAGCAAGGGCTCTGGCCGCCTGTCAAACATCTTTGGCCGCATCCTGTATCAGTGCGGCCTTATCACCAAAGACCCTTTAGCCGCGGGGAAGAAATACAAAAAGCAGGAAGGGAACGGCACGGAAACCCGGCGCCACGTTAATGAGCTGTCCTTTCACAGCCTCCGCTATACGGCAACAACCATGTTACATGATGCCGGTGTTCCCCCTGCCCTTGTGCAAGCTATTGTGGGGCACGACTCCCGGGAAGTCCATGAAGGGTATATCGACTTTGGAGCTAAGGAGTTTACACAGGCCCTTGAAAAGCTTCCGGACCTATGAACCCTCACGCCCCTTGCTTGAGGGACATCAATTTCAGTTCTGACTGTTTCATGCTTCCCCTCCTAACCCTATTTCTTTCATCAAGTCCCGGATTTCAGCCGCGGCGGTGTCGGTATTCACGACGGGGCCTTCCGGCTGCTGCGGAGCTTGTTCGGGCTTCGGCTTCTTGCGAGCGGAGGCGGGCTTCCAGCGTGTTTCCTTCGCCCATCGGTCCGCATGGGTGAGCACATCCCCGAAGCACTCCCAGAATTTGCGCCTGCTGTCTGGCCTCCAAAAAGCCTTCTTGTTCCGGTCCTCCGTCAGCCCGGAGGCATAGTAGGCCCGCAGCATCTCCATGTCCCGCGGAGTAACCCGGCCCTGTGCGGAACGATACGCCTCAAGCGCGGCGGCCTGCTCAATGGCGGTTGGTATCGTCCGACCCCAGGACGGGTTGATTTCAAGGGTGGCAGCGATAAATCGGGCAGCACCAGGAGACGCCCCCAGGTCCGCGTGGTTGTCGGCACAGCGCATCCCCCGGACATCGTTCAGGCGTTCCCTATCCGGGAAAGGAGAGGGAGGCAGAACAGGAGCGGCGGGCGGTTCTCCCCACGGTGTATTGTCCACCGTAGTAGTTTTCTCCCCCTCATTATTTCCTTCCTTCCTTCCCTTCCCTTCCCTTACGGTTTTCGTATAGGTTTCAATATAGGGGGCTACGTTGGTTCCTATTTCGGTTCCTATGTTGGTTTCTAAAAAAACCGACGTAGGTTTTTCTTCGGTTTCCGTGTTGGTTCCTATGTTGGTTTCAACATTGGTTTTCTTCGGGCGTCCCCCAAGCTTCCCATTTTCACGGGCGGTTTTCCTTTTGACTTTGAGGGTTTCTTGAATCTCATGCGGATAGCCGAACACGATCAAATGATCACCGTCAAAATGGTAAAGTTCGTTTTCCACGTTGATTTCCTGGTCCGTCACACCACATGTTTGCATCCAGCGACGCATTCCCCAGGACCGGCAGCCTTCAATGACTCCGCCGTTCTCCTGCTCACAACACCACGCAAGAAGGGAAATCCAAGTAGCACGCTGCACGGGTTCCGCCCCGATATATTCGGGGCTGGAAAATAAGGCTGTTGGGATGTTGATGAATTCCATAATCAAAAAAGCGTCAGTTGGGGGTTGTAGTTGAGCCACAGGCATTCCAGCCGGGGGCTTGCCATGTTGGAAATGGTCTTGATGGAGTCCTTGTGCCACCCCTGCAGGGCGGAGTTGTAAAGCTCATTATCATAGCCGGACAGAACCACCTTGCCCCGCAGTGTGAGCAGGACGTTGAGCAAGCGCCGGTGACCGTCTCCTTCATCTAAAATGTATTCTGGCTTTCCCCCGCACAGCGGGCATTTAATATCTTTCATTTTAATTTTATCCTTTCTTTATTTTAAGTTTTCCGCTCGGACTAATTGTCCAATCATCAAAAGTGACAATGCCGGACAGATTGATCACGGGGTAGGCGTCATAGGGACGGCAGACAAACTTCTTGCCGTCTTTGTTTTTAACGCGGAGCCATGCGCCCCATTTGGCACCGATAACGGTATATCTGTGTCCTCTAACAGTGACTTGTTGACCGTACCGGAAGCGGGCGCCGTAGATGGCGTTGAGGGCGTCAAGATCGGGCTGCGCGGATTTGGCGGCAGAGGCTTTCCTCCTGCGGTTAAGTTCCACCATCCAGCGCCGTTTTTTCTCTCTTTCTTCGGGGCTCATTTGCCGAGTTCCTTTCTTTTGTAGTTTTCCACACTATCAATCTGGTAGGAGCAAAAGCCCTCCGGGTTGAGGTAGCAGCGGCCAAACTGGGCCAGGGCAAAGGCGTCCGCCTCGTTGTTATTGTTCATGTCCGCGCCCCAATGCTGGAAAACGCGTTTGAGCATCAAATCCTTTTCCGCATTGCCCTTCCCGGTGGCAAATTTCTTATTGGTGGTTGGCTGGACGATGATGAAGGGAACCCCCATGTCGAACAACAGGAGACGGACAACGCCCCCCAATTCCGCCAGCCCGGCCATGCCCTGGTGAGAGCCGTAGGAATACCCCTCAATGACGGCAAGTGACGGCTGCGTTTGGTAGATGATGACTCGTACCTCATTGCGGATTTCAGAGAGGCGTTTAACGCTTCTGTGCTTGGATTTGATGACGCCCCATTTCGGGGTGCCATCCCAAACCAACGCCCACCCCGTAGCGGTGAGAGACAAATCCAGACCTAAGATGCGCTTGTTCACGCCGCCCTCCCTTCTGTAGCCGGGCGAATCTCCGGCATGATGCGGGTGTATGCCTCAAGGTATTTGGGGCCGAATTTATCCAGGGCCGCTTTAATGCGGTCGGTGTATTCATCCCATTCCACTTTGACCAAAAACGGACGCAGGCCGGGGCAGTAAGAAAGGAAATACCACGCCCGCAAGCCAGTCACAGCCATGGAGCCGTGCACCTGGGGCTTGTATTTGTCCGGCAGCACGCCGTCCAGCAGATACCGGGCATGATGTTTGGAAACGGGGCATTTAATTTCAAGACCCGCTTCCACTGCGTTCAGGGTTTCCCCTATCAGGCCGTCCGGGCTGCACCCGATAGGAGCCTTCTTGCAGCGGATGAAACCAATTTCCAGCACCTTTTTTCCTGTCAAGGTCGCGAAAAGCTCGCGAGCTTCCGGTTCCAGTGCTTCCCCGCGGTCCGTGTGAAAATTGCCTTCAAAGGTTATTTCATCCGGACGGAGGCAGGAACAGCACAATTCGATGATCAAATCTTCCTGCTGGGCGGACGGTTTCCCGGTTTTGGGAGTGATCAGCCGGTCAAAATTACTGGCGGTTAGATGCCCGGCCCGCAGTTTAAACCATAAGTCGCTGCGCTGGGGAACATCCTGATAAATAGTGATGTTTTCAAGGTCTAACATGGCTTAATAGTCCTCTCTATTGGCTGGTACGAGTTCGCACTTTGGAGCTTCCAAGTCAGAGAAAAAGTCATCCGTCCGTTCTTCTGGCGGCGGTAATGATTCAGGGGCCGAAGGATGGTTTTCTTCCGATTTAGGCAGCTCAAAAGGATTGATTTCTTCATTATCTTTTTTAGGCGGCGTCACATTCCGTTCTTCCTTCCCAAATTCCTGCTCGTCGGCGGCGCTCATGGCCTGCTGGATATGTAGGGGTAAATCCCATTGCTTAGAGGCACGCTTGATGACCGTTTTCAGGCCCATTTGCCCGAAGTCACTCACCCACGGACCTACTATTTCCCCTTTCTTGTTCCGCGACTTAGTGCGGCCCATGATTTCCTCCACGGCGTGCAGGCTCATGCGTTCTCCATGCAAGTAGAGGTCTTTATCCGTCCATGTGCAGTAAAAGCCCCTGATGGGCGCCTCGCTGTCATCCCAATCGGGAAGATGACCCATTGCAAATTTCCCTTCTTCCAGGCCCCAGGAAAATGGCTCCCCCTCTCTCACAATTCCAATATTGAGGTTGGTGACGCCATTGGAGCGGGCCATGCGCATCAGGCCACGAGCGGAGGGGACGGCAACGCAGGTCAATACAGACCTGCCGCTTGCCTTATCATTGGACCAAAAAGGCACCAGATAGCCGTGGATGCCGTCAGGCTCACAACACATCATCAGCAGGTTTTTCAAGGATGCAACCAGCGTCACCGGGGCGCATTGCTGAAGGAGGGGCGTTTTCTGGCAGCAGTGCCAAAAGATGCTGATGCAGCGTTCCGGCGTCATCATGCCCTCTACAAGCTGGGCAATGTGGCTCTTCACGTCCTCCGACATCACAATTTCATAGAGTGTCTTTTTCGGAACTGGCGCCTGGGGCAAATCTAGTTTATCTGTAGGTGCGTTACTCATAATCTTTGCATGGTTCTGGTGTAACAGGCCGGGAGTCCGCGCCAACGGATCCCGGCCATCTCCTTTTTAGGCATTCAGGGATTCACGGCGCTTGCGGTTCAGTTCGTCGCAAAGCTCCTGTGCTTTCTTCCGGGCTTCTTCCTTGCTGTAGGGAGATGTGGGACAAGCGTCTGATTTCCACCATATTGTGTGTATATAGGAGTCACCTCTCGTGACCCGGAAACTACAAGTCATTTCTTTGACCTTATAAGGCTGTTCCGCTTCAATTTCTTCAATGGGCTTGACAAGCTCAATGCAAGCAACTGAAAGGTAGCTGTATTTATTTGATAAAACGCCGTTAGGAAGGCTAATCTCCCCTCCAATAAGCTCGTCTTTATAAAGTGTAACTTGGATTCCAATTTCGTTACCTTCGGATAACTTTCGTTCACCTCCACACCCGAAAAGCCTCCCGTGGTATCCGGTGATTCGCACCAAATCCCCCTTGCGGAATTTCCGCGCCGGGTCGTATTTCGGCTGGGCGGGTTCGAGCTGGGAGGGATCAAAAAAGATATATCCTTTCGTTTCGCCGTTATCACAGAGGACATCGACAGTGATAGGGTATATACCAGCCCCGACATCTCCCTTGATCGTTCCCCGGATAATAACTTCGGTTCCGGGCTTACATTCGTTTCTTTGCATGGTGTTTTTATTCTATTGTTTTGTTGTTGTTCCAGTTAGGTTAGTTGGAAAGGGTTGTTGCCGTATTCTCTTTTATGGCCTTGGAAATACGTTCCGCACACCAAAGAGTTGCACCCCGCTTTTGGTGCGGCAGGCAGTCTTTTTTCATGATTTCCGGGGCAGTTTTCGCAAGCTTATAGAGCCATACACGGCTTTTGCGGTGCCGGAACTGTGGGAGTTTGAGCAGGTCTTCAGCACGCAACCAGGTTTCACCGCTTGTTTCAGGGCAGTATTTCCCCTCCATGATCGCAACAAGGCGATCAATGCGGGTAAACAGCCCTTCAATCAAACGTTGATCATTGGTGTTCATAGTCCTGAAAAAATCATTACGGCTAAAAAGAGAAATCCGACAATGAACGCGGCGGCAGCAAGATAGACCAAGGCAATGACCAGACCAAAGAGCAGCCGCGTTACAGCTTCCTTCCGGCGTTCCCTGGCGCTGTTCTTGCGGGCTTGCAAGCGGCGGCGCTCCTTCCGGGGGTCAAGAGACTGGTAGGGGCTCTTCCCTGCCCTGTCAGGGATACCGTTGATTTGCTCCCAGGCACAAGAGGCGCACAGGCAGCGGAAGCAATACGCGTTCCCGCGGCGGTCTCCGATAATGGACCAGTAAGCGCCCTTGCCGGGTTCCTGCCCGCAGGAGTAGCACAGTAACGGCATTTTACCGCCCGCATTGGTGATGGTCTCCACCATTCCCATATAGGGGCCCTGGTGGATTTGACGTTGTAATATTTCGCATGTATTCATTTTCTGGTGTTGGTTTGTGGTTAGGCTCAAAAATGGCCGCCGTATGCGTCAGCATAGGGGAAAGCAGGTTCTTCTTCCGTTTCTTCCCAGCCGCAGTCCTCGCAGCATCCCCAGCACAGAGGGTCAGTCTCGTCATATTCTATGACGGCGCCGCATTCCGGGCAGTGGAAATCTCCGTTGATGTCTGCGTAGGGCCTCATGATTTAGCTTCCTTTTTTTGGATATTATCGCTCTAACAATTCCAGATTTATCTTTTTAGCACATAAAAGCAACTAAATATTTCCCATTTTAGGACATTTTTTGGAATTAAGTTTAGGGGAAGTTGTAGATAAAATTTTCTCCTGATCGTTGGTTCTCATGATAAAAGACATGACAATTCCGGAGATAATGGCGGGTTTACTCATTCCCGTTGCTTCTTCCGTTTTCCGGAACCATTCTTTCACTTCCGCGGGGGTTTTTCTAAAGCTGTGTCTCATTTTGGTTGCAGGTTTGATTGCTTCCGCGTTCGCTTCTTGCGTGCGGTTGATGGTCACATAATACCAATTTTACGTATCCTGTCAACCCATAGAATACCTAAAGATGTTATTTCTTGTTCCCAAGTTATCTTGACACGTACGGAATATGCGTATACATTCCGCCTATGCTCAACGAAGAAGAAATAAAAAAATGGCTCAAAGATACGGGGAAAAATCGTCAATGGCTTGCTGAAAAAACGCTCTCCAAGAAACGAACAGTTGACGGCTGGCTATCTGATGGAAACCCAATCCCCCCCGCAAAACTTGCTGTTATTGAACGTCTCATGAACGGTGAAGATGAAATCCAGTTTGAGCTTCCAGAGAACTTTGAAACCCTCCTCCGGCAGAAAGCGAAGGCAGCACACAAAAGCATTGAGGACCTTGTTAATGAAATCCTTGAAATGACTGTCCAGGAGCAGAAGAGAAAGCAACAGGCAAGCGGCACGTATCCAGAAGCCATTGAAAAGCTACACCCTGCCTTTGATGACGATGACGAGCCGGAAGAGATCAACAACGTCATTCTTCACCCTGTCAAGCTACCGGAAATTATGGTTGTAGGGAATGTGGCGGCCGGAGAAATTACGTGGAGCGATCTTGACGAGCCATACCCGGTATTTGACAAGGGCATCACGGCCTTACACGTGGAAGGCACCTCAATGGAGCCGGAAATCAAGAATGGCCAGATTGTCCTGGTGCGTCCTGTCCCCGAAAATGATGACCTTGAAAAATACGTTGGAGAAATCATTGTCTACCAAGGTACAAATGACGTGTCCGGAATTACTCTGAAGAGGCTTATTGAGGACGCCGGGCGCTTCCTTCTTGCCCCTATCAACCCGGCTTTCCGGAAACGCATTCCCATCACCGGCCAAATCAAAGCTCGCATGGTTGGCAAGATTGACCTGACAAAGTGATTTCACTTAGAACTTTTGTATGTTCTCAACTAGAAAAAGAAAATGTGTGAAGATACTTTGAATGAATTGGATGATTTTATTCCTTGTGACAGGGAATATATTGATGCAGAAAATTTTTTTAAAGATATTAAAGGGTTAAAAAATCTGTATCTTTACGTAACAGAGAAACAATTATTTTCTATTCTTGAAGACAAGGCTCTAAAACTATCCAGGACAGAATACACTAATGATACAACGGAAAATATTTACTCTGGCGAATATTCTGTTTCTCCGATAGTTAGAGAATATGGATATATTTGCTTATCTTCAACAATTACATCTCCGATGATGTGGGGACAATATGCGGAGAGAGGCAAAGGTGCCTGTCTTGTTTTTTCAGCAGAATTCCTGATAAAAAGAAACGATATTCACGTAGGATATTATTTTAATAGAAAACACGGAATTCTAGATAGATTTAAAAAAGGTATTAACATGCGAAAAGTTTCATATATTTCTGATAGAATAGAAAACAATAAAGGAGATCGTTATGCTCTGATGTCAACAAAATATTTTGGCTGGGAACATGAGCAAGAATACAGAATCATTATCCCCTTGTCCTCCGCTCAACCAAAAGAGATAAAAAATAAAAAAGGTTCTTTTTCGTATATCTATTTGGATAATAATATAATGCCTGCCCTGTCGCGCATAGTGTTAGGGGTGAATAATTCCTTGGATGAGTATGATATGGAAAGAAAAGTCAATAGATCGCTTATGGGTCCCGCTCCTCTAAAATTCCCTGTAAGAGTAGTTCGGGCATCGCTAGAACCTTCAACTTTTTGCATATCTCCTAATCTGGATAAAATCCATCAACATGCCCCTACCCTATGACCTAGTATCTTTTTAAAAAAGCGCTCTTGTTTAGCCCTCGGCCTCTAGACCGCGGGCTTTTTTATTGCTCCATTCCTTGGCTTGGATATTATTGAGAAATGCGCTATTTTTACTATAAAAATGAAAAAGCATTAGGTCCGGTGGACATTGCAGAACTCTATGAACTGAAGCAACGAGGAGATATAGACGCTTTTACCCTTATTGCCTGTGAAGAAGAAGGAGAAAATGCTGAATGGATAGAGCTTGGATATGTAATTGATTTTGAAACCCAAACGCCCATAAACGTTTCACATTACTTCAACCCATCTCTTTTTCGCAAAGCCGCGGATCTACTGATAGAAAACGGATTTATCAATGAAGAAACTGACCTTTCAGTATTCTTCACAGGTGTTATGGCGGAGGTCATGGAGCGTTTTGGACTGGAACACAGACAACCCAAAAAGAAACGCTCCTATAAAATGAAGACAGAGGGAGATGAACAACTTGCCGAAGACCTCAAGCAGATGAACACTAAAGCCGGTTTTGAAATTCAACCGGTCGATGTTATCATTCCTGGCGCTAAAATCTGTATCACAGGACAATCAGACCGCCATTCCAGGCAATTCTTGTACGATAAAATTGTAGAGGCCGGAGGGGTGGCTTCAAAATCCATCACGCTTGAAACTAACTATCTTGTTGTTTGCGACAAGACGAGTAAGGGCTACAAATACGGAACATTCGGGGCAAAACTCAAAAAAGCGGCAGATTACGGAATTACTCTTGTTGCCGAAGTTGATCTTGTGGAGAAACTCAAAGCCCTCAATCTTATCAAGTAGAAGATCAAGGGCTTTGAGGAAAGATTACTTCTTCATCTGTTCCACAAGCTTTTTGAGTAAATCAACACTCCTTAACTGGCACTGCACGATGTTTGCAATAGCGATAAAAACGCCTCCATAAAGAAGACTTCCTAAAAATATTCCCACAGCCCATAATATGGCTATTGGCAAAGCGACCGCATTTTTACTCATGACTCCAAAAATGAAAACAACCACCGCGGCCAGGATGGAAAGAATGATAATAATCCCTCCCATTACACCGAAAGCCTGCACCGTCATTGAAGTGAATGGGATTTTTACTTCCTGAAAACCTTGGCTGACTGTTTGAGAAACAGCTTCCTCCGGAATGCTCTCATTAATCATCACGGGACGGTTTTTCAAAAAATCTGAATATGGCATCCAGTTTTGATTTCCTTCAGAGCAAATTAGAGTTTCGCCAGTAATACGTTTTTGAGCACACAGCAACTCAAGTCCCCGTTCTGAAAAAGGCCCTTGCGCTTCTCCATTTGAAAATATGTAGAATTTCTTTTCTTCCATGGATAACTATAAAAGCACGTTTTACTTTTTTGCACAAGGATGTTAGAGCGGCGATTCACACTTTCTTCCCATTCTGCGCCAATCTGCCATAAAAGCACACTTCATCACTCATTCCTTTCCCAAAAGATAAAAGTACCAGAAAAAACTTGCCCCCGTCTGCCTTTTTGGAAATATGGCGCCATGGATGAATTTAGCGACAAAATCCGGGCGTTTTTAGAGGACATGGAAATGAGCAGGGAAGTTTTTGCATCTCTGTGTGGAGTCAGCAAACGCCACGTCGACAAATGGCTTTCATATCTCCCGATACCAAAGGCACGACAGGCTGTTATTGAGCGTGTCATGAGGGAAGAATATGCCTGGCGCCGGAAAAGCGCACAGAATCCCGACATGGATATTATTGAGGTGCATTTTCCCCGCAATCGGTATGACCAAGCCAGGAAGACGGCAGACATCCACGGCATGACCGTCCAGGAATGGGCCTCCCGGTCTCTGCTGGCCCTGTCCAGTGTGCCGCACCACAATCTATGAAAAAGTGTCCCATATGCGGCAAGGATGTTCCGCCGCGCTACGGAGCGCGGGAAAGCGTGTACTGCTCCCGTGCATGCCTCAAGGCGCACTATGACGCCGCCTGGGAAACTATCACCTGCCCCGTGTGCGGAAAGGAATTCCGAGCTAAAAAACTCTTCCGTCGGAAACATTGCTCTTATCCTTGCGCGAATGCCGCCCAGAAGGGGCGGAAAATCACGTCAGAAGCCTTCCAGGAGGCTTGCCAGCACAGGGGGGTTCCCGGCCCCAGAAAGCACCCCAGAACAGGGAAATTTGAAACAAATTGCCATGCAAAGATATGGTGCCTTGAATCCCCGGATGGGGAGAAAGTCACGGCCCGGAATCTCAAGGTCTACATGATAGACAGATACGGAGAAGAAGAGGGAAAAAGAGTGTACGGACTCTTGACTTGCGCGGCAGTACGCTTCCGCAAAAGTGGACATGGCAGCGGCGCCGGATGGCGGGTACTTGCCGTTCCTGCGTTGCCGGAGGAATAAAAAAGGGCAGCCCCGAAGGACCGCCCTTTTTAAGGGAATGAGCGTTTCCGCTCGTGCTGATCTTGTGATCGTTTTAATCCACAGCCCCGGAGGGCTGACGTGTTCCTAGAAAGAACAAATCCCTTCTCTCATATTTTGCGCCAGACCGCAAGCAAAAACGGAATGACAACTTTTTTCACCTTTTTTCATTTTTTCTCTTGCGTTACTATAAATTTTATAGTAACTTAATTTTGTTGACGGGAGGTAAGGGACCGAACGAAGACATAATCCAAATAACAAAACTAGAAAGAACAAGACAATGACCGATAACAAAATCATCACCACGGAAGACGGAGAAGAAATCAACCTGACCGCTCTTGAACGTGAATTCGGCAGCTACGACTTTGAAGGCAAGACCTACTATGCAGCGCGCCAGATGGAATACACCAACAGGGTTTTCCCTGGCTCCTACGCGGACAAATACGAGGACGGCAGCTACATGGAAGAATGGTCTGCTCCTGGCTATGATGCGGATGGGAACAAGGTTGAAATCTTCATGGTCTTTGAACAAATGACGGGCGAAGAAATTGAAGGAGAAAACCTCAACTGGACGCAGGACGCTTCCCGCGTTGAAGCTCGCTAAATAACCCCCCAGGGGCGGCTTTTGCCGCCCCTCCTTTCTCACTATGACCGCACAAGAATTTATCGACTGGCTTCAAACTGCCAACAATCTTCCAAATCCTACCCAAGCCGTAAAAAGAGCCGCGCAGATGATGCGGGTAACGGAAGATACTATTTGGAAATGGCTAAATACTAAAAAATCGCCTGAATACATGCAATTACTCATGGAGTTATTGCATGAAAAATACCGAGAAAAGAGGTTTCACCGCATTCTTTCTCCCGAACAGCGTGAAGAAATGCGGTCCATGTTGGGCCAAAAACCTGATGGGGAAATAGCCGAGATACTCGGAATAGCGCGCATCACGGTCTATAATGAACGCTATAAATTAGGTATCAAAAAGTATTGCAGCCCTGAATCAATCCGCATCCAACACGATGAAGAGTTTATTGCAGTACTCGGAAAAATCCCTGACTCGGAGTGTGCCAAGAAGTTTGGGTACTCATATTCCAAAGTAGCCTATATCAGAAAGAAATTAGGGATTAAGGCATATAGGGGTCCACGCAAACCACGAGGCGTGAATCAGAAGCCGCGAAAACCGTATAAACCCCGAGACCCAAATAAACCATGTAAGAAAAAAGAGTATCCCGAAGAGTTAATTAATATGCTTGGAAAGACTCCGGATGATGAAATTGCAAAAAAATTCGGTTATTCAAAAGCAGGAATTGCGCTTATTAGAAAAAAGATGGGCATTCCATCATGCTATACTACTAGATTTCCTGAAGAAAAGCGTGAAGAAACTATGCTTTTGTTTGGAAAATTAACTGATAGAGAAATTTCCGAAAAGCTTGAAATTCCTGTTGGAAGCGTGGTGTATTTTCGTAAAAAATTAAAAATTGCTCCAGTTCCACAATCCCCCATTAAGGATGCGGACAAGGATATGATTCTTGATTTATTGGGAAAAGTATCAGATTTAAAAATTGCAAAAAAAACAGGGTACAGCGTATATACAATTAAAAAATTTAGAGAACAACACAAAATCAATCCATTCAACAAAAATATATTAGAAAGATTTGCACCGGATCAGCGTAAAAAACTTATATCCATGTTGGGGAAAGTTTATGATAGAGTAATAGCCGAAAAATTTAATATTGATGACGAGGTAGTAAGAAGAATTAGAAAAAAAATGCATGTGCCAGCATTACGTGAGGAAAAAAGCTTGCAAGAAACAATAGAAGGAGACGAATACATAAAATCCCTACTGGGCACAATGACTGATAAAGAAGTTGCTAATAAAACAGGCAAATCAATACAAGTTATCGGAAAAGCAAGGAGAAAATTAAATATCCCGTCATTTGACACAAGGGGTCGCTCTAAAAAGAAACAAGCTTGAGCCTCCAGAAGATTAAAAAAGCGCCCCCATTTAAGAGGGCGCTTTTTGCGTCTTGGAACGTCTCTCTAAGCCAGGGAACGGGCAAAGCTGAAGGCGTCGTCACAGCGGCGCAGCCAGCCCTTCCCGAAGGTCGGGAACTGCTTGCAGGAGCGGTAGAACGCCTTGCGTTGGGTGTAGAGCCCATCTAGAAAAGAAGGTTCGTCCCTTCTCCTGGCCAGTAAGAGCCGCAGAGCTTTCCGTGACTTGGCTCCAATGATGCCGTCCACCGTGAGCCCGGCGCCGTGAAGATTAAGGGTGCGCTGTAGGATTTTTCCGGTGTTCTTGCTCCCGGAATTGAAATAATGGTCTCGCAGGAAGAACTCAATGCCCGGATGGGCGTCGGAACCAATCCAGGAGCGGACCGCGGCGGTATTGTCCAGGACGTACTGTAGGCAGCCCTCCCAGGCTTCTTCCCGTTTTCCGGCGTCAAGCAGCGACTTAAGGCGATTGAATACCGCGGGTTCAATGCCGTCGCAAATGCCGCAAATCTCCAACTTGCCGCCCCTGTCCGCGGCAGGAAGACGGGAGACGCGCAGGGAGGCCGGGCCGGTCACGCGGCTGTCTTCAAAGCGGAGGATGGCCGCAGCCATGTTTCTTTCAGTGTTGTTCATAACTTGTTCGTATTGTTGTTTAATCCTCGTCAATGAGGGATTTGTTGGCGGCTTTCGCCAGCTCGCAGCTTGGGCACTTGTTGATCAGTTGAGTCATCAGGGCGTCAATCTTGGCATCCTTCCGCTCAAGCTGCTCTTGGTGGCGTTGTTGGTCCTCACGACGCATCTTGAGTATCATCGTGACAACCCAGCCCATGACGCCCAAACTCCCCATGCCAGCCACGTCGGACAAGGCAGGGTCAATGGATGTAAGGACACCGCTTGCCACGGCCAACGATGTTCCTACAGGGATCAACATGCTCAAGCTGCTCACGGCATTATTTCTTGCTGGGAATTACCTGCACGACGGGCGGAACCTCCGTTTTGGGCTGGGCCTGGGAATAGGAGATATGCCCCTGCTCAATGACGAGGCAAGAGCCGTCCTTGCATACCTCGGTGCGGCCTGGGGTGACGTCTACGGAGTGTCCGCAGCCCTGAAGCAGGAAAAGGCTGAATGCACCAACAGCGGCGGCAGCCAAGCCCAACAGGGCCTTTTTCCACCAGACGGGAGCACCGGCAGCCTTGATGCCGAGATAGTCTTTCACGTCCTCCAACGCATGCTTGCCGATGGTCGGGAGGGCCTGATTTGCGACGTGATACCATGCTTGCCTGACGTCCGCTGGTTCATCTGCCCATCCCGTTTCCCGTGGTGCGTGGGAAAGGGTGGAGTGGTAAATGTTGTACATTTCCTTGGCTATCGCCTCGGCATGATTGCATTGATTGTTAGTAGTCATATGATTATGTTGTTATTGGTTGGTGTTAGTGAAGTGTTTGAAGAAAGCCACGGCGGCAGGGCTCGTGATCGTGAATTGCGGGTAATCAGCAGTCGTGAACGTCCGTCTGCCTCCCTGGTCATTGATTGCCTCGACGGTCAGCTCCACGGCCTCAATCTCCACTTCCGCGGGGTCAAATGGCTCGTCCGGTGCAAGAGCGGTTACATGCCCCAGCCGCGCCCACACCTGCGCCGCCTGCCACGGTTCCGCCAGTCCCACCAGCGCGGCCACGACGGCGGTCAGAGCCGGGGCCTGGTCTGCTGGTATGTTGTCTTGCGTGTAGCGGCAAACCTTGATGAATCCGTCCCGGCCAGTGAACAGAGCAGTCAAGACAAACTCGCCCCAGTTGCCGGGAGAAGAAAAGCGGAAATGCAAAGATGCGTTTTTCATCATTTGATAAATTGTAAATTGTTTTTTTCAAAAATTGTTATTCCACCGGAAATTCCTCCACGGTCTCGGATTGGATGGCGTTAGTTTCAATCGCCTTAAATCCGTAATAGGCCGGGTTTTGACCGTTGTCCCATGAAGTCATGACCGTGGCCGCCTCTACCACCACCGTAATGGGCCAAGAAGCCGGGTTGGTGATGTTTAAATAATAGTTCCGAAGCCCGAATGATTCATAATTGTGAACGCCCCGGACGGTAGCGATTTTTTGGCAGGCATGAGGGGTGCCCCCCGTGACAATAAGCCACAAGGCCCCGCGCTCGTCGGTGTCAATCATGCCCTCGGTGTATTGCTGGTAAACTATCCGCGCCACACAACCAGGAATAACAACATTGTCGTTCAGGTTAAGCAGGGCTTGAGTCGTCTTGACCATCCATTTTCCAGAGTTTTCAGACCAAAAAATTTCCCGCGTGCGGACATGATAGCCTCCGGCGGCGGCGTCCCGGTCAGGGGTAAAAGTAACGTCCAAAATTTCGCCGAATGCAAGGCTCTGGCTGGACGGAACCAATGTGTAAGCATCCAGCGGCAAATCATCTTTGGCTGTTACGGCAACCTTACCCAAGGCAAAAGTTATCTTGCTTGCGGAAACGAGTCTCACCGGGAGGACAACCCCGGCAAAATTGGAGTAGTTGTTATAAGCCAGGATGCCGGGGACGAGATTGACATGCGCGGTCGTCGTCATTCCTCCTTGCAGGTAGACCTGCAACACCTGGTTAGCTACAGGCGCGCTTATCACTGCGTTATTGGTGGCCGTGCTGGCGCCCAAGTAAAACCGGACACGGAACATTTCATCCACAATTGCCATTCCGGCAGCATGAATCCGATTAACCGCCGCTGTGGCCGTTGGCGCCCCGGTAATCAGCGGAATATCAACTCCCCCGTAGGCGTTGACCGTATTCCCAAAGGTGGCGCCCTGGGCCAGCACATTTCCCTGCACCGTTATATTTCCGTTTCCATCCGGCAGAGGCATAGCTGCAAGGGCTTTCTGCGCGGCTGCGGCGGCGTCGTTCGCCAATTTTAGAGCGGCTTCCGCATCCTTCCGTGCGGCATCGGCATCAGTTCCGGCAGTTTCGGCTTTTTGGGCTGCGGCCTCCGCCCGTTCTGCGGCATCCGCGGCAGGGTCAATGATTTTAACTTCTCCGTCCGCGGCATCAGGGACAATGATTTCAATCTCGCCAATCGTCACCACGTCTTCATTCCTTGGTGGCGTGACACGGGGGGCGGCCTGGATTTCCCCCATGATCAAAGGGCGTTCTGCGCCGTCTGGCGCAATCATGAATAGGTCATAGGCATGAGCCCCAGCTTTTAGGGGGCTCCACGCAAGGCGTGCGCTTGTGGCGTCAATAGGATCACATTTAATAGCCGCGGCGCCAGGGCCTCGGACCGCGCAGCGGAACGTGTTTCCGGATATGTCTTTTGCCGCGCCGTCACCGTCCACAAAACGCAGCATCACCGATTGAGCAATGCCGCTGGTAGTAGCAATATCAAATGGGCCGCCCTGACATAAAATCATCATACACTAGTGCGCGCCCGTTGCGCTTAAATGACGCGGTGAATCATGGCAAAGATTACCGCCATGCAGGAGCAGTCCCACATGTGAGAGTTATTCCCGGAGGCAAGCCACTTGAGGGAGACACGCCCAGTGCGCTTGTCTATGGATTCCTGCTTGCTTTCAGCCTGCATCTGCTTAATGTATTCAGAAGAAACGTCATGGGGCACCTTCCAATTCCCCGATTTAATCCTCGCGGCAAGAACATCCTTCGCCCGTTGGGAGGAAAAGTTGAAATGAAGGCATTTTACCCCTTCCACGATATGTTGTTCCAAGGGTGCATAGATCAGCTTGACGCCACGGCTCTTGATTTTATGCAAGTATTCCTCCTTGACGGTGCCATTCATTGAAAACCAATGATGAAGGCCGCATATCTTCCGCACGGCATCAGTATCAAAAGCGCAGTCCAGGGCCACGCAATGATCAGGCACATTGAATTGAGATTGTTTACATTCAATATCTTCCAACGTTTCAAGGCGCCCCTCCGAAAGCAAATGAAAGGAGCCGCCAGCGTCAACGGCATAAACCGTATGCCAAAAGTGCCCCTTTTGGACGTCCACGGTCAGGAAACGGGCCCGTTCGTCCTCCACGGTGTACCCTTCCATACTTTCCGCTGTGAGAGGGATTTTCAGCACGTCGTCTTTTTCGCCCAAATCCACAATGTTTTGAGCAAGCCGTTTCTGGATAAACTTTTTCAGCGGCTCTATGTCCCCTTTCCGCTTTTTCTGGTTGGCAAGAATCCACTCCACAGCCAGATCAGCCCATGACACCCAGTAACAAGCCAGAGCGTTAAAATTATAGCTCACGATCTCCGGCAAGGCACTTGTATTGCCGGAAAATACGTACTTGCCGCTGCTGGCCAGTCGGCGCCGGTTGTTAACGGTATCCTCTATTTCATGAGAGCAGCGCGGGCATACCATCTTGACAGATTCTTTAAAGCGCTCCCAATCAATATTTTCCTCTTTACTGTAGATGACATCCCGCCAGTCATAGGTGTTCCACCCCTGGCAGCCGGGGCATTGCCAATGGTAATGATGGATGCGGCCCTTGCCGTACTCGTCAACCCAGTCCGTACCCTTGTCGCCCCCCTGGGAAACCATCAGGATTTTACGGTTGAACCGGTCATGGTGGCGGGCCAGGAACTCCCGCACCATCCCCTTTTCCCATGCCCACATTTCATCACCAATCAAATACCGGCAGGACTTTGACTGCAACTGGCCCTTGGTAGCGGATACCATCCACAAATTCATGTGGGGGAAAAGTATTTCCGTTTTCCTGGCCGCATGCCTTTTCTTCGGCAACAAGTCCTTCAGGGCTTTGTTGTCGCGGAACGTGGGGAAAAGCCGCGTCTCCGCAAAATCAGATGTTTCCTGCTCATTCTGAAACGCAACAAGGGTGTTTCCGGCATCATTGGCAATGAGGTAATTAAGCAATCCGACAAACAAAGTTGACTTGCCGGAGCCGGTGGGCGCCATCAGGTTAATGTGCTTGACCGTGCCGTCATTCAAAAATTTATCAATGGGGTCCAGCAGGAACGGGCTCAATGTAAAATCAATGTGGGAAGACCTTGCCGATTGCTGGTCTACCACATTTTCACGTATCCACGTAACCGGCTCCACGTCCATTCCCGCGGATACGTTATCCGCAAAAAGAGTCAGGAATCCGGCAGCCTTTTCGACGTCTTTCATTGTTCCGCCCGGCTGATTACCTTGATTTGAGCCTTGGACTCTTCCGCAATGGAGTACAGGGCAGCCTTGATTTCCTCCCGCAGCACGGGAACCATTTCGGCCGCCGTCAATCCTTCCAATTTTCCGGGCAGCTTGTTTTCAAACGCCTGGATGACGCCCTTGGTTACGCTGGCAAGATGTACCACAAGTTCATTGACATCCTCCATGTCCACCAGATTTGCCTTGTCCTTTTCAAGCTTCACGCGGGCCTGTTCGGCTTGCAAATTCTTGTAGGTAACTTCCGCGGCCAGTTTCTTTTTCCGCAGTTCCGCCACTCCTTCCCCCGCTACCGGGGCGTTTTCCTCAATGCCTGAAGCAGCGGCTTCAATGGCTGGATTTTCCTTCCTCCTGGCCTTAACCAATTCCCGTATTTGAGCATGCGTCAGCCCCCGCTTCACGTGATACGTGATCGTGCTTTTATTGACGCCCAGTTGACGGGCAAGTTCAGCCTGTGAAATCCCTTCCATTACTCCTATCTTTACATATTATTATATCATGATATGTTGATAAGTAAACACCACAGATATGGAACCGCAACAGTCATATTACACAGCACACACGGATTTTGAGTATCCGGGAGACGAACAGGATCAGGAAAATGAATTCCGGGAACGCGCCCTTGAAATGATACGCGTCATGTCCCTGGCCATGTATCACGTTATCAACAGCCGCACCCCCAGCGTCACCGCGTTTGGCGTAGCGTACGCCCTGGGGCTTACGTCCGTGCTCGGCAATGAGCGCATGGCCGAGCGGGCGCGCAAGCTGGGCGTGCACAAGGCCGCCATTTCCCGCGCCGCCTCCAAATTCCTCGCAGAAAGCGGCCTTCCTCCGTCCCTGATGATGCAACAGGCTGAACATGCCGCCATGAAGCGGCGCCCCGTCAAAAAGCTGGAAGCGCCGCGCAAAAAGGCGCCGGAGCAGATCATGAGAGCATACACCACGGGAAAGAAGAGTTTTGAGGAAAATCAGTTGGTTCTTGATCTGTTCAAAGTCTGAATCCGTCCGGTTCCCCCGGATGCAGGATTTCCCACATGACGCGGGCGCAAGCTTCGCGGATGGTGCAGCCGGATTGCTGGACGATGGGTTCATAAAAATCCTTCTGGCCGCAGTGGACGGCGGACACATGCCGGGCCAGCTTCGCCAGTTTTGATAACTGGTAGGAGTCGCACGTACGGATTCCGATCAGGTATTTCCCGCCCTGGAACTCAATCACGTCGGCGCCCTTGCGCCCGTACAGGTACAGGGCCAGCAAGGAAACGGTCACGTCCTCCGGGTAGGTTTGATCATGGCGTACCGGGAATTCCCGCGTCACCAGGACATCAAGAGCATCATTGATGAATTTCCGCGTCACCCAGTAGCATACACCGGACCAGGCGAACGGCACGGCGCACTGGTAGCCTCCCGCAAGCTTCCTGCGCTCAAACAACGATTTCCGGATTTCGTCCAGGGACATCAACAGCGCATCAGCATCAATCTTGATCACGGGTTCCCGGCCCGGAATATCCTGCATGCAGGAAAGCATGCCGCGGACACATTCAAGGCCGTTCAGGTTCTTATTGCGCTCAAAATAGGTCTTCTTGTAAATGATGTCCTTCCCCTTGGGGATGTCCTTTTTTGAGAGCGGGGCTTTCCCATCATCAAACAGGTAAATCATGCAATCAGGGTCAACCTTGCGGATTTGCCCGACACATAATTCAAGACATTTATAGTCTTCCCGGTAGCAAAATATAGCGTAATTCATTTATCTTTAATTTATTGGTTCGTATTGATTTGAAGATTTATTCCATTCTCCTTGCTGGATATAGATTTTTTCATTATCGTCTCTCTCTAAACGCAATGCGTGATCACTATCACACGCAAGCACAGTCCATGAATCACTGATAAGACCGTCGGCGCCGTCGCTAGTCGTATCTGCATGGAGTTCGACGGAGAGCGCATCTCCCACCATTACAAAATGGGCCCTTACCCCGTTTGCGGGCTCGCTCCAATTACGGTCATGATCAAAAACGACATAGCCACTACTGGTTTTCCGCAATGGCTTTTCAAATTTTAAATTCTCCCCCACAGCCAAGGAATCCGCGTTCAAGCTTATATCAAGCTGTCCTCCTGCATTGGTTAATTGATACTTAATACCGTTGGACGTTTTTTGAGTAGTGTTGACATTTAATTTGATTGTGCTTCCGGCAATCTCAATGGGGGCTTCCGCCGTGTAACTGATTTGTTCCGGCTCCGTCGTGGAATCGACATCAAGCTTCATGGCAAGCTCTCCGTTTTTGATTTCCAGGCTGTACTTGATGCCGTTGGTTTCATGCTCCGTCTGGTCCAGCTTGAGAGATACACTCCTGCCGGTAATTTCAATGGGGTCTTGCCCCGTATAGTCAGGGCGTTCATCCTTGATTCTCACGCCAAGCTTAACCGGCCCTTCCTCCGCGCCGCCCTGCCCTTTCCCCTTTTTCTGGACAAGCCACACTTTCAGATTGCTATCAGCCTCCAAATCTTCCTGTTCGCTGGATGATTCAATATTTAGCGTCAGTTCGTTTTCTTCTTCGGCTTCCTTGAGTTCCAGGGCGCATAAAGGGTCTGTCTTGAGCTTGTACTCTTTAAATTCCCATTTCAGAGCATCCCATTTAATACAGGAGACTCCGTAATGCTTGTAAATAATGGACTTGTCACGTTCCTCAAATTCCCCTACCACAAAATAGGCCGTGCCGTCCTCCGGCGCCGGAACTTCCGAGCCGCTTTCAAGGGCGCCTGATTCGGCTTTCCAGGTTTCGGAGTCGTAAGAGACTTTTACCCACACTTTTTCACCAGCCTTAAAGGAGCCTGCAAGCTCTTCTATTGCAATCTTTTCAGTCTTCAGGAGTATTTTCTTTTCCTCCGGGTTCCCGGAATCTCCCTGTTCCTCTTTGTAGGAGTGGAACAGGAGCCCTCCGGAGACCTTGCCGGAAAGGGATGCTTCCGCGTCGTCCGTGATTTCCACCAAGTCAAAAGCCAGGGGGCGGGAACCGCGCTGATAAGGGGCAATGGAAACGTTCTGGCCGCCCCCGCCGCGCATGGATGTTTTGCCATGCGTGGCGGCATTGATGGCGTTTGTAAGGGCATTGGCCCAATCCGCCTTGATGGGGTCTCCCTTGGTGATGTTATCCATTTTTGTATAGGTCTGTTGACCAGCCTCCGGGGTTGGATTGCGTGTATTCTTCCGTGATCTCGTATTCCCGGTTGCCTACCTTGTGGACGGAGTACCGGGTAAAGAGATAATTGAGCTTATACCTTTGCACTTCCGTTGCGCCTCCGAACTCGCCGCCCTGGACAATCTTTCCCACGCGCTCCACCTTGGACGGATCCACGCGGCGCGCTGTATAAGTTTTCGTGATGACCGTATTATTCTGCGATACTTCTTTGTACCCCAGCATGATATACGGGGTGATCGGGGTGACGGGGAGTTGAATATGCCCCGGCGTTTCGTCTTTCTCACATTTCAGCCGGTATAGGCCATTGCTGCACAAAACAAGCCCCCCGGACAGGTAAACGGACAGAATCAACATGTCCTTCTCTGAATATTTGCTGCTCCCGTCCGTATTCCGCAGCTTGTAATAGCTCAATATGGGTTCAAGCGTCATGTTCGATCGGTCGCTGATCTTGACCTTGTACTTTTCCTTCGCATCGTCGGGATTATCCGGGTTGTCTGGATTGTCCGGGATGGGGTTGCCGCCTTCGTCCTCGTTGACGTCTCCGGACGGGTAGGAGTACGTGACTGTTACCTTGTAATGCGTAGGGGAATGCAAGGCGATCTTGTAGCCCGTCGCCATCATGCCGGGGGCGTTGGGGTTGGTTGCCCTGGCCGCCCACTTGGGGCGCTGGAAGCCGTCAATGGGTACAATTTGGGATTGTGAAACGGTACGGCTGACTCTGTATGTTGCGGTGCCCTGCTGGCTGGCGGCACTCGGTGCAACGTCTGCCCTGATTCGTAAATCGTTCGTCCAGGTCATAATTCAAACAATCAAAATACCTTCTTTCAAAATTTGTGAAAAGGATTGCGTGGTTTCCGTCTTTCTCCCGTAGGGGTTGTTATCCTCTCCCATCTTCATAAAATTGCCACCACCCGCGGAAATCAATGACTGAAGGGCAGCATCAGGCCCTTTCCCTTCCGTGGTCGTGATGGAGTAAGAGCAACATCTTTTATAATAATCAGTTATCCCTTTATTGATCACCTTGTTGAACAGGTCAGAAAGTTCTTTGGAGTATTTCACACCCCCCAGGCCGAAATCATACGGGTCTTTTCTTTTCAGCTTGGCCCCAATTTTCAGGGATTCAATATCCACGCGGCCCGACATGATCGCTTCATAGGCTTTCCGCAGGTCCGGATTATTCTGAAACATGGGCTTGAAATCCGGGTGGTCAAAAATGCTCTTGCTCGTTACGCCAGCCGTAAATTCCCAAGTGGTTTTTGTGTCCTTGGGGTCAAAATCAAAGGGGTCCGGCTCGTCCGGGTCAGGGTCTGGGTTGTCCGGGTCATCTTCCCCTTGCGGGGCATCTTTCCGGAAGGTGCAGACCGTTTTCCATAAGTCCGCAATCTGCGAGTGCTCATAGTTGGATAGGGTCAAATCCGTGAAGCCGGGAACATGGCAATGCAGGGTGTAAGGAGGCGTGAATTTCTCCCCAGGGGGCGCCACGTAAGAAACGCTTGCCGACCATGCCCCATCATCAGACATGGACGCATCAAAATCGCCCTGCCATCCATAGCCGCCTGTATGTTTAATGTCCTTGTTCATGTCAGCTAAAGAGGGCAACGCCGCCTTTCTCGGCCTTTTCCGCAATCGTCTTGAGGTATCCGTTTGAGGTCTGCACTTCTTTTGTCAGGGAGTCCACGGCGGCAGAAAGGCCGGCATCCCCCTTCCCCACCAGGCCAAAGAGGGAACCGAAGCCAGACCCCACACGGGACACGCTTGAAAGCGTCTGCTGCACTGCGTCAAACCGCGTTTTAAACGCATCAGACATTTCCTTTGCCCGCTCCTTGGAGTCCTTTTCATCCTTCTTTTCCTTCTCCTTTTTGTCCTCAATTTTGTAGGTCAAGGAAACCTTCTGTTCCGCCAGCCCCAGGGCATCGTGTTCATTCATGCCGCCCTTCATGAGGGATTGCATTTCCTTCCGCACGTCCCGCTGTTTTTCCAACTCACGCAGCTTATCTTTTTCCCCGGCAAGCTCGGCCCGCATGATGGCAATATTTTCCTGTGTGTCCTGTCGTAAATCCTTAACAGCCTTGTTCTTTTTATTTAATTGATCGTTGATGTCTCGGATTGAATCAGCTACAGACAAAAGCTTTTCATATCTCGTGGCAGCATTAAAATCTAAAGCTCCTGTTTGAAATTCTTTTTCAAGTAACTTCAATTCCTCTTCCAAATCATCCAAAGAGGTATGTTGCACGGCGGCTAATTCGTCTTCAAGCTGCTTTCTTAAACCATCAGTTGTTAAATCATCCTGTTTCTTTTTTGGCTTCTGCTTATTTGCTTTATCCTTTGTCGCATTGAGCTTCTCCATTGCTTCATTCAAATCAGCGGCAGCTCTCGCCTCCTTCTGATTGTTTTCCACAATCTCTTTAATTGATTGCTTCTCGTTCTCCCTCCACAAAACGCCTTCTTCAATTTCCTCAAGAAGTTCTTGACGGGCAGCAATCATCCTATCAATGGCTTCGATTTCCGCCTTTGCTTCTGCGCTGTTTACGCCATCGTTTGCAATATAGTTCTGACGAACGCCACGTTGTTTAATAAGCTCGTCCCATTCTTTACCTAATCGCTGCTGGATAAGTTCAATTTCATCATTACTTTTTGCATTGGAAATATCTTCACGGATTTTTCCGCTAAATTCATAATCTCCTAGTTGCTTTCTGTAATCGTAAGGGCCTTCAATAACGGCATTTTCATAATGCCCAGTACGGAACATTGAAGCGATTCCGTAAAATACGGACTGGTACCCGGCAATACTTTTTTCAAAAAAAGAAAGGTTCTTTTCCTGCTTTGCATAAAACTGGAAACTGACCTCGCTAGCTTCTTCAATCTCCGCAGTTAAAGACTGAAAGGCACCAGCAAGATTCGTCACCTTATCGGCCATCATATCCCCCATGGCATTCTCAAAAGTCGCCTTGAGCGTTTCCCATGAACCAATAGTCGTATTCGACAATGCAGAATTTTTGCCGGAAAATTCCGCATCACGCATTTTCCTTATGGCGTTGACGTACTGATCAGCAGAAATTTCCCGCTTCTTGGCAAGCTCTATGACCTGTTTTTCCGCAACGCCCATTTCTTCAGCTAATGCCTTGATGATGGGGATGCCCTGATTCTGTAACTGGTTGATGGCGCGGGAGTCGGCAAAACCGTTTGCCATGACTTTAGCCCATGAATTTGAAAGCTGTTCAGCGGAGATTTTACCGGAGGCGGCAATATCCGCGAAGACTTCTGACCAACTCATGATTGCCGTGTTGTTCGTCCGAAAGTGCATGGACAGGTTCTGCGCGGCCTTTCCCAAATCATCCAAGGCAACAACGCCATTTGCCGCCAGATGATCAAGTTGAGATTGCAAATCCCGTGCTGACTCAATGTTTTTAGTGTAAGACGATAACTGAACGGCCATGTATTCATCATCCATGGCATCCTTTATCCCCATTTTGATTACACTCAACGCCGTTCCAAAAGACGCCACACCGGCAACCGCCGCAGTAACAGAAGGCAGCAATTTTTTAAAGGATGCTCCCAAGCCTTCCACGTCAGCCGCGGCCCCCTTTCCAGGGCTCACTTTTGCCGCTTGCTCTGATGCTCCGCGGATTTTTTCCTTAATGTTCTCAAGCTCTTTTAATAATTCCGCGGAATCACCGGAGAACTTAAATTTTACTGCGCTCATTCTTCAATATTGACAGGCTTGTTAAACATGGCATCAAGACGTTCCAAATCAGCATGATCTACCTTCCGGGCATGCGTGTAATAACAGCTAACACCATTTGCAACGCATTCACTCATAAGGAACTGTAGAATCATGCTGTATGGAATATCGTATTTGATATAATTTAAGGGGTACCCCGTCTTTGAAGCAATCGCCCAAACCACTTGAATAAAGTAGTTCGGCCTATCCCCTCCCGTTTTTTTTTGGAATCCTCAACAGTGAAAGCTGCTTCATCAACGTCTTGCGCCTGTTTACCTACCAATGCAGAAATGCGCTGCATTTCATCAGGGCTCAACTCATATTTAAATTTGCGAACGGATTCCTTGAATTCTTCAAGGCTCATTGATTCAAGTTTTTTAATATCAGCCGTATGAATATAAATATATTCTACAATGCCGCCTAAATCCATGCCCCCATTCATGAACCCGCAGTTAAAACGCTGCATCAACTCCATGCTTCCAACAGACAGGGGACGGAGTTTCAAGACTTTTTCCTTGTCGCTCATAACGTTCTTTTGATTAGGAGTTCAAATGCCCCAGGATTTCGCGTTTATCTTCTTCCGGGCAATCCTCCGGAATCATGGCTATCTTTTGTCCATCCTTGGAGCGGATACAGGCGATTTTCCGGAATCTAGGAAGTCCGGCCAGAATACCGCGGCGACAATCAAAAGCCGCTTTGACCAACGCAAAGGGGTCTTCCGGATTGTTTTTCACAAAATCCGGGTCATTCCACTTACTGATCATTTCGCGCGTCTCCGGGGTATCCGCGAAGTAAAAAACCTTCCGTTCCCCCCGGTCAGTAATGATGATTTCTGCCCTCTTGGCAATGGGGGCCGTGGCTGCAAGCAAAGCACTTGCAAGGTTGATGTCTTCAATATTGATTATATTATTCATGTTACGTCTATTATGTTATTTTTTTTGTTCGAGATAGGGGCGCCAGAAACGGCGCCCCTTGAAGTCTGTTATTCGGAAACAATTTCCGGGTTCAGGGCTTTAATGTTCGGGCCATAAGAGGCTTTAACGGTAAAGCTTCTGTAATTCTCTGCCTCCATTTTCATATCTACACTCTTGCAGATGGCCTTAGTTACCTTTTCCGGAATTTGTTCACCTAAATTCCTGATGCAGAGATTCAAAACATCCGCATGGACATCAACAATGTCGCCAATATGCGGAACCTCCGTTCCGGTCTTTCTCATGTAGGCTTCCCAAGTAATTTCGCATTGGGAACTATAGAGAGTATTCCCTTCAGTAACGCCTTTGTCCCCTTTAAGTTTAACATCCCCTTCTGCGGACCATGAATAACTTACGGAAGAAATAATAGCTCCAAAATCCTGTTCTCCGGAATAATTGATCCCGAAGATACCGTCGCCGTGCTGTATAAAATCAGATGCATGTGCCATACAAATGGCGGTGCGTTGCGCTTCCGGCGGCCCTCCCTTTCCCGCTTGACAAAATCGCGGAATGAGGCATATTAAAGGTGCGTTAGTAATTCGGAACATTCACATGTTCACCTTCTAAACAATCGCCCCGGCCTGCTTCACCAGGCCGGGGCTTTCTTTTAGCTGAACAGAACTATAAGAAGTTCAATCAGTCGCGTTAATAATTCATACTTCATTTACATGTTACACCTCCTTTTTTAATCCCGGACCAACCGGGCAAGGCGAGTATGAAGAAAAACTAAACTTTTTGCAAGATATTTCTACGAAAACGTTTTACATATTTCATTGACTGTCAAAATAATACAGAAATTATCTTTCAATATAGCGCACTGTCCAGGTTGTTACCCAATCATCCCCGTCCAGCGCGGATGAAGAATCAATCAGGTTGAAAAAGTCGCACCGTTCGCCGCAATCCATCCAGCCCAAGGCTTCCACAAGCTTTTCTTCCATTTCCGAATCAGACCGGTTATTGAGCAAGATCACGGAAAGCGTGTATTCCTTGGCAGGCAGCGGCAGCCATGGCTGCGTACAGCCAGCCACCCCTACAATCACGCAAGGCTTGCATTCTAAATCTTCGTCATTCCCGGCCTTGTAAGCGATAAACCCGTGATCCTTCAAATGTTTGACTATTCGATCAATGATCATACCTTGTTTCTCCTTTTCCATTCATAATGTAATTTCAAATTAGTGGCTTCTGCGGCTTTTTGTAAAATGAACGGCTCAAATTTTTTAAGCATAGCTTTATCTGCATAAGGGAGCGGGTTCTCAATAGTAATAGCTCCGCTAGTCGATTTCGTATATTTCCCATTTCGCCCATGCCTCACAACCCATTGAGGTGCGCGAGCTGCCCAACCATAAGAAGTATTGATAACCCAACCCGATTTTGCCTTCCCAATATGTTCAAATACTTTTTTCCTATAATTCTCGGTACTTTTCCTGTTCAGAATAACGTTTCCTGTGAATGCATTCACATGCCCATCCTTCCGGGCAGAAGTATGAAATTCCGGTTTGTAACTATCATAAAAGCGTACAACTTGTCCAAAAACATCTGAAGCCACACGTGCCGCCGCTTGTCGATCTTCCTTTAAGGTCAATATGCCGGAAACCTGTTTCGCCCTTTTAATGTCCCTTTGCTTTAGTTGGTTGATAAACGTCCCAATCCCACGCCCGGCCCGCGCAATATCACGGCTGGCAGAACCTTCCCCAGACTTTCGCCCGGCCACTTTGGATTTCCGGTTTTTTCCCAATGGTAGAGTTGCGTTGAGACACATTCCCCCGGCAACATTGTAAGCATATAAGGTTAAATATAACTCTCCGAAACGATCAATATTTGTCTTCGCATTTTTAATGGCAATATCCATTCCTTTTACATCTATCCGAACTTGTAAGCTACTCATACAAATCAACTGATAAAGTTAATACCCTGTAAACGCAATTACTTGTGACGGCGGTAATCTTGAATTTCATCCCCTCACATTCCACGCGGCCCCCTACCTGGAAAGAGTCTCCCGTTTGAATGTGAATGATGCGGTCCCGCTGGTTGCAATATCCCCCCTCCTGGCGTTCAAGGGTTACGTCACGAGAGTTCATGTACCCCTGGTATGTCTTCCCCTGGTAGGTAATTTCCGCCTGGGGCAATACCTGATTTATGCGCCGGTGCGCGGCATTGGCTGCATCAGTAAATCTCATATAAATGACATGGCGTTGCACAAAAAAACCGCCCCGGACAAGTCCGGGACGGTGAACACCAGCAGTTAATGCAAAGAAAATTAGCTTTCAGGAGGCGTGACAGCCGCCGCAACGTATCCTTTCACCTTATCCGGTTCAAGAATCTTGGCGCCGAACATCAGGCCCAGGGAGGCCCATTCTGAACGGGTATTGCGGTCAATCCATGTACAATGCAGAATGCCAAGTCCAGCGAGTCCATCAATCTGGATAACCTCCGCGTTAATATCATCCTTAAGATCAGAATCAATTTCCGGAATTGCGGAACCTACGCCAATCGCCCCACCGTCAAAGGACGCTCCTACAACATCTTTCGCAAATACGGAAGATTTGACTTTGTGAATTGATTCAAACCCATAGGCGCCCCCGTCAAGGCGGAATTCCGTTGTGTTTTCCGGAAGAATGGCCCGATAATAATCAGGGGACAACATCAATCGGGGTTCTTCGGATTCAACATCTCCGCTCAGGTTAATACAACCACGCCGCGTGAATTTATCGGAAGGTCCAATAACTTTTGATCCACTTGCCGGGATAAGAGCAAGAATGCGCCGGTGCAAATCATTGGCAAAAGCAATGGAATTAGTTTTTGCCAAATCTATGAGCCTCCAACCATTGCGTTTTTCTTTCGGGGTAATTCGCCAAGGTTTGTGCAATTCCGTAAGAGACAACGTGATTAAATCCCCTTCATTCTCCTTATCCAATTGATATTCCGTTGGATTTTCCACAACTTCGCCAGCATTTTTAGGATTCTTAAACTTCGCCACTTCCCCATACTCCATTGAAAAATCTTTCATGAGATAAGAAAGGGGAGCAAGAGCGGTGCGGAGTGAAAGAATAACTTCACTGCGAATAACGATTCTTTGTGCATCAGAAAGTGCCATGATCTTAGATAATAGTTTGATTGTTAAAATGAATGATTAAAGAGGGTTATTTTTCGCAAAGTTTTGCTATTTCTCCTTGATGAGCTTCGTAAAACTTCCGCTGCTCCTCTCCGGAAAGCGCCGTGTACTGCTCCAGAAGAGAGGGGGTTTCCTCGCCGTCTTCCGGCTTATCCACTACGGCTTTATGCCCCATGCCAGCCACCATTTCCGCGGCCTTCTGGCTCGCCTTCGTATCGGCTTCTTCCTCAAGCTGGTTTTTCTTGAGGGCAACGGATGCGTGGAGCTTGACATTCTCCTTTTCCAGGGCTTCGACACGCTCACAAAGAGATTTAATAGAGGATTGGATTACTGTAATTCCATCCCTCATTTCTGCCCCAAGAGGGCCAAGCTCTTGTTTGAGCGCATCAACGATATTTTGATCAGACTTGAATAGTGCCATACTTATTGCGGGGCGTTGCGCTTTTAATTTGAACCGGGGAAATCTACCCAGGGCATTACATCATCAATCAGGCCCAGGGAGGCAGCATCTTCCGCCACAAAGACCTTGCCGGAAAAAGCATCCGCAGAAAGTCCGGGGCGTCCGGAAACCACAAACTCCTGAAACCTTCCGGCGATCTTGTTGCACAAATCCCTGTAATAGGCGATTGCCTCCGCGTTCATCGGGGTTTCCGGATGCTTGAAAACGGCATCATCATTCGTGATGGTCAATATTTCCTCACTCTTGGCATTCCACAGGCTGATGACGGTTCCGATACTGCCAACCAGCGCCGTTTCCGTCACGATCACCTGATCACAGGCGGAGGCCAAATAATAGGCGGCAGAGCAGCACATGCCTTTGACATAAGCCACGGTTTCCACGGGCAGGGATTTAATCAATTCCGCTGTTTCATGACAGCCTTGAACGTCTCCCCCCGGAGAGTCAAAGACGAAAATCACTTCATCAATGTTCCCGGCAGCAGCCTTTATTTCCTCCACGATGGATTGATAATTCGTGCCGCCCAGGACTTCATTCAGCGGTACGCCGTTGCCGTATAGGGGCCCGATTACCTCAATCACCAGGGATGACCCAATTACCCGCGCTTTCTGGCGTGTCTGGATGAAAAATGAGAAGTCAAAATCCGGGTTCCCCGCGGCTTTCGGTTCCAGGCTTTTACGCTGGCGCATACTCGCCAGCCATGCAGTTTCTTCACAATATAACGGTTTCATAACGTTAAAATTTCCTGATATAATCCGGAGAGATTTCTACGCCAAATTCTGCTTCAGCTTCACGGCGCAACTTCTCCGCAATGGCGGCTTCCCTGGCGCGTATTCTCAAATGGTCCTCAACCTGCGTTCCGTTTTCCTCACAGATTTCTGTGAGGTTTTTAATACCGGCGTTGTACTCTTTCAACTGACTGTTGGAGTCGCGGCCCATGTCCACGCTTGGACGCTTGGCGCGGCTGAACATCATGTTCCACCAGCCTTCAGCGTGCGGGATGTCCTCCCGCTGGATACCTACGGCCAAGACATACTGTACAAGCAGTCTGGCGGCATCTTCAAGCAGCGTGGCCCGGTCCCGCGTGGTGTTGTCGAATTTGGACAGGGACATTCTATTCCCAACGCCGCTTGAGTCCGGATTGACCACAATATCATAGGGTACCCCTACGCCCGACAAGACACCCTTCAAGAGCCGTTCTGAAAAGCTCATGTAGTTCGGTGAGGGGCGCTCAATCTTCAGGGAGTCAAGGGAGTCTTCCGATTTCAAAAACACAATTTGCTTGTCCCCTGTGTTGCGGACAATCACCTCACCATTATTGGCTGGCTTATTGTAAGCCTGCGCGATGTCAACTTCTCCTGTCTCATTCTTTTTCACCAAGGCGATCTGTGAGGCGATCTTCATGGCGCCAAGCTCGGAAACATTGATGTCATCAATGTAACGGAATTCCTTAAGACCATGAGAAAAGAGGGGTTCCCCGCGGCAGGTGGAAAGAAAATCATCATCAACCAAATGCAGCATGGAAGAAGCCGGGATGATCTCACCGGCCCCTGGTTCATCACCGTCCAGCCAATAGGCGATTTCACGCCCCATGCGGTTAGTTATGACACCGTGCAGCACGTTCAGCCCCTTGTATTTTCCGGAGTCAATGAGGCCATCTTTAGGAGAGCACACCCGGTTTGCCCGGATAAATTGCAGTTGAGGAAACCCCGTCTTGCTCTCCGTCAACATTACAAAGCAATCCCCGTCAATGTCGATGGCGGTGGAGATCAGATACAGGAGCGAGTGGAAATTCTTTCCGTTCACGCATGCAACTTTGTAAAACGCCTTGATGTACTCGTCATACTTCGCTGCAACTTCCGGATTCTTGCACAAGGATTTGAACAGAAACGCTTTCCCGATAGAGTATTCAGCCTTCATGTTCACGGCGCCCTTTACAACGCCGTTGTTCTTGTACAACAGACGGGACGCGGAAATGAGGTTCTTCCGGGTAAGGCGTCCGGAAAGTCGTTCCGGCTCTTTGAGAAAATTCGGAAGCCGTTGAAGCCCATCATCATAACTGCCGCTTTTGTAAATGGGGCGGCTTGAGAACGGGCGCCCGAACTGGTCCAAAATCTGAACATTCCTCGCCTTCATCAGAACACCACCCTTGCAACGTTGTTCCCTCCTTCAAACCGGCCATGCTCAAGAGAGCGGATAGCCAGCCCCAAGGCTTCAACCCACAAATCAACAGTCATGGAGCCCGGCGCGAACTGGAAGGAGCTATCACCCACATTCCCTTGAGTGATTTCCTTCCCCTGGTTTTCAATTATGTCTTCAACAGCCTTATCTAAAGCTTCTTTCAAGCGTGGTATGCGCTTGTCGGCATCCGCCATCCCCCAGGCATAAAGAGCTTTTGCAATCCGTAACATACAAATGCGGCCCCGTTGCGTTTTCCTTCACAGGGGAGAGCCGCGAATCATCATGCCATTTGTACTTTTCCCGTTGCAGTTGCATGAAATTTTGAAATACCATGCACACAAAAACACAGATGACCCTTAACCCAGTTCAAGGCCCCAAGCTCAAGGAGACTCCCTTTTTCGGTCCATTTCTGACCCGTTTCACTCCATTATGCACCGCCTCAATGACATTCCCCCGTATCTCCCTCAATTGGCATCACTACAGTCCCCCCGCTCTCTGCGTGTCCAGTATATCACGCAATCGTTATCCCCTCTCATGTGCTCAACATTATCACAATTATGAACACACTGAAAACTATGTCATTGTATTTAAATGCTGTAAGTCCTCATAGGGCTACCATTTTAATAAAAATCCCGTCTCCAATGAGGCGGGATTTTTTTCTTCTTTTGTCCTGGGCAGGAACAGTCTAGAGGGCTTATTCCCCCTACCCATCACACTCTGGTAATATTTGCAATAAACGCGCAAATGGCATCCTTGCCATCCGTCACGATAAGACGCAGCAAGGAATCCTCCCCCCTTCCGGAAACGGCAAATGGAGCGGCAAGACGCACTGTAGTAATACCCGGCTGCCCGCTGGCGGGAGCAACCGTGAATCCCGGCATGGCGCCAGGCAGCAGGTACCACTCATGATCACACTTGATTTCCAGCTCACACCTACCGCCTTCCCGGGGTACCTTGATTGTAGCCGGAGTAATGGAGCCACTGACCCCCTTCCCATGCTGGTGCCAGGTTACTTTACCCAGGCTGCAATACTGCTCCGCATCAGGCTCGCACGCATAAAGTTCAAGATTGAGCCAGACCCGTTCAATGGAGGGATTGGGCTCCACGGAAAAAACAAGGCGGTCCGGCTTTTCTTCCGTCAGAGCGGCATAGGGAGGGATGCACACGTCCGTGGGGTCAAAACCTTCCCGCACAAGCCTGCGGCCGGATAAGGGAACGTTGGTATCAATGGCAAGCTCCACTCTGCCGCCCTCAGCCGGAATGTCCACAGCCTCCGGAGAAATGCGTTTGATCATGATGCCTGCATCATACAGTCTTTTGTCAACGACGGCTTGAATTTCACCTTCCGTCAGCTCTCCGGACGGCCCGACCTGTACCAGTCCGGCATCCCATCGTTCACGTTCCTCTTGCGTAATATGGACCGTTGCATTCCCGGTGTGCCCGGTTAATTCATTTCGGGATGCCGCAAGACTCCCGTTGATGATATTAATTTTATTCATGTTTTTTAAATCATGCGGCAGCTCCGGAAAAAATCATTCATTCCAGGACGTTGAAAACCGGGTAATTCCTCCGCAATATGGAAAGACTCGTTCCCGCACATAGGGCTATGCCAGGCCATTCCCGCGAGGCCGCGGCAGCTCATGGGTTCTCCACTCCTCCGGCAATTTTTCTTTCCATCGGAAATTCCCGGAAAATCCAGAGCTGCCGCCTGGTATGGACGGCACAGGCGATATTTCTTGATAGATTTTTACCCGTCAGGGCGTTATATATAAAATATGACAAGGCTCTTTTCCCTGCTGGCCGGAATACTTCTGTTTCCCTCCCTTGCTGCGGCTGCCGCGGATAAATACAGCATCATCCCTGAACCGGCCCGGACGGAACTAAAGCAAAATACCACCAAAACGCTCAAGCTCCTTTCCGACAAGGCCGCTCCTTCCCTGGGCAGGGACGCCTACCAGCTCACCGTCACTCCGCAGGGCGTGCACCTCTCTTCCGGCGGGAAAGAGGGGCGAATCTATGGACTGGTAACCCTCCAGCAGCTCCAGGACCAGCTGGCGGCACATCCAGAGGGCATTCCCTGCGGCGTCATCAAAGACAAGCCCCGCTACCCGTGGCGCGGCCTGATGGTGGACCCCGCCCGCCACTTCATCCCTATGAAGGACCTGAAGAAATTCGTGGACATGATGGCCTACTACAAATTCAACAAGCTCCAGCTCCACCTGACGGACAACCAGGGCTGGCGCCTGCCCGTGCCCGGCTACCCCAAATTGAAAAGCATCTCTTCCAAACGGGCGGAAAGCTTTGGAGACGGCCATCCCCATGAAGGAATGTACACCAGGCAGGAGCTGAAAGACCTGGTGGCGTATTGTGCGGAGCGCGGCATCCAAGTCTTTCCTGAAATAGACGTGCCGGGCCACAACCAGGCCCTGCACGCCGCCTATCCTGAATTCTTCTGTTTCCCCCAGAAAGACATGAAAGTGCGCACAATAGCCGGCAACACCAAGGAACTGGTCTGTCCGCAAAAGCCGGAAGTGTGGAAATTCTATGCCGCCGTCTTCAAGGAGCTCAAGGACATCTTCCCCTCCGGCATTGTTCATCTGGGCGGTGACGAAGCCCCCACGGAACTCTGGAAAAAATGCCCCTTGTGCCGGGAAGCCCGCGCCAAGGCAGGCCTGAAGGACGAACAGGAGCAAATGAAGGCTTTCTTTGCAAAAATGACCTCCCTTCTCGCCAAAAACGGGCAGACGCCTCAATTCTGGTATGAAGGCAATGCCGGCATCTACCACCCGGGGGAAACGGTTTATGCATGGAGGGCGGACCAGGCGCGCAAATCCTTGGAAAAAACGAAACAGGCCGGGCTGAAGCTGATTATGGCCTCCAACGAATACTGCTACCTGGACTTTCCGCAGTTCCAGGGTCAATACAACTGGGGCTGGATGAAAACAACCACGCTGGAAAAAAGCTATGAGCTGGACCCCGCCTTCGGCAAAACCGGACGGGAAGCCGATCACATCCAGGGCGTGCACGGCGCGATATGGGGAGAGCATCTGCCCAGCCTGAAACACATCCTTTACCGTACTTACCCGCGTGCAATGGCCCTTGCGGAAGCAGGATGGTCCCCCATGGAGGCCCGCTCCTGGGAAAACTTCCAGCAAAAGGTGAAAGACCACGGCGCCTTTGTCCTCAAACGCTTCAATTACGACCTGGAGCGCACGAAGGAAAACGAACCGCCCTTCCCCTGGGAAAACAAAAAGTAATTCCGCTGTTTTTCCTTACCACATGAACCTTGCCATGATAAACTGTTTTCCGAAAAGACGTCCCGATGCTTAAACTGCTCAACATTCTGGCCTGTGCCGCGCTCTCCGTACACCTGGCGGCCGCCCAGCAGGCGGCTTACAGCGTGATTCCGGAGCCCGCCAAAACCAACCTCACCCAGGGAACGGCCAGGACGCTCAAGCTCCTTTCCGATAAAGCTTCCCCTGCCCTGGGCAAGGACGCCTACCAGCTCACTGTCACCCCGCAGGGCGTGCACCTCTCTTCCGGCGGGAAAGAGGGGCGAATCTACGGGCTCGTCACCCTCCAGCAGCTCCAGGACCAGCTGGCGGCGCATCCGGAAGGCATTCCCTGCGGAGTCATCAAGGACAAGCCGCGCTACCCGTGGCGCGGCATGATGGTGGACCCCGCCCGCCACTTCATCCCCATGAAGGACCTGAAGAAATTCGTGGACATGATGGCCTACTACAAATTCAACAAGCTCCAGCTCCACCTGACGGACGACCAGGGCTGGCGCCTGCCTGTGCCGGGCTACCCCAAACTGAAAAGCATCTCTTCCAAACGGGCGGAAAGCTTCGGTAACGGCACTCCCCACGAAGGAATGTACACCAGGCAGGAACTGAAAGACCTGGTGGCGTACTGCGCCGCGCGCGGCATTGAGGTCATCCCGGAAATAGACATGCCGGGCCACAACCAGGCGTTGGCCGCCGCCTATCCGGAATTCTTCTGCTTTCCAGACCACAACACGAAAGTCAGCACGACCGGCGGCGTAGGCTTGTACCTGGTATGCCCCCACAAACCGGAAATATGGAAATTCTATGCCGCCGTCTTTGACGAGCTCAGGGACATCTTTCCGTCCACCATGGTCCACCTGGGCGGCGACGAAGCCCCGCTGGAAAAAACCTGGGAAAAATGCCCTCTCAGCGTCAAATACCGCCAGCAGAAGGGAATGAAGGACGTCCACGAGGAACTGAAGGAATTTGAAGCGAAAATGGCCTCCATGCTCGCCGCCCGCGGCAAAAAGCCCATCTTCTGGTATGAAAAGCCGTGGGCCCAGGCCAGCGTTTACCGCAAGGGAGACACCGTCTTCACCTGGCGCATGGGCTTGACGCCCTCCACCATCACGGAAACGAAAAAGCAGGGCCTTCCCCTTATCATCGCCGCCGGGGAACACTGCTATCTGGACTACCCCCAGATTCCCGGCCAGGACAACCGGGGATGGATGCCCACCACCACGCTGGAACAAAGCTACAAGCTGGACCCCGCCTACGGCAGGCCGGAGCAGGAAACAGACCATATCATCGGCGTTCAGGCCACCATGTGGGCGGAACAGCTCCCCACCCTGAACCACCTGCTTTACCGCACCTACCCGCGCGCCTGCGCCATTGCGGAAGCGGGCTGGTCACCAATGAACGTGCGTTCCTGGGAAAACTTCCAGCGCAAGCTGGCCGATCAGCGCCAATTTGTCCTCAAGCGTTTCAACTACAATATGGAGCGCACCAAGGAAAACGAACCCCCTTTCAAATAATCCGCATTCTCTATCCATGAGCAGCACTAAATTTGTACGTCCGCACCGCCCCTCCGTAGAAGAACTGGCCCAGGGAGTCCTGGCCGGAAACCGCGCCCTGCTGGGAAGGGCCATCACCCTGATAGAAAGCAACGCCGCTAAAGACCAGGAAGCTTCCCGTGCGCTCATCTCCAAGCTCCTGCCCCATTCGGGCAACGCCGTCCGCATCGGCATCACGGGCGTTCCCGGCGCGGGCAAATCCTCCTTCATTGAAGCCTTCGGCACCTACCTGTGCAAAAAAGGCTTCAAGGTGGCCGTGCTGGCCATTGACCCGTCCTCTTCCGTTTCCCGCGGTTCCATCATGGGGGACAAAACCCGCATGGAAGAACTCTCCGGGGAGGAAAACGCCTTCATCCGCCCTTCCCCCTCCGGCGGCTCCCTGGGCGGCGTAGCCCGGAAAACGCGTGAAACCATGATCGCGTGCGAGGCCGCGGGCTTTGACATCATCCTCATTGAAACCGTCGGCGTCGGCCAGTCGGAAACCACGGTCCGTTCCATGGTGGACATCTTCATGCTCCTGCTCATCACCGGCGCCGGAGACGACCTCCAGGGCATCAAGCGCGGCATCATGGAGCTGGCGGACATTCTGGTAGTCACCAAGGACGACGGCGACAACCGCCAGCGGGCGGCGGCCCACTGCCAGGAACTGAAAATGGTGCTCCACTACCTGCAAAGCCCCACCCCCGGCTGGACGCCCTCCGTCCTCACCTGTTCCTCCCTGGAAGGGCGCGGACTGGACACCATTGAAGAAACGCTCTTCCGCTTCCGGGACAGCATGAAGGAATCCGGCTTCTGGTACAACCGCCGCCGGAACCAGTCCCTCTCATGGGTTCAGGCCCTGGTGCATGAAGCTCTGCTCACCGCTTTTGAACAGCATCCCGCCGTGGCGTCCCGCATGCCTGTTCTGGAAAACATGGTGGCGGGGGACAAGATGGACCCCGTCTCCGCCGCGCACGACCTGCTGAGCCACTTCACTTATCCCGTGCCCGGACATTGAAAAAATCCGCCAGCACCCTGGCGTACACTTCCTTCTTGAACTCCGGCAGCCACTCCAGCCTGAACTCGGCCGGGGCTATCCACCTGTAGGCGCAGAACTCCCGGTGGTCCAGGCTGGGTTCCGGGGCGTCCGCATGCAGCCTGCACAGGAAATACTCCTGTTCCTGCCCCACAAAAGGCTGCTGCCGCTTCTCGCGGACGTAATCCAGCACCTCCGGCGGATAATCGTAACGATACCCGCCCCGGGACTCCACAAGATCATACTGGTACGGCAGGAACCCCACTTCCTCCCGAACTTCCCGCTTCACTGCCTCCGTGGCTGTTTCCCCCGGATCAATCCCCCCCTGGGGGAACTGCCAGGCCCCTTTCTGCCTGGAACGTTCGCAAACCAGCAGCTTTCCGTCCTCCCGGACCAACAGCCCCGCCACATTAGGACGATACAATCTTTCCATATTTTTTACTTAACATAATCTTACTGCCATTTCCAGTTTTATTACTGATCGTACTTTCATACAAAAAAATATCTCAAATCAGTAAGAAAAAGACATCTTTAAATATAATATTATTGCAATTATACGTCTATTAGATATACTATTTAAAAATGGAATACGATTTCAATTTAATACGCAAAATACTCCTTCAGACTGTTGGTGAAAATATTGATTTAGGAAAAATATCTAAAGACATACAAGGAGAATGCGCATACCATTTAATAAAAAAAGGATTTTTAGAAGGAAGTTACGTTGAAGGTGTAGGAGATAACGGGAAATATTCTTATATAGGAATTATTAAAGAAATTACTGATAAGGGATACATGTTACTAGATCTAATAAAGGATGAATCCATTCTATTGAAAATTAAAAATTATGCTCAAGAAAACTCCATTACATTAACATTTTCTAATATAGAAAATATAGCAAATCATATAAAATCATTATCATACAGTACAATAAGTAAGGCAACCAGCAACCAAAGAGGAATATCAAACAGAATTTTTATAGTACATGGTCGAGATATTGGCTTTAGATATGAAGTGAAAGATTTTGTCAAATCAATAGGATTAGAACCTATTATTCTTACAGAGCAAGCTAGCATGAGTCTAACAATAATTGAGAAAATCGAAAATTATTCTGATGTTGGTTTTGTTATTGTACTTTACACTGGCTGTGATGAAGGTAGATTAAAACAAAGTGGAAATCTGAGACTTCGCGCTAGGCAAAACGTCGTATTCGAACATGGATTTTTTATTGGGAAGATAGGAAGAAATAGGGTTGTAGCCATCAAAGAGGATGGAGTTGAAACACCAAATGATATTATTGAAAGAAATAAAAATTGGAGGAACGAGTTGATAAAAGAACTATATGGGGCTGGCTATACACTCCCCATAATCAACAAAATCTAATTAGTACAACATATTGAATAAGAAGATATTTCATTAATATATTTACTAATATTTTCTTTTGAGAATAAATATGATTGCCATTCCCACTCTTCTATTTTTTCTTCTTTAAACTTAGATTCATAAAAATCGGCCTTCTCACTATTGTCTAGACCTCTATGACAATTAGCAAGAGAAGCATACTTCCATTTACTGTCTTTATTATCCCAATTTAATTGAATATAATCTATAATTTCTTTTCTTAATTTTTCTATTGCCACAATATAGAAAGTGCGTTCACGTGCATCATCAGTATTAAATACTTCATATTGCATGCATTCTGCATAATTTCCTCCTGTATAATGATCTTTATAAATTTCCCATCCTCGACGATAATAATCTATTGAAGATCTTAAATAATCCATATTTCTTTCCAGTAGCCATAACCGTTTGTATATAGATCCAATTATGCCTAAAGATTCTGAATCGTTAGAATTAAATAACGGCTTCATTATTTTTAGAGCCTCGCGTAGAGACAAAGATTCATCTGGTTTTTTGCCTTTACAGATACAAATAGCATGTTGCTGAACATAAAAAAAGTCATCTTTAACCATTTCTGATAATTGATTCCATATCTCTCCTGCCTCCGTAAAACAATCAGATGACATTTTTTCTTTAGCTTTTTTTGTTAAAGAATAAATATTTCTTTCTTTTGTTTTCAAGGACGAAATAAGCCTATCTAAAATACCTTCAGGAAGGACAGGAGGAGAAATATCAGGGAAAAAAGTATATAGAGGACTATCCGTTGACTCTTTTTCAGAAACTGCATGAATTAACATCAATAATTCCTGTTTAACTCTTTTAGCCTCATTATCTTCAATTATATTTCCCAGATGTTTATAATGTAACGTTTTACTATGATTTATATCAAAAGGAAGACCTTCTGAATCTTCTTTCATGATGATGGTGGAAAATGGTTTCAGGGCATGTCTCACACCTAATTCGTATAATGCATTAGGGTTATATGTAGAAATATCAGCGATCACCAGTCTCGCAGCATAAAGCAATCCATACATATTGTGATCAATAAGACTAGAATCTAGAAGCTCGTCACCACGTATGCACTCATATTCGCTCTCACGAAGAGCTGGTTTAATAATTTTTTGAAACGTAACATCTAAATCAATAGTTCTATTTGTCTTTGGATCCTGTTTTTTTCCAAACCCCATCACAACAAAACATATTTTCTTTTCCATATAAAATATTTATTACAAAGAGTTATTTCTTATAGCTGAAACAATGGAATCTGTATTCCATCCAACCATTTCATGAGCTATGCAGGATACTATATAAGGCGTCCTTTCTTGGCCCCAAGGCTTAATACCAATAATTGGTTTATTAAAATATAATGCTAAATCAATTTCTTTTTGAATCCATTTTCTATAGCACACATACATCCCTGATAAAATCAAAACACAATGAGTGGAACTTATTTGCCGTTTTAAAGATTCAGTAAGAATGGTATCACTTCCTTTTTCAAATGGATCTACTTGAGGAACAGAATAATTACACCAAGAAAAATTGTTAGCCCTATCCAGAAGACTAACTAATCTTTCATATTCAGGAGTAGCCGACCATGGGTGACTTATAAAAAGTCTGTAGTTTTTCAAAATAGGCATGATTTTATTTCATATTATATTTTTTTGATGTGTCAATATATTTTACAGTTTTCCTTATAATATTTAAAAATATTATAAGATTTTTTAGCTTAGTATCTATTACATGTGGAGAGTTGTTGTGATGGTATCTCTCTTATAGTAGGGTTATTTCAGTGTACCTTCTTGAATATGAAAGACACTATTGTCCCACTAACTCAAAAATAGCATAAAATTGTCAGAACCCAATCTATAGATTTTTCTTCACACGATCTAACGACTGGTATTAAATAGAAGCCATGAAACGGATTTTCCTTTCCTCTTTGGCGCTTTGTATTTGTGCTGCAGCTCCTCTTTCTGCCCAGTCCAAGACGGGGGCTCCTGCTCAGTCTACGGATGATTACAATCAGAGCCAGTTCTGGATAGGCAATTTTCCGGAGGGGCAGTTTGTGGTGCATCTCAGCCGGATTGTGGCGGTGGCGCAGCATAAGTACATTCTGGACAATGCTTGCATGGTGTATGAGGTGACGCTGATTACCCTGGGGAATACGCCCACCAAGTTTTATTATCTGGAGACCCTGGGACAGAATTCCGGCATCAATGCCATTAAGAATGTGACTGACCGGGCAAAGGAACTCGGTTCCGGAGCCGTCAACCGGGCGACGGGAGGAAGCATTGATCCTGATACTACCGTCGCCAAGGCTTACCCGAACACGAATACCGTCGAGTTCCGCGTAGCCACTCTGGAACAACTCAACAAGATGTACGCCTCCCTGCTCAAGGCGTGGCAGGACGGGAAAGGCCGTACGTTCAAGCCTTGAAGGTAGTGATGAGAGTTTAGAGAGTAGTGATTAGATTTAAAATTCGCGGACTGCAAGTCCGGATTTTTTACACTAAACTCTCATCCCTAATCTCTCATCACTGTTAAATGTATTTCCTCTCCATCATGTGGGCCTTCAAGGGGTCCGCGGCGAAGAGGTGGGTGAGGCCGATCGCCAGGGCGTCGGCGGCATCGGATTCCGGCGTTTCCCGGAGTTCCAGCAGGGCGCGCACCATGAAGGCGACCTGCGCTTTTTGAGCGGCCCCCCGCCCTACGACGGAGAGTTTCACGCTTTTGGGAGAGTATTCCATGATCCGCAGCCCGGCTTCCGCCGCGGCAATCACCACCGCCGCCTTGGCCGCACCCATCGTGATGGCCGTCTGGTGGGATTGGACGTAGATGATGCGTTCCACCGCCATTTCATCCGGCTCCCATTTGTCAATGAGGTTGCCCAGGTGCTGCTTGATGGCAAGCAGGCAACCGGACTGGGACACGCTGCGCGGAATGGAGAGCGTGCCGTAGTCCAGCGCACACGCCCGGCGGTGGTCGCCCTCCACCACGGCATAGCCCGTGTTGCGGATGGCCGGGTCTATGGCAAGGATGCGCATGGGGTGATTGTGATTCCCGCATGGAGAACCGCCGCGCTTTTAGCGCCTGCGGCGCTTGGGTCCGGCGGGTTTGGACTTGCGGACGGATTTAACGGGCTTGTCTTCCAGCAGGGCGGTGTACGTGTAGTCAAAGCCGTCTAGCTTTTTGCGTTCAATGGGTTTCCCGATGAAGTTTTCCACAGCCGTGGCAAAGTCCACTTCATCCGCCGTCATGATGGTGAAGGCGTCACCCGTAGCTTCGGCACGGCCGGTACGGCCGATGCGGTGCACGTAGTCTTCCGCATTTTCCGGAACGCGGTAGTTGATGACGTGGGTCACGCCGCTGATGTCAATGCCGCGCGCCGCGACGTCCGTAGCCACCAGGATGTCATATTTGCCGCCCTTGAAGCCTTTGAGGGCTTCCATGCGTTCCTTCTGGGGAATGTCGGAGTGCATGACAGCCACTTCTCCGCGGTAGCCGTTGGTTTTCAGCATGCCGCATACGGAGTCCGCTTCCTTGCGGGTGCGGGTGAAGATCATGACGGAATGGAAGTCCGTTCCCTTGAGGAGGCCCAGCAGCAGTTCGTCCCGCTGGTCCAGGGCCACCGGATAGATGGCGTGGTTGATGGTGGCGGCCACTTCGCGGCGTGCGATGGCCACTTCAGCCGGGTCCGTGAGGCACCATTTGGCAAATCCGGCGATGACCGGAGGCATGGTGGCGGAGAAGAAGAGGGTCTGCCTGCCTTCCCACGGGCAGAGGTTGATGATTTTACGGACAATGGGGAGGAAGCCCATGTCCAGCATGCGGTCCACTTCATCCAGCACCAGGGCCTTGACTTCTCCGAAGCGCATGGTGCCGCGGTAGAAGTGGTCCACCAGGCGGCCGGGGGTAGCCACTACGATGTCCGCCCCGTTTTTCAGGTCTTCCGTCTGCTTCCCGTAACCCACGCCGCCATACAGCAAGGCCACTTTCAGCCCGGTGAATTCACCGTATTCCGCAAAGGCTTCCGCCACCTGGTCCGCCAGTTCGCGGGTAGGTTCCAGCACCAGAATCTGGGGCTGCCCCATGGGCTTCAGCTTGGTCAGCAGGGGGAGCGCAAAGGCAGCGGTTTTTCCCGTCCCCGTCTGGGAGGCCCCAATGAGGTCACGGCCTTCCAGAATGAGGGGAATGGCCTGCTCCTGAATGGGGGTGGGATGTTCATAACCGCATTTCTCCACCGCCTTCAAGACGGGTTCCGATAAACCTAATTCTGAAAATAACATTGATCTTGTATGCTTGCTAAAAAATAAAGCACGACCACCGCGCGACGGGCGCAGAAGCCGTGGTCAGGAGATGAACGGATTGGTCAGCAGTTCATTCTTCACGGTGGTGTATGGTCCGTGTCCCGGGAAAATCCTGGTGGTGGCGGGCTGGTTGAGCACTTTCGTTTCAATGCCCTGCTTCAGCAGCCGCAGGTTTCCGCCCGGAAGGTCCGTGCGCCCGATGGAACCGGCAAAGATGACGTCCCCCGCGAACATGATTCCTTCATCCGGGAGGTCGTAAACGATGCTGTCCGGAGAGTGCCCCGGCACCTGGTGCAGATGCCACAGCAGGCCGCCCCAGTCCGCCGTGTGAATGTTCTGCGTAAGCACTTCATCCACTACAAACGGCTGGACGTTGAGGGGGAGCCCCCAGGCGTCCCGCGCCATTTTTTCCAGCGTCAGGTCTTCACTGTAAGGCTGGCCGGCATGAATGCGGCAGCCGAAGATCTGGCGCATGCGGCAGGCGTCCTCCACATGGTCAAAGTGCTGGTGGGTGATGAGCAGATCCGTAATGATGATATCGGGTTTCTTGGAGTATATCCAGTCCGCGAAGCCGGACGGAGCGTCCACCGCCACGTAAGTGTTATCCTTCGTCTTGAAGAGATAACCATTACAGGAAGCTACTCCACCCGTATAAACGCGAATCCGATCCATGAGCAGGGATTGTAGCCGGATTGTCCGGAATATCCAGTATAAAGACGGTTTCCTGAAAATGCGTTCTGTCATCTTTCCCCGGAGTAGCCCGTCACATCAGGCTCCAGGGAATGACTTCTCCGGCATCCATGGGCACCACTTTCTGGCCGTGCCCTTCATAGGCGTCCGGCACCAGCATTTCCCTCCGCTGCAGGCGCACTGTTCTGGCAGGCGGCGTCAGCCCGTACGCGGCGCAGGCATGGCCTGAAACGAAGCCCTGAAGCTTGTCCAGGGCACCGTGCTTTTCAAAGAGGGCCGCCAGCTGCGGCAGGGCAATGGGGGCGGTAAACACGCCCGCGGCGCAGCCGCAAGCTTCCTTGGCATGGATGGGATGGGGGGCGGAATCACTACCGAACATGAGGCGCGGGTGCCCGGAAAGAGCCGCCTGCAGCAGGGCTTCCCGGTCTTCCGGCCTTTTGGCGATGGGCTTGCAGAAGAGATGCGGCCGGAGCATGCCGCCGGCCACATCGTCCAGCGTGATGAGCAGGTGCTGGAGGGTCACCGTGGCCGTCAGGTTTTCAAATTCATCCAGCAGTTGCACGGCGGACGCGGTGGTGATGTGCTCCATGCAGATGGTCAGCCTGGGGAAGCGCGTGGCCAGGTCCCGGTAAACGTCCAGGAATTCGGCTTCCCGGTCCATCACGAATCCGTGGCTTTCACCGTGCACCAGCAGCGGAATGCCCATTTCCTGCATGATGGACATGGTAGCTTCCGCGTCTTTCATGGCTTTTACGCCTCCTTCGCTGTTGGTGGTGGCTCCCGCCGGGTACAGCTTGATGCCGAATACCAGTTCCCTGAGCCGGGCCAGTTCCTTTTCCGTGTAGGAGCGGAAGAAGGCCGTCATGTACGGGTGGAAAACGTCTCCTTCGCAGGCGTCCAGCACACGCCGGCGGTAGGCCTGCACCGCATCCGCATCCGCCACGGGGGGCACCAGGTTGGGCATAATGACCGCCCCGGCAAAGGAAGCGGAACTCAGGGGGGCAACCAGTTTCAGCATATCGCCGTCCCTCAGGTGAAGGTGCATGTCCAGCGGGGAGTGCAGTTCCAAAATCATGCGGACATCATGCAGGAAGGGGGGTGTGAAATCAAGCATGGTCCCCTGCTCCACGGGAAGGAGTAATTTTCAGGAGGAATAACAACCTCCGCCCCTGCCGGAATACGCCCTGGAGAAATGAAGTAAACGGACGGGGTCCGGAGAACCGGACAGTCCCGGCGCACAAAAAAAGCCGCCCGGAGGCGGCGATTCTCTTGAACAAGGTGGCGAAGCGGACGGGGCTCGAACCCGCGACCTCCAGCGTGACAGGCTGGCGCTCTAACCGAACTGAGCTACCGCTCCCTGACCTTGGTTGCTGTCCATGCCTTGCGGCGAGGACGGGGATGCTTATACATGCCTTTACTCCCAGTGACAAGAGAAAAAGACTTTTTTTGCAACTTTCGCAACCCCCGGCGGTTTGTATGGTAATGGAACAGGAGCTTTCACTTTCCCGATTATTAAAAAACAGTAACAAATCCTCAACATTATTTGTTTTAGTTTGACAACAATTAACAAGTTTTGACATAACAGCCGCATGCTTCAACCTGCCGTGGATATCACCACTTCCGTTCATAAATTTGAAACCATTCTCTATCAGTTTAAAAGAGATAATTTGAATGAAGTGGACCAGAATCACTTCCAGAAGATCATGGGGCTTTCCGTCCGCCAGATGGAAGCCCTGGGCGCCCTGAACCGGCTGATGACGGACCGCCATGAAGGCATTCCCCTGAAAACTCTGGCCCACCACCTCCGCATGAGCGTGCCCTCCACCTCCCTGCTGGTGGACAGCATGGTGAAGAAAGGCCTGTTTGACCGCAAGGAGAACCCGCGGGACAGGCGCTCCCTGTGCATCCGCCTTTCCGAGGAAGGGGAATCCAAATTCCACCAGCTCCACAACGGCATGAAAAAACGGCTGGAGTCCCTGTTCAGCATTTTGCCGGAAGAGGACAGGAAGAATTTCTGCCGCACGCTGGATACCCTTTACAACCACGTTTACAATAAATAACGCCATATGAAAAAACATACACATGAACGGAAGGTTCCCCTCCGCCTGCTGGCCGCCTCCGGCCTGCTTTTCTCTCTCCTGACGCCGGGTTATTCCCAGGGCGCTCCGGGAAAAGCCGCCAAGCCCAGCACCGTACTTGTTGAGAAAGCGACCGCCATTGACAGTGCGGTGAACAAGAAATACATCGGCCAGGTGGAGTCCATTGACCGGGTGACCGTACAGCCCCGCGTTTCCGGCAACATCGTCGCCACCCGCTTCCGGGAAGGAAAGGTGGTGAAGAAGGGAGACCTCCTTTTCGAGATAGAGGACACGCGCTACAAGGCGGCCGTGGAGGAAGCGGTAGCCAAGAAGGCCCAGCTGGAAGCCAAGCTGCTTTACGCGAAGAACAGCTTTGAACGCTACAACAGGCTGCTGGCCTCCAAGTCCGTCTCCATGGATACGGTGGAAAATGCCAAGAGCACCATGCACGCCCTGGAAGCGGAAATCCAGTCCGCAGACGCCGCCATCACGGTAGCGAAGGATGACCTCAATTACACCAAACTCACGGCTCCCATCACGGGCCGCACGGGCCGCGTCACTTTCTCCACGGGCAATTACATCACGCCCACCTCCGGTTCCCTGGTGACCATCACGGGCATTGACGAGGTGTACGTGAAGTTCCCCATCAGCGAACGCGATTTCCTTTCCCTGTTCGGCACCCAGGAGAAGATGAAGAAGGATGCCCTCGTGTCCGTCAACCTCGCCAACGGCAAGGCGTACGACCAGCCGGGCAAAATTTTCATGACGGACAATACCGTCCAGCCGACCACGGACACCCTGAACGTCTGGGCCAGGTTCCCCAATCCGGAAGACGTGCTGACGCCCGGCGGCGTGGTCACGGTGAATCTTTCCAAGAAGAACGTGGACCGCTTCCCGGCGGCCAATATTTCCTCCGTGATGCACGATGCCTACAAGAGCTATGTTTATATAGTGAACGACCAGGGCGTGGTGGAACGCCGCGACGTCACGCTGGGCAATACGGTCAATAATGAACAGTGCTTCAGCTCCGGCGTGAAGGAAGGGGAAGTCATCATCATTGACGGCATGCACAAGGTGCGTCCCGGCGCCAAGGTGAATCCGGTGTATTCCGCTCAAAACTGATCATCCCATGATTGCGGACCTGTTTATCAAACGCCCCAAATTCGCCATCGTCATCGCCATCCTGATGGTATTGGCGGGCGGCATCTGCCTGAACCAGCTGCCCATTGCGGAGTATCCGGAAATCGCCCCTACCAGCATCAACGTGCAGGCCACCTACACGGGCGCGAGCGCCCAGGTGGTGATGGAGACGCTGGCCTCCCCCATTGAGGAAGAACTGAACGGTCTGGAAAACCTGCTTTATTTCTCCTCCAAGTCTGACAACACCGGCGGTTATTCCCTGTCCCTGACGTTCAAGAGCGGCACGGATTCGGACATCAATATGGTGAACGTCCAGAATGCCTTGAAGCGGGTGGAGTACAAGCTTCCCAAGGAAGTGACGGACCAGGGCATCAAGATACGGAAACGCTCCTCGGACATCCTGGGGTTCTTCGCTTTCCGGTCCACCAGCATGAGCTCCCTGGAACTGAACAACTTCGTCAAGTCCAGGGTGAAGGATGAGATCGCCCGCGTGCCGGGCATCTCCGCCGTCAACCTGATGCCGGAAAAGAATTACAGCATGCGCATCTGGCTGGACGCCCTGCGCATGTCCGCCCTGAACATCACTCCGGATGACGTTTCCAACGCCATCAAGGCGCAGAACGTCCAGGCCGCCGCCGGTTCCATTGGTTCGGAAGGGGAAAACAATTTCATCCAGTACAAGGTGAACGTCACCGGGCGGCTTCAAACCGTGGAGGAGTTCAGCAAGATTATCGTCCGCACCGGACAGGACGGCCATGTCACCCGTCTGGACGACATCGCCCGCATTGAGCTGGGCGCGGAAACCTACACAGGCAGCAGCCGCAACAACGGGGAGGATTCCGTGAACATGGCCGTGTACCGCCTGGACGACGCCAACGCCCTGGAAGCCATGAACGGCGTGAAGGATACGCTGGTGAATTTGAAGGACCGCTTCCCGGACGGCGTGAGCTACGTCGTCAGTTACGACCCCACGCAGTATATTTCCGCCACCATGGCGGAAATCGTGGAAACGCTGATCATCGCCCTGATCCTGGTGGTGGGCATCACGTACGTGTTCCTCCAGGACTGGCGCGCCACCCTCATTCCGGCGCTGGCCATTCCCGTTTCCCTGATCGGCACCTTCGCCATCCTGCTGCCGCTGGGCTTTTCCATCAACGTGCTGACCATGTTCGGCCTGATTCTGGTGATCGGCTCCCTGGTGGACGACGGCATCATCGTGGTGGAGAATACCATGCGCATTCTGGAAACGGAGGACCTGACCCCGGAAGAAGCCACCAAGAAGAGCATGCACCAGATTACGGGGGCCATCATCGCCACCACGCTGGTGACGGTGGCCATTTACGTGCCCATCGCCTTTTTCGGCGGCATGGTGGGGAACATTTACATGCAGTTCTCCGTGACCATGTGCGTGGCCCTCTGCCTTTCCGCCATCAATTCCCTGACGCTCAGCCCTGCCCTGTGCGTGCTGCTGCTGAAGAAGAAGAAAAAGAAGCAGAGCAGGTTCAGCCCCTTCCGCCCCTTCAACGCCACGCTGGAATGGGCGCGCAAGAGCTATATCAAATGCGCCGGCATCATGGTGCGCCGCGCCTGGCTCACGCTGATTCTGCTGGCCGCCGTGCTGGTCGGCAACTGGAAGCTGTTTGAGACCGTTCCCAAGTCCTTCCTCCCCCCGGAAGACAAGGGCACCGTCTTCTGTGACATCCAGCTGGCGCCGGGCGCCACGCTGGGCCGTACGGAACAGGCCATGCGCAGCGCGGAGCAGAAGCTCATGAGCATTCCCGGCGTGCGCCAGGTTTCCTCCACCTCCGGGTTCAGCTTCATGGGCGGCAACGGGGAAAACCTGGGCATGTGCATCGCCCAGCTTGACCCCTGGGACAAGCGCAAGACTCCGGAGCTTTCCCTGGATTCCATCATGCAGAAGGCTTCCATCCTGTGCGACGAGATTCCGGCGGCCAAGGCCACCGTGTTCAGCCCACCCGCCATCATGGGCCTGGGCCTGACGGGCGGCGTCTCCTTCATGCTCCAGGCCAGCGGGGAAGAAACTCCCAAGGACCTGGAACGCGTGACGAACGAACTGCTGGACAAGATCAACAAGCTGCCGGGGGCCATGTATGCCCGCAGCGCGTATGAAGCGAACACGCCCCAGCTTTTCCTGAACATCGACCGTGAAAAGGCGCAGAGCATGCACGTGCCCGTAAACCGCATTTTCACGACGCTCCAGAGCAAGCTGGCCTCCATGTACATCAATGATTTCAACCTGATCGGCTACACGTTCAAGGTGAAGATGCAGTCCGCGGCGGAAGACCGCACCAGCATCAACGACATCATGAACACCTACATCCAGAACGACCAGGGCCAGATGGTGCCGCTCAGCTCCGTAGCCACCCTGTCCTACATGGTCGGGCCGCGGCAGATATCCCGCTTCAACCAGCTCATGTCCGCGGAAGTGACCGCCCAGGCCAGGCCAGGCGTCAGCAGCGGCGAGCTGATGAACCAGATTGAGGCCCTTCCGCTGCCGGAAAATTATTCCATCACCTGGACGGACATGAGCTACCAGGAACGGCAGAATGACGGCAAGATCGTCCTGCTGATGGGCATGGCCCTGCTCTTCGGCTACCTGTTCCTGGTGGCGCAGTATGAGAGCTGGACGGTGCCCATCTCCGTTATCGTCTCCGTCTCCGTGGCCCTGCTGGGCGCCCTGCTGGGCCTGATCATCTGCAACACGCCCCTGAGCATTTACGCCCAGCTCGGGCTGGTGATGCTGGTGGGCCTGGCCGGGAAGAACGCCATCCTGATGGTGGAGTTCTCCAAGATGGAGCGGGAGCGCGGCGTGCCTATCCAGGAGGCGGCCCTGGAAGGGGCCCGGCAGCGTTTCCGCGCCGTGATGATGACGGCCATTTCCTTCATCATCGGTGTGTTCCCCATGGTCATCGCCTCCGGCGCGGGCGCGGCAAGCCGCAAGGCCATCGGCATCTCCACCTTCTACGGCATGATTCTTGCCACGCTGGTGGGCATCCTGTTCATTCCGGCGCTGTACGCCATGTTCCAGCGCTACCGTGAATGGGTGAAGGCCCTGTTTACCGGAAAGGCGCAATAACGGGAGAAAAAATCCCTATTTGGAAGACGGGGCGGCTCTGCCGCTCCGTCTTTTTTGCGCTTCATCCCATATCCGCGGAGAATGCGGAAAAGAAGACGTCCCTTCCCCTATTCGTACAAATACAGGTCAAAGCCTTCAAACCGTTCCTTCAGGGAGGCATGCTCCAGCTTGTCCTCAAACGGCGGGAGGAACGTATCCGCCGGATATTCATCCTTCACTTTGGAAACCCACATGCGGGACATGAACGGCATCATGAGGGAAAAGATTTCCGCCCCGCCGATGACCATGACCTCCGGGTCCATCAGTTCCAACTGTTCCAGTTCCTCCACGGAATGGATCACCTGCACCCCTTGCGCCGTCCAGGCGGGGTCACGGGTGAGCACAATGTTCTGCCTGTCGGGGAGCGGCTTCCCGATGCTCTCATAAGTCTTGCGGCCCATCAGCACGGGATGTCCCGTCGTGATGCGCTTGAAGATCTTGAGGTCGTCCGGCAGTCGCCAGGGCAACGCTCCCCGGTAGCCAATGCCGCGGCCGGGGGCCATGGCGACTACTCCTGTGTAAGTAACGGGCTGTGACATGATGGATTAAGGGGTGGAATTCTAGACGGAAATGAGCGCCTTGATGTGCGGCAGGGGATCATACCCCATGAGTTCAAAGTCTTCATACCGGAACCCGTCAATGGTTTTCACCTCCGGGTTGAGCTTCATGACCGGCAGAGGGCGGGGCGTGCGGGAGAGCTGCTCCCGCGCCTGGTCCAGATGGTTCCGGTACAGGTGCAGGTCCCCGAAGGTATGGATGAATTCCCGCGCCTCATACCCGCATACCTGCGCCACCATGAGCAAAAGCAAAGCGTAGGAGGCTATATTGAAGGGAACTCCCAGGAACAGGTCCGCGCTGCGCTGGTAAAGTTGGAGGGAAAGCCCGTGCTTCCCTTCCCCCGGCTGGGCCGGAATCACGCAGAACTGGAACAGGGAATGACACGGAGGAAGCGCCATGTCATCCACCAGGGCCACGTTCCACGCGCTGACGATGTGGCGCCGGGACCATGGATTGTTCTTAAGGCCGTCAATCAGTCTGGCAATCTGGTCAATGGGCTTGCCGTCGTTCCCCGGCCAGCAGCGCCATTGCGCGCCGTATACGGGGCCCAGTTCCCCGTTCCCGTCAGCCCATTCATCCCAGATGGTAACGCCATTGTCTTTCAGGAACTTGATGTTGGTCTCCCCTTTCAGGAACCAGAGCAGTTCGTAAATGATGGAGCGCAGATGGAGCTTCTTGGTGGTCAGGCACGGAAAACCGTCGCGCAGGTCATACCTGCTCTGCCGCCCGAACACGCCGATGGTGCCCGTTCCGGTACGGTCTTCCCTCCCCACCCCGTTGGTCAGGACATCCTCCAAAAGTGTCAAATACTGTTTCATTCCCTTAATTTACGCTTTTCTAATCCCTGGACCCGTGATAATACGAGCATGCGCCACTTTAGTACCATCTCCAGCCTCAAAAGCCAGCCTTTTCACCGCTTCCCGCCGTTTTCCCCCCTCCGCATCTTTTCCGGTTTCCGTTCCATGATCATCCCTGAAGAGCCATACTTGGGATTTGCCGCCCTCTGCCACATTGCAGGCGCCTTCTGCCTCATTCCGGCCCTGCTCCACACGCGTACGCCGCAGGGAACCATCGCGTGGCTGATTTCCCTGCTGGCCTTTCCATATATAGCGGTTCCCTTTTACCTGATTCTGGGGCGGCGCAGGTTCAGCGGGTATGTGGAAACGCGGCGGAAGCAGACGGACCCCGAATCCTCCTGGGGGGAACTGACGGATAAAATCACGAACTGCATGACCCCGTATGCCGTCCAGGCCGCCGATGCGCCCGGAAAAATCATGCACACCCTTTCCGACATCGTGCGGCTGCCCGTATGCCGCGGCAATTCCTGCCGCCTGCTCATTGACGCGGACCACGCCTTCCCGCGCATTTACGACGCCATCATGAACGCGGAGCATTACATCCTGATTGAGTTCTTCATTATCAAGAACGATTCCGTGGGCCAAAACCTGAAAGACCTGCTGATTGAACGGGCCAGGGCCGGCATCCGCATCTACATGCTTTATGATGAAATCGGCTCCCACAAGCTCCCTCCCGGCTACATTTCCGCCCTGCGGAAGGAGGGCGTGAACATTGAGCCTTTCAACGGAAAACGCCACTTCCTGAGCAACATCCTGCGGTTGAACTTCCGCAACCACCGGAAACTGGTGGTGGTGGACGGGGCCACCGCCTTCATCGGCGGCATGAACATCGGGCGGGAGTACCTGGGCAAGGGATCCCTGGGCTACTGGCGGGACACGTTTGTGCAGCTGGAAGGCCCCTCCGTCCAGCAGACGCAGATCAGCTTCCTGGAAGACTGGAACTGGGCCATGCTGAAATCCGGCCCCTCCTCCCTGCCCTGCCTGTGCTGGGAAATTACGCCCCAGCGGGAGGATGAGACCGTGCTGATGCTTCCTTCCGGCCCGGCGGACGTCATCCCCGCCTGGAAAACCGCGATCATCGCCCTGGCGAACAGAGCACGGGAAAGGCTCTGGATAGCCACCCCCTACTTCGTCCCGGACGAAGGGGTCATGGCCGCCCTCCAGGCCGCTGCCCTGCGTAATGTGGACGTGCGCATCCTGCGCCCGGAACGGGCGGACCATATTCTGGTAAAGCTCTCCTCCTTCACCTTCCTGCGGGACCTGGATACGTACGGCATCCAGGTCTGGGCCTATCAGAAAGGGTTCCTGCACCAGAAGGTGATCCTGATGGATGACGACATCGCCACCGTGGGCACCGCCAACCTGGACAACCGCTCCCTGGCGCTGAACTTTGAAATCACCGCCGTCATCCACTCCCCCGCCGTCTGCGCGGAGGTGAAGGAGATGCTGGAGAAGGATTTTGCCTCCTCCAAAAAGGAATCCCTGGAGGATTACAACAACAAATCCCTGGGGTTCAAGATGCTCTGCAACCTGGCCCGGCTGATGGCTCCCGTGCAGTAGTTCTTACGGTGAATCCGCTGTTGTACGCTTGACCTGAAAGGGAGGCTGTGAGAAAATCATCCTCAAGAAGCCACCTCTTCAATTTTTAACAATAGTTAACTAAATAATGAATCCTGTTACATTCAATTGTACCGTTCTGCGCGACGGGCACCAGTCCCTGGCAGCTACCCGCATGAAGACGGAAGACATGCTGCCCATCGCCCCCATTCTGGACTCCATGGGCTTCAGCGCCCTGGAAACCTGGGGCGGCGCCACCATCGACGCCGGACTGCGCTTTTTAAAGGAGTGGCCCTTTGACCGCCTGGACGCCCTGAAGAAGGCCGCCCCCAAGACGCCGCACATGATGCTCCTGCGCGGCCAGAACATCGTGGGCTACACCAACTACGCGGACGACGTGGTGGAAGCCTTCGTGGCCATGAGCGCCAAGCACGGCATGAACATCTTCCGCATTTTCGACTGCGTGAACGATCCGCGCAACATGGAAACCTCCATCCGCGCCGCCAAGAAGGCCGGAGCCCAGGCCCACGGCACCATCTGCTACACCACTTCCCCCGTGCACACCACGCAGAGCTTCGTGGACATGGGCCGGGAACTGGCGGACATGGGCGCGGACGCCATCGTCATCAAGGACATGGCCGGCCTCATCCCCCCCTACGTGACCAATGAACTGGTCACCGCCCTGAAGAAGGACCTGAACATCCCCGTCTGGATCCACACGCATGACACCGCCGGACTCGGCGCCTCCACCTACCTCAGCGCCATTGACGCCGGGGTGGACGCGTGCGACGTCTCCATCTCCCCCTTCGCCAACGGCACGGGCCAGCCGGACTGCCTGCGCATGCTCGCCCTGCTGAACGGCAATCCCCGCAAGCCGGATTACGACACGGACAAGCTCATTGAGGTGTCCGAAATGCTCAAGCCCGTTTACGACAGCCTGGGCAAGTTCACCTCCCACCGCAACGAAGTGGTGGACTCCGACACGCTCCGCTACCAGGTGCCCGGCGGCATGCTCTCCAACTTCCGCACCCAGCTCAAGGAACAGGGCATGGAAGACAAGTTTGAAGAAGTATTCGCGGAAATCCCCGTGGTCCGCAAGGCCCTGGGCTGGATTCCTCTGGTCACCCCCACCTCCCAGATTGTGGGCGTGCAGTCCATGCTGAACGTAAAGTTCGGCCGCTGGAAGAACATCACTCCCCAGGCGGCGGACATTGCCCTGGGCTACTACGGCCGCACCCCGGCCCCGGTGGACCCGGAAGTGCAGAAGCTCTGCGCGGAAAAGATGGGCAAAGAACCGATCACCTGCCGTCCGGCGGACCTGATCAAGCCCGGCATGGAAGACCTGCGCAAGAAGCTCGCGGAAAAGGGACTGCCTACGGACGACGAACACTGCGTCATCTACGCCATGTTCCCGCAGCAGGTGGAAGACTTCTACAAGAAGCCGGAACCGAAAGAAGAAGCCCCCGTGCAGGTGAACACTGCTCCCGCGGCTGCCGCTCCGTCCATGACCGTCATCGACAACGGCATCACCGCCCAGGTAAGCGGTCCCTCCGGTTCCCGTGACCTGACCATCGTCATCAACGGCCAGTCCCACTCCGTGAAGGTGGAACGCGTCGGCTAAAAATCTCCGGTATACCGGATAAAACCACTTGCGGGCGGTCCCCTCCATGAAAGGGACCGCCCGCTTTGCCGTTTACGGATTTCTGAAAGACGACTTATATCGCACGGTTCCGGTCATTTCTCAAAAACCAGCATCTTTCCGGCCAGCGTCCGGCTGAGACGCGTTGCCGGAATCAGCTTGATGGAGCCCGGCTCAATCGGAAATGAAAGAAGATGCCAATTTTCGCAGGAAGTATCTGTAGCCGTGCGGCACTGGACATAATTCATTCCATTAGTGGTAATGGAAAGGTCATAGCGGGCGGCAGGGATTTTACCCCAGTACTGTTCTTTCACATCCTTGATGGCCTTGTTGCTTTTCTCCAATTGGTCCAGGTCAAAGGTATGGTCTTTACCCCAATGGTAAGCAACTGCGCTTCTGGTTCCCTCTTCCTGAACGGCTTGCAGAACACACCAGTGGACATGAATTCCCGAATCCTCAGGGTTGCCCGCGGCATCCACACAGAAAGGAACCATGCAGAGTCCTCCGCCATTCAACGTACTAGTGATAGTGGAATTATCATAGGCCTCAGACCGGCACTTGATTTTGGTGGGCTCCAAATCGTGGATATACTTGGCCATGGTAGGAGTAGCGTCATATAATTCTCCGATCATGGTCTTTTCGTCTGTCTTGAACCGTTTTCGCAAGGAAACCGGATGGTTTCCTTCGACGCGATGGTCAGATGTCGCAGGAATTTTAATATCATAGAGATATTCCAGGACAAAGGAGAGGGCATAAAGACCACAGGTCTGTCCCCTCTGAGACTTGAATTCAATCTCGCGTCCTTTCGGATTGGTAACTGTAATAGACATAATTCAATAATGATAGCGTGGGGATTCATTTCCCTCACGCCGCCATTACACTTCCGAAACGCCGCAGGCGCACCTTCCGCCATGCCTCCGGGCATCTTTACTTTCCGGGACGCCGTATCACCCCGCGGAAAGTAAATGCCCCGGAAGATCAGTTTTCCCGGGGAGACACCATTTTAATATTGGGAATGATCAGGGTAAAGATGACGAAGGCCGCCAGGTAGGCGCTTCCACAGACCATGAAGATGATGTCGTACCCATGGGAGGCATTTCCCTGGGCGGCAAACCAGGACAGGGTCAGGCCCACCGCCGTCTGGAACAGCACGCTGCCGATCTGCCCCGCCATGCCGGAAAGGCCGGTGATGGAGGCCACATCCGACTTCGGGAACATGTCGGACCCCAGCGTGTACACGCTGGCGGACCACGCCTGGTGCGCGCCTCCCGCCAGCCCCAGCACCGCCACGATGGTCCACATGTCAAAGTACTGGACGAAGATCACCGGAACCACGCAGCACGCAAAGATGAGCATGGAGATTTTCCTGACCTTGTTCAGGCTCCATCCACGGTTTGCCAGGAACTTGGTCAGGGTGCCGCCCAAAATGCTCAGTACGGTTACCAGGGCGTAAATGACGATCAGCGGCAGGGCGGATTCCTTGATGTTATAGCCAAAGTGCTTGCTGAAGAAATCCGGCAGCCAGAAGAGGAAGAACCACCAGATGGGATCCGTCAGGAAGCGCACGAGGATGAGGCTCCAGGACTGCCTGTAAGCCAGCAATTTCCTCCACGGAATGGAGGCCCTGGCTTCCTCCTTTTCCGCCTGCGCCAGGGCGGCGGATTCCTCCGCCAGCTTCACGCGCGGGTTCTTCGGCATCCGGAGCCAGAATATCACCCAGATAAAGCCGAGAACGCCGGCGGCAATGAAGGCGGACTGCCAGCCCCACGCGGCGGCAATGAACGGGATGGTGGCCGGAGCCACCAGCGCCCCCACGTTCGCGCCGGAATTGAACAGGGTGGTGGCGAACACGCGCTCCCCGGAGGAGAACCAGTTGGTCACCGTCTTGATGCTCGCCGGGAAGTTGCCGCCTTCCCCCAGGCCCAGGATAACGCGGCTGAGGCCCATGGATTTGACGCCTACGGCAAAGGCATGGGAAAGCGCGCCCACGCTCCACCAGATGATGGAAATGGCAAAGCCCATCCGCGCGCCGTATTTGTCGATAATCCACCCGAACATGGTCAGGCCCACCGCGTAGGAAGCCTGGAAGATGGACATGATCATGCCGTACTGGGCGTCCGTCCAGCCCAGTTCTTGGTCCAGAATGGGTTTCAGGATGGAGAGAATCTGGCGGTCCAGATAGTTGATCGTCGTCGCCGCAAAGAGCATGAAGAGAATCATCCACCGGAAGGAGTCCTGCCTTGGTTGTTCCTGGAGCATGGGTAAAATGCAGTTGGTTGTTAAAGGGCGTCTGCCTTCAAGGCTTTCAGGGCTTCCCGCGTGCGCCTGCCTATTTCCTCCCAGTCTCCGGCCTCAATGAGGGGAGATTCGCAAATCCAGGAACCGCCGCAGGCGGCCACTTCCGGGATTTCCAGCCAGGAGCCGATGTTGCCCGCATTGATGCCGCCCGTGGGCATGATGCGCACGCCCGTATGGCGGAACGCGGCCAGCAGGGATTTAAGCATCCTGACGCCGCCCGCGGCCTCCGCCGGGAAAAACTTCTGGAACAGGCAGCCCAGGGAAAGGGCCTGGCTCATTTCCGAGGCGGTGGAGACGCCCGGCACAAACAGGAAATCCATCTCCGCGGCGGCTTTCACCACCTGCGGGTCAAAGCCGGGAGCCACGCCGAAGGAGGCTCCCGCCCGGCAGGCGGCCTGCGCCTGTTCCGGCGTCAGGAGGGTTCCCGCGCCCACCAGCATTCCGGGGACTTCCCGGGAAATGCGGGCAATGGTTTCCGCGGCGGCAGGCGTTCTGAACGTGATTTCCATGCAGGCGCAGCCGTTGTCCAGCAGCGCTTTGGCAAGGGGTACGGCCTTGTCCGCGTCATGGATGACGACGACGGGGACAAGCCTGATGGCGGATAATTTTTCCAGCAGTGTCTTCATGGTTTAAAAGTTGAAATATTGTTTGGCGTTCCTGTAGGAGATGTCCGCCGCCATGGAGCCTACCATCTCCATGTCGTCCGGAACCAGGCCCTGCGCCATGTCACGCCCCAGGACGCGGCACAGGATGCGGCGGAAGTATTCATGCCGCGTGTAGCTCAGCAGGCTGCGGCTGTCCGTCAGCATGCCCACGAAGCGGGATAGCATGCCGAGCTGGCTGAGGGTTTCCAGATGGCGGGTCATGCCGTCCATCTGGTCCAGGAACCACCAGGCGGCCCCGTACTGCATTTTTCCGGCCGTGACGCCGTCCTGGAAACTGCCGCAGAGCACGGCCAGGGCGGCGTTGTCCCGCGGATTAAGGTTGTACAGGATGGTGCGCGGCAATGTTCCCTGTTGAGCGGAACGGTCCAGCAGGCGGCCCAGGGGGGAGATGTAGGTGAAATCCGCAATGGCGTCAAACCCCGTATCCGGCCCCAGGTCCCGCAGGGCGGCTCCGTTCGGGTTCCTGAGCGCGCCCACATGAAGCTGGCGCACCCAGTTTTTCGCGGAATCCAGCTCCGCGAAGTAGCCCATCAGGTAGTTGGAGAAACGGGCCGCATCCCCGGAGGCGATGTCACCGCCCCGGAGAGCGGAGGCGAACAGGGCGGCGGCTTCCTCTCCGGACAGGCTTTCCCCGTCAAACGCTTCAAGTGAGTGGTCCGAGAGCTTGCAGCCGTGACGGGCAAAAAAGTCATGCCTGGAAGCGAGCGCTTCCCTGAAAGCGGCCAAATCACGGATTTCCATGCCGGATGCCTGTTCCAGGCGCGCCACCCACTCCCGCCACGCACTGCCCTGGTGGATGGCGCGCGCCTTGTCCGGGCGGAAGGTGGGGAGCAGTTTGACGGAATCCCCGGAAGAGGCATGCCTCCGGTGGGCGGACAGGTCGTCGCAGGGGTCATCCGTGGTGCAGACGGTCTCCACGTTCATCCTTTTCAGGATATCCAGCGCGCCCATTCCTCCGGACTGAAGCATGGAGGAGGTTTTTTTCCAGACCTCGTCCGCCGTTTCCGGACTGAACAGAATGCCGGAAATGCCGAAGGGGCGGCGCAGTTCCAGATGCGTCCAGTGGTACAAGGGATTGCGCAGCAGGCGCGGCACCGTAGCCGCCCAGGCGTCATATTTCTCCCGGTCCGGAGCGTCTCCGGAACAGAGGCGTTCCGGAATGCCGTTCGTCCTCATGGCGCGCCATTTGTAATGGTCCCCGTCCAGCCAGAGCTGGGCGATGTTGGAGAACTGGCGGTTGTCCGCAATGGCGGCGGGGTCCAGGTGGGAATGGTAGTCGATGATCGGCTGTCCTTCCGCGTACTCATGAAAAAGCGTCCTGGCCTGGGGAGTGTCCAGCAGGAAATCGTCGTTGATAAACATGGCGGCAAACGTTAGCGGTTATACTCCGGAATAGGCCAGAAAGCCCCCGTCCACGGGAATGATGACGCCCGTGACGAAAGAAGCGGAAGGAGAGACCAGGAAGCGGAGCGCCCCGCAGAGGTCCTCCGGCTCACCGAAACGGTGCATGGGCGTCTTGGCAAGCACTTTGCGACCGCGCGGCGTGGGGGTTGCCCCGTCCTTTTCCATCATCAGGAAGCGGTTCTGCTCCGTGATGAAGAACCCGGGGGCAATCGCGTTCACGCGGACGCCCAGCGGGGCCAGATGCGTGGCGAGCCACTTGGTAAAATTGTCCACCGCGGCCTTGGCGGCTCCGTACGCGCCCACCTTGGTCAGGGGCTGGAAGGCAGCCATGGAGGAGATGTTGACGATGCTCCCGCCGGAGGCGGCCAGCAGTTCCCCGAACACCTGGGAAGGCAGGATGGTGCCGATCATGTTGAGGCGGTTCACGTACTCAAAGCCCTCCATGTCCATGCCGAAGAAGCCTTGATCCGCCGGAGTGTCCGGCATGCATTGCTCCGCCGGGCTGGTTCCGCGCGGGTCATTGCCGCCCGCGCCGTTCACCAGGATGTCCAGCCTTCCCCATTCTTCCTTCACGCGGGAACAGGCCTGTTCCAGAGCGGCCCTGTCCAGCACGTCCGCAGCCAGCACCAGCGTCCGGTCCAGACCTTCCTCCGCCAGCTTCCGCTGGAGGTCTTCCAGCTTGGAGCGGGTACGGCCCAGGAGGGCCACACTGGCCCCGGCCTTCAGCAGGTCACGGGCCATCACGGAACAGAGCACGCCCGCGGCCCCGGTCACGACAGCGGTTTTTCCCGCCAGCGGACGGAAGGACTGGAGCCCCATCGCCAAGCCGCGCAGTTCCGCCAGGCCGATCACGCGGCCGCCGTAGGAATACCCGGCATAGCAGTGTTTTTCCAGGTCAATGTCCATCAGCTTCCCGTGGTCCGGGCGCACCGGAATGCGCCAGTCCGGCCATCCCGCGGCCCTGCGGCGGGCTTCCTCGTCCAGCAGGCACTGCATGGCATAGGCCATGTCCGTATGGCCGCAAAGGTGGGAACCGGATTCCCGGAAGCTTTCATGGTCCGCGTCAAACACCGTATTGCGGAAATGGGCGAAATACACCCTGTCCGCAAACTCCTCCATCAGCAGGTGCGGCGCATTGGAATAAAGGCCGCCCAGGGAGCCGGTGCAGAGCGTGAAGCCGGAATGCATGGAGGGAACCTCCCGCACCAGTTGGCGCATGTCCTCCTCATCACTCATGATACGGGGAAGGCCGAAGATGGGCCGGGGAGGGTCATCCGGATGAATGGCCATGCGGATGCCCGTTTCCTCGCACACGGGCATGATTTCATTCAGAAAGTCATACAGGTTCCGGCGCAATTGCGCATCGTCAATGCCCTCGTAGCGTTTGAGCATTTCCCTGAACTGCTCCGGCGTCAGGTCATCCACCGTGCCGGGAAGGCCCAGCAGGATGGAATCCGCCAGCGCCTTGCGGGCGTCTCCGTCCATGGACTGGAAAAGTTCGCGGGCGCGTGCCGCCGTTTCCGGCGCGTAATCATCCGCAGCCCCCGCCCTCTCCAGAATAAACAGGTCAAACGCGGCCACGCGGACGGCGTCATACTTTAAAACGCTGCTGCCGTCCTCCAGCGGAAAAGCCAGGTCGGAACGCGTCCAGTCCAGCACGGGCATGAAATTATAGCACACCACTTTCACGCCTCCTGCGGCCAGGTTGCGGAGGCTCTGCTTGTAAACCTCCAGATAATGCTTCCAGTTTCCCGAACGCGTCTTGATGTCTTCATGGACGGCAATGCTTTCCGCCACCACCCATTTCATCCCGGCCTCTTCAACCATCCGCGCGCGTTCGGCCACGGCCTCCCGCGTCCAGAGTTCCCCGCACTTCACTTCATGCAGGGCCGTCACAATGCCCGCGGCTCCGGCCTGGCGGATGTCCCTCAACATCACAGGATCACTTGGGCCGTACCATCTCCAGCTTTCAATCATGTCAGGAAGAATTAAAGGGTTAACGGTCCACGCGGGCGGTTCCGCCTTTCATCACTTTTTCCACTTCCGCCAGCGTGGCCGTGGAGGTATCCCCCGGAGTGGTCATGGCCAGCGCGCCGTGGGCGCAGCCGCAGTTCACGGCGTACTGGGGTCCCTTGCCGGACAGCAGGCCGTAAATCAGGCCGGAGGCAAAGGAATCCCCGCCGCCCACGCGGTCCAGGATTTCCAGGTTCGGGAAGGAAATGGAATCATAAAATTCGCCGTCGTAATACAGCATGGCCGCCCAGTCGTTCAGCGTGGCCGTTCGGGCCACGCGCAGCGTGGTGGCCGCAGCCTTGAAGCCGAACTCCTTGACGGCACGGCGGATCATCCGGCGGTAGGAGTCATGGTCAATGCGGGAAAAATCTTCCGTGCTCCCTTCAATGGAAAGTCCCAGGGACGCCTGGAAATCCTCTTCATTGCCGATCATCACGTCCACAAAGGGGGCGATGGCCCGGTTCACATCCTGCGCACGGGCCTGCCCTCCGATGCTCTTCCAGAGAGAGGGGCGGTAATTCAAGTCATAGGAAACGATGGTCCCGTGCCTGCGGGCGGCCTGCACGGCTTCCAGCACCACGGCGCTGGTCGTTTCCGAGAGGCCCGCATAAATGCCGCCTGTATGGAACCAGCGCACGCCGTCCCTGCCGAACAGGGCGTCCCAGTCCACCTCCCCGGGCTTCATCTGGCTGGCGGCGCTCAGGCCGCGGTCTGAGCAGCCCACGGCGGCGCGCACGCCATAGCCGCGCTCCGTAAAGTTCAGGCCCACGCGGCAATCGCGGCCAATGCCGTCAAACGGCTTCCACGCCACGTAATCCATGTCCAGGCCGCCCTGGAGCATGCAGTCTTCCAGCAAGCGTCCCACGGGATTGTCGCAAATGGCGGTGACGACGGCTCCGCGCATCCTGAAGCAGCGCCTTAGCCCGCGGGCTACGTTGTATTCCCCTCCGCCCTCGCACACGCGGAAGGAACGGGTGGTATGGATGCGGCCTTCTCCGGGGTCCAGCCTCAGCATCACTTCACCCAGGGAGGCAATGTCCCAGCGGCATTCCTGTTCTGATTTAATAGTTAAAGACATATAAAAGCATCAAATGGTACGGTTCTGCTTAGTATAAAAGAACTGTTTTTCTCCACAAGGGAAAACGGCAGAAAAAAGACCAGATATAATGTAAAGTTTTGATGTTAAAAAATTTAACTATAAATTTTACCACGGAAGAAACAGCATTGCCTGAAAGTTCCCGAATTTATTCCAACTTAAAAGTCATGTACCCTGACTCAACATTTTTTACAAGTAATTGACGCAGATAATCTTAACCTATATATCAATATCACGATGAAACGGAGCGAGTGTAAACAGACCCCGGAAGAACTGCTGGCCAGCAGGCTCAAACCCGGAGAGCGGATTTTATGGAAAGGCCGGCCTGTGGAACGGAGCTGGACTGGTGGGGATACGGGAAAACTTCTGTTCGGAAGCGCGCTGTTCAGCCTGTGCACAGCCTTCTTCCTGATGCTGCCGACATTCCTGAATTTGTGTTTTGATGCCAGGATGAGATACTATCGCTTCCCTTCCATATTCGGCATCCTCCTTGCCGTCCTTATCATCACTCCCCTGCTGGTTTCTTCCCTGTATTTGCTGACATCCCCGTGGCGAAAACGAAAAACCAGGCGCAACACCCGCTACGTTTTCACAGACCAGCGCCTGATAACCATCATTCGGGAAACTCCTTTATTTTTCCCCTCCTCACAAGAGTTCCGCTTCCACTCTTATCCCATTCCCAAGCGAAGGCTCATCCGGACATATTCATGCAAGGATGGTACCGGGAATGTTATTCTGGAGTACCGGAAAGGAGGTTATTTTGTGATGGAAGACATGGAACATCCCCGGGAAGCGGCGGATGTTCTGAAAAAACTGGTGAACCAGCATAACGCCTCTACTTCAGCAACATTGGCTACATCAGCTGACAGAGATCAATCTGCCATGTCCCGGAGAAGTCCCGATGGAATTGATGCCTCTGAAGAAATTTGGAGCAGAAAACTCAAGCCCGGAGAACAGGTGCTGTGGAAAAGCCATCCCGTGGAACGGTGCTGGACCTTCGTAGTCACAAGGCAATTCCTGTACGGAATCTTCCTGTTTATCTTGCCACTGGCGCTTACTCTAGGGGGCTGGCAACGTGTAACCAATTTTCCGGCGGACGGCAGGTTCACTCCCGTTTTTTACTTTTTTATTCCGGGATGGATTTGTATCGTCCTTGGAGCCATCTGTTATCCCCTGAATGCATTTGCAGCTCCATGGAAGGAACGGAAACGCCGCCGCAATACCCTTTACATACTGACGGAACACCGCCTGATGACGATCATCGACCACAGCATCCGGACCTATTCCGTTCACAAAATCAAGGGGATCCGGCACCGTCTGCGCAAAAACGGATCCGGAGACATCATGCTGAAATACGGAAAGAAAAGAGTCTTCAAATTCAAGGACATCATGAATGCCCGTGAAGCAGTCGATATCCTGAAAAGTCTCCGGACGACTCAACCTACTCCGGAACGGGAAAGGTGAATCATTCCCGCTCCGGAGAAAAAGTCATTCTCCGTTTAAGCGCATCCGGGCGAACTCCCGCCTGGTGGTGCGCCTTACCCGCCAGAGCAGGAGCACGGCCGCCACGGACAAGCCGATGATAAACCCTATCCAGATGCCGCGCGCGCCCATGGCCGGAACAATCCAGTTGGTACGGGCCAGGATGTAGCACACCGGGAACCCGACGATCCAGTAGGAAAAGAAGGTGATGACGGTGATGGAAGCCGTGTCCCGGAAGCCTCTCAGCACCCCGACGGAAAGAACCTGCAGGCAGTCCGGAAGCTGGTAGGCCGCCGCCAGAATCAGCAGGACGGAAGCCGTGCTGACAATCATCTCCGAGTCATTGTACAAGTGCACGATCTGCTCCCGGAACAGGGTGATGCCGCCAAAGGTGCACAGGCAGATGGTGAGCACCAGCACATAGGAGGACAGGACGGCGGACTTGGTGCCCGCCAGGTCCTTCCTGCCGTGGTGGTACGCCACGCGGATGGAGGCCGCCAGACCTACGGAGAGCGGAAGCATGAAGACCAGGCCGCCCACGTTCCCGGCAATCTGGTGGCTGGCCACCTGCGTTTCTCCCAGCGGGGCCAGCACCAGCGCGGCCGCGCAGAAGAGCATCACCTCGCACAACTGGGAAACGCCTATCGGCACGCCGAGCCGCATGAGGTGTGTGATGACGGAAGGCGTGGGACGCCGCCAGGAAACGATGTGCCTGCGGTACGGCCTGTGCTTGGGATTGAGGTAGACCAGCAGGAACATCAGCAGGAATTCAATGTAGAAGATGACCGCCGTGGCCGCTCCGCACCCCGCTCCGCCCATGCGGGGAAAACCGTACAGGCCGAAGACGAAGATGTAGTTCAGCGGGATATTGAGCAGCAGGCCGCACAGCCCCACGTACATGGCGGGCCGAGTCATGTTGGACCCCTCGTTCAGACTCTTGAGGGCCACGAATCCCAGGTTGGCGGGCAGGCCCCACATGATGGCGAACATGTAGGCGGAAGCCATCTGGCACATGGCGACGTCATCGGAAATCCAGCCGAACACGTTTCTCAGCACATAAATGACCGGCATGGAAACCAGGCTGAGCATCAGCGCCAGCCACAAGCCGTGGTTGGTCATGTAACCCACGCGGCTTTCATGGCTTTTCCCCCGCATGTTGGCAATCACGGGGCCGATGATCATCAGCACGCCGCAGGCGAACAGCGCCACAGGCAGGTACACGGAAGACCCCAGCGCCACGGCGGCCATGTCCGTCACTCCGGCGCGCCCGGCCACAATGGCGTCCACCGCTCCCATGCCCACAATGGAGAGGTTGACCACCAGCACCGGGAGGGCCAGCGGTATCAGTTTTTTCATCTCCTTCAAATTCCACGTCTTATTCATTTCTTTCTTTCCTTCCATGCATTCCTCCTTCAAGGAGCCGGAACATGCCGGCAAACAAGCCGGACCGGAGCGGCAAGCTCCAACCCGGCTTCAGGTTAAGGGTATCAACCGGACCGGGGCCTCCTGCCCCGTCCGGACATTCAGCGGTCAAGCACCACACGGGCGCATTGTTCAGCCACCTGGCGGAACGCGGCGGAAACCGGGTTCTGCTCAGGGTCTTCCAGGGCCACGGGGCGGCCTTCGTCCCCGCCGGAGCGGGTGGCGATGTCCAGCGGAATCTTGCCGAGAAGGGGCACGCCCAGCTTGGCCGCTTCCCGTTCGCCGCCGCCTTCGCCAAAGATGTGGTAAATCTTGCCGTCGGAGGGGCACTGGAAATAGCTCATGTTCTCTATGACGCCCAGAATGGGAGTCTTTACCCGTTCAAAGAGGCCGATGGCCTTGCGGGCGTCAATCAGTGCGACCTCCTGCGGGGTGGTGACCACCACCACACCGTCCAGTTCAGCTGTCTGCACAATGGTCAGCTGGATGTCCCCCGTGCCGGGAGGCAGGTCCAGAATCAGGAAATCCACGTCCCCCCACGCCACGTTGCGCAGGAACTGCTGCACGTAGCGGGTAGCCAGGGGACCGCGCACGGCCACGGGGTCAGCCTCATTGATCAGCAGCCCCATGGAAAGCAGCTTTACGCCATGGGCCGTTACCGGAAGAAATTCGTCATTCTCATTGGCGCCGGGCCGTTCCTTGGTGCCGAACATCAGGGACATGGAGGGGCCGTAAATGTCCAGGTCCACCAGGCCCACGGAATAGCCCAGCTTGCTCAGGGCCACCGCCAGGTTGGCGGAAACGGTGGATTTGCCCACCCCGCCCTTGCCGGAGGCAACGGCGATCACGTGCCTGGCGCCGGGGACGGAGGATTTCCAGGAGGAGGGGTCGTCATTGACTCCCTTCCTGGCTTCCGGAGCCTTGTGTTCGATATTGACGTCACAATGCTTTACGCCGGGAAGATGCTTCATCACGCCATGGACGCCTTCAAAAATGTAACGGGGAATATCCGCATTCTTGCTCTCAATCACCAAATCAATCGTGACGTTGTTTTCAGCGTCAATGTCGATCTTCTTCACCAGCCCGAAGGATACGATGTCGCGGCTGAAACCCGGGAATTTAACCGTGGTCAGCGCGGCCCGTATCAGCTCCGGAGTCAATTCCTGTTGTGTCGTCATGTGTCTGAAATACTAGTGGTTGCCATAAACATTCCGCCCCCGTGCCTCCGGAACGCAGCATGCGCCGGAATACAGAGATAAGGGGACGGCAAAACCGGGAAGCAAAAATACTCCCTTTTTTATTTTTGACAACGCCTAATTCAGACAAAACAACTTTTTGCCTGCCGGATATCCACCCTTCCGGATACCCGGAAAAAGCGGAACAGCCACAGCCCCGCCAGCGTTAAAAAGAAGAAAAAGACAGGGGGACTTATTCCCCCTGCTGCTTCAGCGTTTCCCGGATATCCTGGAGAGCGGCGATGAAATCATCCAGAATTTCCGCGGGAACCATGATCCGGTCCCGGTTGGAACTCACCTTTTCCGTAATACGCACCACTTTGCCGCGCGCATTCTGTTTGAGATCAAGAAAGAACGTCTTGCGTTCCGCAATGATTTTTTCTGTACAAATAATATCGTCCTCCACGGCTGTAATCTTCCTCCGGTTGAATGAGGATTTCAGGATAGAGTTTCCTTTCAAGCGGGTCAATGATTTATTTGCAGGGGAGTGTGCCCCGGAACCTCCGGGCGGGGATAGCCGGAGCGGCATTGCCCGTGCCGCACGCCATCCTCCGTCAACCCGGAAAAAACTCCAAAGAATTAACAGCAACGGCTTAAACCTCCGCTTCCGGACGGACTCCAGCAAATAAAGAACGCCGGGAAAAACACATGAACCCGGTGCTCCATACCCGCCAGGCATTCCCGGAAAATTTGCGGAATCCGGCCCGGTTTCTCTTTTTCTTCCGGAAAACCGTCAAGTTTCCCATTGATTTTCCCCGGATTGGGCAGAGGACGGTTCCCTCCCTTCAGCATAAGATGGCCGTAAGGTATTGTACAAAAACACCAGCACCAAACGGCTTTCAGCTCCTTTGGAGGCGCCGTTCATCAGCATTCCGCGCGCCATCTGGCCTGCTCCGTCTTGTAGAGCTTGTACGTGACGGCGTCCGCCAGGGCTTCCAGGCTGGCCTCAATGATGTTGTAGGAGACGCCCACCGTGGTCCAGGTGGCGACGCCGTCCGAGGATTCAATGAGCACGCGCACATTGGAGCCGGTGCCGTTTTCCTCCGCCGCGTCCGGAATGTTCGTCCGGGTGGGGGAGAGCACGCGCACCTTGTAGTCAATCAGGTGCATCTGCTCCAGTTCCGGATACCAGCGCGTCAGGGCGCGGCGCAGGGCGCGGTCCAGCGCATGCACGGGGCCGAAGCCGCCGGCGGCGGTGTGCTCCACGTTGCCGTGGACGTCCAGCTTGAGGGAGGCTTCCACCATCATGTCCGGGTCCATTTCATGGCGGGAGGTAAGCACCACGGTGCGCAGGATGTTGAAGTACGGCTTCAAGGCACTGTCCGGCATGTGCCGCAGGAAGAGCAATTCCGCGCTGGCCGGAGCGGCCACGTAGTCATACCCCAGCGCGGCGTTTTTTTTCACGGCGGCGGAGAGCACGTCCAGAAGCGGGTCCCCTTTTTCCAATTCAAAGCCCAGGGTGCGGGACAGGGAAAGAATATTGCTTTTACCCCCCTGCTCCGTCATCAGCACGCGCTGGGCGTTCCCCACCAGGGAGGGGTCAATGTGCTCGTACAGGGCGGAGTCCTTCATGATGGCGCTCACATGCACGCCCCCCTTGTGGGCGAAGGCGGCGTTCCCCACGAAGGGCTGCCGCCGGAAGGGGGCCAGGTTGGACACTTCCGAAACGAAGGCGGCGGTGGATTTGAGCCGCGTCAGGGAGGCGTCACTGAGGCAGGAAAAGCCCTCCATCTTCAACTGAAGGTTGGGAATGACGGAACACAGGTTGGCGTTTCCGCAACGCTCCCCGATGCCGTTCACGGTGCCCTGCACCTGAATGGCCCCGCTGCTTACGGCGGCCAGGCTGTTGGCGACGGCCAGTTCGCAGTCATTGTGGGCGTGGATGCCCAGGGGAGCATGCGGCAGGCGCTCCCGGACCGTCCGGATGATGGCGCCGATTTCCTCCGGCATGGTGCCTCCGTTGGTATCACACAGGACCAGGCAGTCCGCCCCGTGCTCATGGGCGGCGCGGAGCACGGCCAGGGCGTATTCCGGGTCCCGCTTGAACCCGTCAAAAAAATGTTCCGCGTCAAAAAAAGCTTCTTCCAGATTCCTTTTAAGGTAGGCAATGGAATTGCCGATGATTTCCAGATTCCGCTCCCGTGAGATGCCCAGCGCCACTTCCACATGGCGGGGGCAGGATTTGCCGAAGATGGCGGCCACCCGCGCGCCGCTGGAAACCAGGGCGTTCAGCGTGGGGTCCGTCTCCGGAGTGTTGGAGGGATGGTGCGTGCTGCCGAAGGCGGCCAGCTTGGCATTCCTGAGTTCCACGTTCCTCATGGCCTTGAAAAATTCCGTCTCCACCGGGTTGGCGCCGGGCCAGCCGCCCTCAATATAGTCCATGCCCAGATAATCCAGCTGCCGGGCGATGCGGACCTTGTCCGTCGCGCTCAAATTGACGTCTTCACTCTGTGCGCCGTCGCGCAGCGTGGTATCGTAGAGAAAGATTTTGGTGGACATCGCCTTTGTTCATACATGCAAATACGGTTCCGTTCAAGACCGGGGCCCGGTTTTTCCCCGGATGCAGACACGAAAAGCATGAAGCTTGAAGGAGTGCGGCCCTTCCGTTAGGATAGCCGCCATGCGGTCTCTGCGGCATTATTTTCTTCTCCTGGTTCTTTTTCTTTCCTGTTCCGTGCCTTTTCCGGCGTATTCCTCCGGCCACCCTTTTCTGGACAATTCCCGCCCTATCCGCTGGAGCCTTCTGACGCCTGACCGGCTGGAACCGGATATCCGGGAAGCCATGCGCCTCACGCAAGCAGCCCTAGACCGGATCAGCCGTCTCCAGCCGGAAGAGATGACGTATGAAAATACCTTCCGGGCGCTGGAAAACAGCAATGCCCCCCTGCTGGAAGGCATGCGCAAGGCTTACGTCCTGAAAAGCCTGTGCGACAGCGGGGAACTCCGCAAGGCCATGGATTCCACCGCTCCCCGCGTTTCCGCCTTCCTTTCCTCCGTCACCAAGAACCAGGCCCTCTGGAATGTGCTGAAAACAGCGGAATCCCGGCTGCGGGCGGCAAACCTGAATCCTGAACAAAAACGGTACATGGAGCTCACCATGCAGAGTTTCCGGGACAACGGGGCGGACCTTCCCCCGGACCAGCGTGCGCGGCTTGAAGCTATTGACCGGGAACTTGCCCTCGCTACACAGCGTTTCAATAATTTGTACATGGATGCGCGGAAAGCGTGGTCATGGACGGTGCAGGACGCCTCCCTGCTGGAAGGGATAGGCCGGGCAGCTCTTCAACAGGCGCAGGATGAGTTTAAAAGACGGAATCCCGGCCACTCCGGCCCCGGCTGGACCTTTACCCTGGATTCCGCAACAGCGGCCCGTGTGATGGAGAAGGCGCGCCGTGAGGAATGCCGGAAGGAGCTGTGGGAGCATCTCCAGACCGTCGCCACGGGGGCCTGTAACACGGAGCCGGTCATCCGCGGCATTCTTGCCCTGCGCGCTGAAAAGGCTCATTTGTGCGGGTATGGAACGTATCCGGCCTACGCCCTGCGGGAGAGCATGGCGGGAAACGGAGAGAACGCCATGAAGTTTATCAATGAACTGCTGGACAAGGTGAAAGCCCCTTTTTTCCGTGAAATGGAAAATCTGCGCCAGCTCAAGGGGCGCCTCACGGGCCGGGAAAACGCCCGCCTGCATCCCTGGGACGTGGCGTATTACTCCAGTCTTCAGGCAAAGGAACAGTTCCGGCTGGACCCGGAGGAACTGCGCCGCTACTTCCCCCTCCCCCGTGTCATGAACGGCCTGTTTTCCCTGGCGGAACAGTTGTACGGCATCCGGGTGGCGGAGGTTCCCGCCGGGAAGGGCTCCGGAGCCGTGGAGCTCTGGAATCCGGACGTCCGTTTCTTCACTATTGACGATGAAAAGGGCAACCGCCTGGGTTCCTTTTACCTGGATCTCTTTTCCCGCGGCAATAAAAGAGCCGGAGCGTGGATGAACGCCCTGGACACGGGAACCCCGGCCACGCAGGAGAGCCCGGGCAAGCCCCGCCTGGGCATGGTCTGCCTCAATATCCAGCCTCCCGCTGGAGATGCCGAGCCTCTTCTTTCCCATCAGGAAGCCAGGATTTTGTTCCATGAATTCGGCCATTTGCTGCACCTGATGTTCACCAGGGTTTCCATCCCCTCCCTGGCCGGCACCAGCGTGCCGAGGGATTTTGTGGAAGTCCCCTCCCAGTTCATGGAGAACTGGTGCTGGCATCCGGACGTGCTGAAAAACTTCGCGCGCCATGAAAAAACGGGGCTCCCCATTCCGGAGGAGATGCTGCGCGCCCTGGAGGCTTCCCGCGGCAACACGCCCGCCATCAGCCTGGCGGGACAGCTCCTGTACGCTAAAACGGACCTGGCCGTGCATCTGGAGCCGGAACGCTTCACCTCCGGCCCCCTCGACGACGTGGACGCCGCCGTAGCCGGAGACATGGATTATTTCAAGGATTTCAAACGTACCGGCAAGCTGCGCACGGCCCGTCATTTGTTTTCCTCCCCCGCGGGCTATGCCTCCTTTTATTTTGCGTACCGCTGGGCGGAGGTGCTGGACAAGGACATTTTTGAAGCCTTTGAACGCGCGGGAGGGCCGGACAGGAAAACCGCGGAAAAATTCCGGAAAGCCATTCTGGAAAAGGGCTATACCGTTCCGCCCATGCAGCAATTCATGGAGTTCATGGGCAGAAAACCGTCCATGGATGCCATGCTCCGCAAAAGGCGGCTGTCCACCTGACCGCAGGTATGCGGGCGGCAGGAGAGCGGCTTCCGGGGCAGGCAGATTCCATAGTCAACATATTATACATTTGTTCAATTAAATTATCCGTTCAATATGCACATGTTACGGATATTTCACGAATAGCAGAACACATCTTTGCGTTGACTTTATGAGAAAAAGAAGCAAAATTCGCCTGCTCTGCCGCATCTTCCGGCACCAGTTGCAACCAACCGCATTTCATTTATGTACAACAAGCCTTTGACGATTGCCGCCACAACCCTGCTCCTGTGCTCTCCGGTGATGATTTTAACGTCCTGTGAAGGAAAAAAGGACGTCGCAGGCCAGATGCCGTCGCTCGTTCCCGAAGTGCAGGTAACCAAGCTGGTGACCAGGGACGTTCCCATCAGGCAGGAATGGGTGGGCACCCTGCGCGGTACGGAAGATGCTGAAATCCGCTCCCAGGTGACGGGATACCTTCTTTCCAAGGATTACAAGGACGGCGCCTACGTCAAGAAAGGCCAGGTGCTTTTCCAGATTGACCCCCGGCCGTTCCAGGCAACGCTGGACCAGGCCCAGGGGCGCCTGGAGCAGTATGAAGCCACGCTGAAGAAGTACAAGCTGGACGTGGACCGCTACACGCCGCTGGTGAAGACCGGCTCCGTCAGCCGCAAGCAGCTGGATGACGCCCTGCAGCAGGTCCAGGAGACGGAAGCCGCCATCGCCACGGCGAAGGCCCAGGTGGATGAAGCGAAAATCAATCTTAAATTCACCACCATCACGGCCCCCATTTCCGGCCTGGCGGGCCTGGCTACCCCTTCCATCGGCAACCTGCTGACGCCCTCCAGCCCCAATCCGCTGACCACCATTTCCGCCATTGACCCCATCCGCGTGGACTTCTCCGTGAGTGAACAGGACTTCCTGAACTCCATGGACAGCAACCTGACCAAGCAGAAGCACCTCAAGTTTGACGTGATCCTGGCCAACGGCACGGAATTCCCCATGCAGGGCGAACCCGTAGCCATTGACAGAAACGTGGACGCCCAGACCGGCACGATCAACATCGTGGGCCACATCCCCAACCCGAACCTGACGCTGCGGCCCGGCATGTTCGTCCGCGTCCGCGCCACGGTGAAGACCCTGGAAAACGCCACGCTGGTGCCCCCGCGCGCCATCCTGGCCGCCCAGAGCGCCAAGTTCATCATTTACCTGGATGACAAGAATATTCCCCACATGCAGGTGGTGAACCTCGGCCCCGTCGTTGACGGCATGCAGGTGATCAACGTCATTCCCATGCCTCACTCCACCTTCACGAAGGACAGCCCCATCGTAGTGGAGGGAATCATGCAGGCGGCCAAGCTCCAGGGACAGGACCCCGTGAAGCCCCTGCCCTACAAGCCCGTAGTCTCCCAGCCCGTCATGCCTTCCGTAGGGGCCCAGTCCTTTGAAAAGGCCAGGACGCCCGAAGGCATGAAGCATGACGAAGCCCAGCCGGCCGCCAAATAACCGCCTCTCTCCGGGGAAACCCGTACTTCTTCCCCGCCCTTCCCGCGCACTTTCATGATTTAACGCCATGTCCAGCTTCTTCATCAAACACCCGACCATCGCCATTGTCATCTCGATCGTGATGATCCTGCTCGGCGGCCTGTCCCTCATGGGGCTCCCCATTGAGCAGTACCCGAACATCGTCCCGCCCACCATCAAGATGCAGGCGACCTACCCGGGCGCCAACGCGGAGACGGTGGCCAACTCCGTAGCCTCGCCCATTGAGCAGTCCATTTCCGGCGTCGTAGGGATGGACTACATGACTTCCACCAACGCCAATAACGGCATCTGCTCCCTGAGCATCGTCTTTGAAGTGGGTACGGACCCCAACATGGACCAGACGCTGGCCTACATGCGCTACGGGCAGGCCACCGCTCAGATTCCCGCGGAAGTCTCCCAGATGGGCATCACCATCACCCAGTCCACGGGCAGCCCGCTGGCCGTGATCAACCTGTATTCCCCGGATGACAGCCTGAACGCCATCTTCCTGAGCAACTATGCGTACGTGAGCCTGGTGGACCCCGTGAAGCGCGTTCCCGGCGTGGGCGACGTGCAGGTGTTCGGCGCGGGACGCTACGCCATGCGCATCTGGCTGGACACCACCAAGATGGCCGCCCAGAACATCTCCGTGGGAGAAGTCCAGTCCGCCATCCGGGCGCAGAATACCGTGATTCCCGGCGGCCAGATCGGCGCGGAACCGGCCCCTCCCGGAACGGAATTCACGTACAGCATCCAGACCAAGGGCCGCCTCCAGACTGCGGAGGAATTCGGCAACATCATCATCCGTGCGGACGGGAACAAGCTCCTTTACCTGAAAGACATCGCCAAGGTGGAACTGGGTTCCCAGACCTACAACGTATCCAGTAAATACAACGGCAGGGATTCAGGCGCCATCGCCGTGTACGCGGCCCCCGGCTCCAACGCCATCAATACGGTGGACGCCCTGGTCAAGCTTTTTGAAGACCGCGCCCGCAGCTTCCCCGCCGGGATGGAGTACAACGTGACGCTGGACACCACGCTGGCCGTGCGCGCCTCCATTGAGGAAATTGAGCACACGCTGGTGGAAGCCCTCCTGCTGGTGGTGCTGGTGGTGTTCGTCTTCCTCCAGGGTTGGCGCGCCACGCTGATTCCGGCCATTGCCGTGCCGGTCTCCATCATCGCCACCTTCGCGCTGTTCCCGCTCCTGGGCTTCACCCTGAATACCATCTGTTTGATGGGCATGGTGCTGGCCATCGGCCTGGTGGTGGATGACGCCATCGTGGTGGTGGAAGCTGTGGAATCCCACATGGAACGCGGGCTGACTCCGCGCCAGGCGGCCTTCGCCGCCATGGAGGAAGTGTCCGGCCCCGTCATCGCCATCGCCCTGGTGCTGGCGGCGGTGTTCCTTCCCTCCCTGCTGCTGCCGGGCATTACGGGCACGCTGTTCCAGCAGTTTGCCGTGACCATTGCCATTTCCATGCTGATTTCCGCGTTCAACGCGCTAACGCTTTCCCCGGCCCTCTCCGCCATCCTGCTCAAGCCCAAGGACCCGAACAAGGGCGGCCCGCTGAAATTCTTCTACCGCATTTTCAACCGCGGTTATGACGCCACGGCCAGCGGCTACACCAAGGTGTGCCACTTCCTGACCCGCAAGCTCATCATCTCCATTCCCCTGCTGGCCCTGATCGCGTACGCCATCCTGCCCGTAGCCAAGCAGATTCCCAACGGCTTCCTGCCGGACGAAGACCAGGGTTACCTGTTCTCCGCCCTGATCATGCCGGAAGCCCGCTCCCTCCAGCTGACGACGGCCGCCGCGGACAAGGTGTCCAACCTCATCCGCCAGAACCCGAACGTGAAGGACGTGATCGCCATTTCCGGCTTCAGCCTGCTGACCGGGGTGCAGAGCACGAACAACGCCTTCTTCTTCGTCATGCTGAAGCCGTGGGAGGAACGCCCCAACCCTGACCAGAGCGCCAAGGCGGTCACCGCCCAGCTCAACGCCCTGCTGAGCACCAAGGTTCCGGAAGGCATCACCATGTGCTTCCAGCCCCCGGCCATTGCAGGGGTGGGCTCCGCCAACGGCGTCACCTTCATGCTGGAAGACCGCGACGGCAAGGGCACGGAATACCTGGCGGAACAAACGGACATCTTTGTCAAGGAAGCAAGCAAGCTCCCGATATTCGACCCGCAGAAGAACGGCGGCGTGCGCAGCGTGATGTCCTTTGCCGTGGAGCAGAAGGACGTGCGGCTGGATGAAGAAAAGTGCGCCACGCTGGGCGTCAGCATCAGTGAGGCCAACAGCCTGCTCCAGGCCTACATGGGCTCCCTGTTCATCAACTACATCACCCTGTACGGCCAGCAATGGCAGGTGTACATCCAGGCGCAGGGCAGCGACCGCACCGGAACGGACATGCTCAAGAACTTCTATGTGAAGAACGACTCGGGCAGCTCCGTCCCCCTCTCCACCCTCGTGAAGATCACGGACATCAAGGGTCCGGAATTCCTGCTGCGCCAGAACCTGTACAACTCCTCCAAGCTCATGGTCACTCCGGCCCAGGGCTACTCCAACTCCCAGGCCATGGAAGCGCTGGAACAGACCTTTGAGGCCAGCATGCCCACGGACATGGGCTACAGCTACGCGGACATGAGCTACCAGGAACAGAAGATCCAGAACGGCATCGGCATCGTGCAGATCTTCCTGCTTTCCTCCATCTTCGTCTTCCTGATCCTGGCGGCCCTGTATGAACGGTGGTCCCTGCCGCTCAGTATCTTCATGACGGTTCCCATTGCGGCCCTGGGGGCGTTCCTGGGCCTGTACTGGTTCGGTTATGAACTGAACCTGTACGCGCAGATCGGCCTGGTGATGCTCATCGGCCTGGCGGCCAAGAACGCCATTCTGATCGTGGAATTCGCCGTCATTGAAATGGAACGCGGCAAGACGCTGATGGAAGCTACGCTTTCCGCAGCCAGAATCCGTCTGCGCCCCATTCTGATGACCTCCTTCGCCTTCATCCTGGGCTGCGTTCCGCTGGCCCTGGCCTCCGGTTCCGGCGCCTATTCCCGCAATATCATCGGAATCGTGGTGATTGCCGGGATGACCATGGCGACGGTCGTGGGCGTCTTCCTGATTCCGTGCTCCTTCTACTTCATCATGAAGCTGTTCCGCGTCCGCATCGCCCGGAAGACCGTGGAAACGGAAGATCCGGATGAAATCATTGCCCGCAAGCACCTGTTCCATGAGGCCCATGAATCCCTGAAAGGATAAAACAGCCCTGAAACCATTTAAAAACAGACAAAACGCCATTATGCGACCGAATCAATACATCACGCGCGCCATTCTGCTGGGGACGGCCATCACGGCTTCCTCCTGCATGATGGGCCCCGACTTCAAGCCGGTGGACATGCCCATGCCCACGGCCTTCAGAGGAGCCCCCGCGGCTACGGAGTCCATTGCAGACCTGCCCTGGTGGAAAGTCTTCAAGAACAAGGACCTCCAGGACCTCCTGACAGATACCTACAACAACAACCGCGACCTGAAGGCCACCATGGCCCGCGTGGAAAAGGCCCGCCAGTACATCACCATTACGGAAGCCCCGCTCTTCCCGTGGGCGGATTATTCCGGCTCCCTGAGCAAGGGGGCCAATTACACCAACGGCAACGTCATCCAGACCGGCGGCAATACGCTGACGCCCGGCACGATTGACGGCGGCATCTCCTGGGAACTGGACATCTGGGGCAAGACGCGCCGGATGACGGAAGCGGCCCGTGCGGATTACCTGGCTTCTGAAGAGGGACAGCGCGCCCTCATGCTCTCCCTCCTGCGCCAGGTGGCGGATTCCTACCTTCAGCTTCTCCAGCTGGACGAGCAGCTTGCCATCGTGCAAAAATCCGTGGAATCCTATTCCGAATCCCTCCGGCTGTTTGACGAACAGCTTGAAGGCCAGGTGGGGGACAGGCTCCAGGTGGCTTCCGCCAAGGCGGCGCTCTCCTCCTCCCAGGCACAGATTCCCGCCATCCAGGCACAGATCGCCAACCTGGAAAACACCGTTTCCGTCCTGGCCGGGCGTACTCCCGGCCATATCCGCCGTTCCGGCAGCCTGCGGGACATTGCCTATAACATCCAGGTTCCCGCCGGCATTCCCGCCTACATCCTGTCCAGAAGGCCGGACGTGCGCCAGAAGGAATACCAGTTGCGCGCAGCCAATGCGGAAGTGGGTGTAGCCATTGCCAACTACTTCCCCACCATCTCCCTGACGGCGGCGGGCGGCCTCGCCTCCGCAGACCTGAGCCACGTGCAGGGACGCCGCAGCGGCTGGGGTATCGGAGCCAACCTGACCGGGCCCCTCTTCCAGGCGGGCAGGCTGACGGCCTCCGAGAAGGCGGCCAAGGCCGAATTCCTGGCTGCCAGCAATGATTATGAGCAGACGGTGCTGAACGCCCTGGCGGAAGTCTCCAGCACGCTGATCCAGCGGGCCAAGCTCCGCGTGATCACGTCCACCCAGTCCGAAGCCGTGGAGGCCTACCATACGGCCGTGACGCTCTCCTTTGAACGCTACCGCACCGGTCTGTCCAACTACATTGAAGTGCTGTACGCCCAGCAGAACCTGTACCCGGCACAGATCCAGCTCTCCCAGTACTATTACCAGCACGCCAGCACGCTGGTTTCCCTGTACACGGCCCTGGGCGGCGGCTGGAACATGAGCCACAAGGCTATCATGGACGGGCCGCCCAAGCGATAAAAAACCCTCCCCTTTCAAATCGGGAGTTTCCTTGATTGTTTTTTTCATTCCCCGGCAAGTACAGCTTGCCGGGGAATTTGCTTTCCGGTGAAGCGGGAAACGGACGGCCTTTAATCCAATCCCAGGCCACCCGTTTCTCCTGTCCCGGCAGAAGGGATTCATGAGCCTGGGACAGAAGGCTCAATGGATTATCCTCTTACCTGAGCCGCTTCATGGCTTGGGAAACATGGCGCCACTGCCCGGCTTCTCTTTTCCCTTTCCCTGCTCCGGATTCCGGAGGCCGGAAGCAATTTTGGAGTTGATTCTAATCCAATTCATTCACCATCAAAATTCCGGGGAAGAATTCCGCCGTGTTTTTCAGGAATTAATTATCTCTGATTTTTCTATTCCATCATTACCAACAAGCCAATGCTGTTCCTACATTTACGACTGATTTTCAACGCCCTGCCGGATTCCTAATCCGCCAACAATTAAAAATATTAACGGTAAATGCATTGTTTATCATAAAATATTGATTTTCATCAGGATTTCAAAGAACTGGTCTTTTCATAACCATTCATTTTACTATGACTCTCTAGCATTTATCCATGTTTGCACGAGGTGGCGTTACAAGCGGATTAGGAATCCGATAAAAAAACGAATGTTCTCTTGCGGGAGAATATTTCCCTAACCTGCTACAGCAATCAATATGAAGACCAAATACCTGTCCCTCCTGCTCGCCGTACTGGGAGGCGGCCTGTCCTCCGGGGCTTCCATCAACGGCCTGGATCCAGTTTATTCAAAGGATTACACCATCTATGACGGGAGCAACGGAGATACGCTGAACGTTTCCTCCCCCACTACGGTGCCCGTGCATACCGGCAGCGGAGCCACCCCATGGACGATGGCGCTGACCGTTTCCAACCTGTCCGTCACTCCGGGAACGGATACAGGCCTGCTGTTTACCTATAATACCACCTCCAATTACAAGAATCTGGAAGGGATAGGCTTTCAGCTCACAGATTCCGGAGACCTCACCCTGTGCGCGGGAGGCTTTAACTATAATGGGGGGACTGCCGCCTCCTCCCCCTGGAAAACGCAGACGCTTTCCGGTTATTCCCCTGACCAGCCCCTCACCCTGTTTTATACTTACAATGACGGAAATGTCACCATTTCCGCCATGCTGGGCAATGATACCTCCACCCTGACCACCCTTGCCTCCCTCAGCGGCTCCGGCGTCAAATTCGGCAGCGTCTCCATGAACCAGATCAATTTCTCCGCCAAGGACGCTTCCGGAAGCACCTGGAGCGTCCCGGACAGCGTCACGGGGAAATATACCCTGGACAACTTTGACCTGTATATGGGGGCGTTGACAGAAGACCAGATGAAAGAGTATGCCCTGAGCGCCGTTCCGGAACCGGCCGCCGCCTCTCTCGGGATGCTGGGCCTGGGCATGCTGATGATCCGCCGCCGCAGGGCCTAGCCCCTTCCCCGTCCACGGCCATCCCGCCCCATTCAGGGATGGCCGTTTTCATTTGCCCTTTTTCAAACATCCGTTTACTTTTCTTTATTCGCCTTCATGAAAACCAGGCTCCCTCTCTCCCTGCTTGCCCTCCTGCTGGCGGCCATCCCCTCCGCCACCGCCGCTCCTGCCGGAACGGACCTGGGAAACGTCATGTACGTGGGGGATTCCATCACCCACGGCGTTAATGGCGGCTCCTACCGCTGGGCCCTTCACAAGATATTTGCGGACAACGGCATTTCCTACAACGCGGAAGGCGTGAAAACCGGAAATTATTCCGGAGGAGTTACACCCGGAACGTCCTATGGCGGACAGCCCTTCAATAACGAACATTCTTCCCAGGCGAGCGCAAGAGCCTGGGAAATATCCGGCAGGAAAAACGGGAGCAGGTTTGACGGTTCCAACATCTCCAACTGGCTGGGGCTTTCAGATACCAAGGCAAACGGAGCCGCCTACCAGGGCCAGACCTTCACGGGAACAGCCGCTCCGGATACTTTCTTCCTGATGATCGGCACCAATGATCTCCTGTCCGACGGAAACAACGCCACCCTGGGCGACCGTCTTGATTCAGTCACCCAGAACCTTCTGGAGGACATGGACGCCATCGTGGACACCATGCACGCCTCCAACAGCAGCGCGAACGTGATCGTTCTCACCATTCCCTGCTGGACCCAGCATTCCAACGGCAATTCGGACGCCACCCACCGGGCGGTGGAGACTTACAACGCCTCCCTGAATTCCTGGGGACAGTCCAAACCGGGCGTCACGGTCATTGACGTCAACAAGGGCATCATTGACGTGGCCTCCTCCACGCCATTCTACGGCGTGCGGTCCATGTTTAACAATCCCACAGCGGACGGGCTCCATCCCAACGCCCAGGGAGACCTGCTCATGGCGGGCAACATCGCCAAAGCCCTGGGCTATGCGGGCCGCTCCGCCGGACAGGTGCGCCGTGACGCCGGGGAAATGGCCGTCAATTTCCACCAGGACGGGGGAACGCCCGCATGGTCCGGAGTGCAGGACCTGGCGAATGCGGGGTTTTCCGCCTCCAACGTTGCCGTGAGCGCGGAAGGCGTCAGCCTGGGCCAGGCGGGAATAAGCTCCATTTCCCGGACATGGACGGAGGGGACTAGCCTGAAAAACGGCTTTACCTTTGACTTCAACCTGGTTCTGGGTGACGGTGAGGCAAACGGCTGGAATATCACGGACCAGTTCAGCGTGAGCCTGGGGAACGGCTCCTTTTACGGCACGCTCAACATTAATGAGGCCTATATCAAATGGGGGGATACCATCCTGTATTCCCTGGACATGTCCGCCAATACGGAAAACCTGCGCCTGGCGTACGTCACGGGTAATGAACAGGAAGGCTTGAAAGGCGGCTATTACGTCTGGCTGGGGGATATGCTGATCGGGGAAGCGCTTTCCGTCACCTCCGGTTCCGGCTGCAACGGCGTCATCATCCAATATGACGGCCGCGGCAACGCCATCCTGAAGGACCTGTCCATGGACGGAACGGGGTCGTATGCCCCAACCACTTCCGGGCTGGTCAATGAAAACAACGCCTTTGTTTCCGCCGGAGCGGATGCCGGGGGCTCCTCGAGCACTCCGGAAGGCAATATCGCCTGGCCGGAAACGGGCTTCACCCATACTGCCGCCAACCAGAACTGTTCCGGCGCCTTCAATGCGCGCGCTGCGGCGGATTCCTCCGCCGGTACCGCCGGAAACTCCGTGGGCGTTACCATCGCCTCCGGAAACGCCGCGTATATTTATGCCAACAGCGGCAATTATACGGGGGACGTCTGGCTGACCATCGCCAACGAAGGCCAGGCTTCCTCCTGGTACGCGGCCCATGGAGCCTCCGGCACGCTTGACGGAAATGCCGGCCTGCGCTTCACGGATACCGCCGCGGGCGGGGGCACCGTCTTCGGCGCCGTGAACAGCGGCAGCGTCACGGGAAACGTCTATCTGGAATTCTCCGCGGAAAACGCCGCCTTCGGCACCTTCACCAGCACGAATGCCTCCTCCGTGGTAGGTTCCTATGCCACGGACATCATGGGGAATGTGGATATTGTGGTTAACTCCGGCACCTTCTCCAGCCAGATCATGGGCGGTATCTACACCAATGCGCAAAATGCCACCACAACCATTGGCGGGGCCACCAGCGTTTACATTAACGGAGGGACCGTCAGCGGGGACGTGGTGGGCGGCGGCATGGCAGGAGCCATTTCCGGCGGCTCCAACGCCACCGTTACAGGCGGCGTCATCAGCGGTTCCGTTTACGGTGCAGGCAAGGGAGGCGCCATCCTGCAGGGAAGCAATGTGCGCGTTACGGGCGGCACGGTCAGGGGGAACATTTACGCCGGGGGCTCCGGCGGGAGCGTGCAGGGGGATACGTCCGTCACCGTGTCAGGAAACTCCGCCACGCTCCACAACGGGGGCACCTGGGGAAGCATTTCCGGAGGCGGTTCCGGCGGTACGGTTACGGGAAACTCCGTCGTGCGCATCCAGGATCTTTCTTCCGGCACCTCCGCGTACGGTTTTGACAAGTATGCCGGAACCATCAGCGGCGGCACGAATGTGAGCGGTACCAGAACCCTGGTGCTGGACCACGTGACCGTAGGGCATTTCCAGGCCTCCCTGGCTGATTTCACGCATGTCTCCGTGGTCAACCATACCAATACCGCGCTGGATTCCCTGGGCGGAGCGCTCACCGTGACCATGGAGGCCGGAAGCAGCCTGGTCCTGAACGGCGTTTCCGGCCTGACCATGCTCATTCTGGGGGAACATGCCTCCCTGACGCTTCAGGGGCTTACCGCGGACATGGTCATCGTGGACATCACGGGAACCAGCAACTACACGCTTTCCCTGACGGAAATTCCCGCCAATCCGGACAACATTAAATTCCTGAATGACGGCGTTCTGTATGATGCGGTCATGTCCACGGACCCCCAGGCCAATTCCGCCATGGTCTTCGCCCAGGTTCCGGAACCGGGCAGCGCCTCCCTGGGACTGGCCGGGCTGGCCTTCCTCCTGTGGCGGCGGCGCAGAAAAATGTTCCATTAACGGCCCTTTGTTTTCTTCAGGCCCTGATGGAAAAAAGAAGCCCCCGCGGCACAATGCCTGCGGGGGCTTCCCATTGATAGTTATGTCCGGCCTGGAAGAGGGGTATTGCGGCCCTCTCCGGTACTCCATGGACGGAGCCCCTCAGGACTCCCTGTTTTTAAACAATTCCAGCGCAAGCTGGGACCAGGTTTCCAGCTTGTCAAACAGCTCCCCGGACAACTCCTCCGGCGCCGCAAAGCGGAGATTGGCCAGCGCGGCTTCATTCGCGCGCACCCGGTCCGTATCCAGTTCAAACAGGTGGACGATACCCAGATGCACGGCGCCCACGTCATTGGAATCATCATTGATCACGCCAAGCACCCGCTGGGTGCAGCCACCGTCAATGACCAGTTCCTCCCGGATTTCACGCTCCACTCCGGCCAGGTAGGTTGAAACGTCGTCATGGCCGGACTGGCGGTCTACCGGATTGATATGGCCGCCGATGCCGATGGAGCCCTTGTCATGCAGGCGGGCCTCCCCGCCGGAGCCGCCGCGCGTGTAATGCAGAATGCGGCCCTGGTGGCAGAAAATGGCGTAGGCGATGATTTGCTTGTGGGAAGGGTCGTTTTCCGCCGCTTCCCGGTCCATGAAGGAGGACACTCCCGGCTTCATGAATGCATTCAGATACTTTTCTCCGCCTTCCCGGTGCCCCTGGAAATACCCTGCCTCCTCAAAGGCGGCGCGGGGGACCACCAGAACCTGTTCTCCATGGTAACGTGACATGGAAGTACCCTACCCGTTTTGCCCCCGCGCTCAATAAAAAAGGCGCGGAAACGGCAAATTTGCGGCCGTTCCGGAGCGGCCATGAACGGCTTTCCGCCTCAGGAAATATCCCGTACTTCCACGCCGTGGTTCCGGAACCTGCTCAGGATGCTTGCCAGCTCCTCCTTGCTCATGAGCTGAATCGGCAGCCACAGCACCAGCTTTTTCCCAAACAGGAACAGCAGGGCGTGGCGCGTCCTGCACAGGGTGGTGAAGCGGTCATAGGGAATGTTCATGGGCTCAACGCCCTTGCTGGAAAAAGTCATGTAATCCTCGTGAAAAACGTAATCCTTCTCCTGGTGGTACATGGGCACCTTCTTGTTGGCGGCCAGAGCGGCCTTCGCCAGGAAGGGGACGTAGAACCAGGACAGGATGATCGCCATCAGCGCCCCGGCAAGGGAGAGCCATGCAAAGATGGGCAGCGGACGCAGGGAAAAGGAATACAGCGTCATCAGCACAAAGAAGGCGGTAATGGATAAATCCAGGGGCTTCTTCCACTTGGGGCGCACCGTATTGTACCACATCACCAGCACCTGGGTGGCCAGGCGGTCGGACGGAACGGGCTTGACGAGTTTGATGACCTCTGAATCCTGCATCATGGCGGCAGGGTAGCTTCATTCCCGCGGAAGAGAAAGCCTAAAAACAGGCCGTTCCGCCACGTTTGCGGCAAAACGGCCACGCCTGAAAGGGCCTTCCCCCATTTTCCCCGCCCCAATTCTCCGGGAAAGCGCCCTTCCCCGTCCGCAGACCAGAATTTCCTTGATAATCAGGGCTCCCTTCATAGAATTAAAAGCCAAAAGCCTTTAGCAGATCCGGTGGCAGACAATCTTCAAATTCACGTACGCACGTTCCAGCCCTCAACCACTCAGGAACAGGCTCTGGAAACCTTGACGGATTCCATGGCGGAAGTCCTTGACGAACGCCAGCTAAGGCATATCAAGAATGCCGTCCTCCTGCGCGAGGAAACGCAAACCACCTACCTGGACCACGGTCTGGCCGTACCCCACGGACGCACCAGCGCCCTGGATTCCATGCAGGTTACCGTGGGCCTCAGCCCGGAAGGCATCCTCTGGCCGGACGATGCCCGCCACGCCCACCTCATCGTCATGCTGGGCGTTCCCACCGCCATGGTGACCGGCTACCTGACCACCATGCAGAAGCTGCTGCGGTGGCATAAAAACGCTCCTCTGGGCCCCAACGGGGAATGGACGGGAGATGAAGCCAGCCTGCTGGCGTCCCTTCAACAAGCCCTGCAATGACGGATAAGAAGAACGAGCCTGCGGCAAAAACGCACATCTCCTGGTCATGGCTCCGCATGGCGCTGAGCCTGCGTGAAAAAGTCAAGCTGGGAGACAAGCAGGTCATCTTCATCTGGGCGGTCGTCGTAGGCGCGCTGGGCGCACTGACGGCCCTTGTCTTTGAATGGGGGGTGGAGCTGGTCCAGGACCTCCTGACGGGCCGTACCAGCTACAAGCAAATCCAGGTCTTTCAGGAAATGGCCAGGCAGGACTGGGCCTGGTGCATCTTCGTCCCGGCGGCGGGCGGCCTGCTGGCCGGCCTCACCCTTCTCTTCACGCACCGCTTCGTCCCGGCCAAGGCCACGGAATACATGGAAGCCGTGGCACTGGGCAATGGCTATGTGCCCCCCAAGCCCAGCCTGCTGCGCTCCCTGTCCGCCGTCTTCTCCGTAGGTTCCGGCGCCTCCATCGGCCGGGAAGGCCCTCTGGTGCAGGCCGCCGCCGTGGTGGGGTCCGCCCTGGGGCGCTTCTTCCACCTCTCCGCGCCGCGCCTGCGCCTGGTCGTAGCCTGCGCCGCCGCTTCCGGCATGTCCTCCGCCTTCCACACGCCCCTGGCCGGCGGCCTGTTCGTGAGTGAAATCGTATTGGGCGCGCTGACCATTGACTTCCTGGCGCCCCTGCTGGTGGCCAGCTGCGCGGGGTACTTTACGATGGGGCTGTTCCATGAACCGGCCCCCATCTACCAGCTCCAGCAGGAGGTTTCCCTGACGGGCAACCAGCATGTGCTCTGGTGCGTGCTGCTGGGCGCGCTGGCCTCCCTGGTAGCCAGTTTCTGGCTCCTGATCCTTAAAAAATCCCGCCAGTACCTGAACGGGAAACGCCAGTGGCTGCCCGTGCGCCTGATGGCCGCAGGCATGCTGGTGGGCGTCATCGCCATCTTCTACCCGGAAATCGTGGGCAATGGCAAAAACATCATCACCTCCCTCATTCATTATGAATTTGACGCCACGAGGGCGGGCATCCTGCTGTTCCTGAAAATCTTCACTGTCGCCATCGTCTTCGGCGTGGGTACGGTGGGGGGCGCGCTGACGCCCAGCCTCACCATCGGCAGCGTGTGCGGCTTCCTGTTCAGCGCGGCGCTCACCCAGCTGGGCGTGCCGGGAGACCATGCCATCGCCTATTCCCTGGTGGGCATGGCCGCCTTCTTCACCACGGCGGCCAACGCCCCCATCACCTCCCTGGTGCTGGTGGTGGAATTCACCATGGCAGGGCACATGATGTTCCCCCTGATCATCGGCGTTCTGGTCTCCTACGGCATGGCGAGGCTGACCAGGGCCCAGTCCATGTACCATGACTCCCTGGCCTTTGGCCCCAGAAGCACCTTTGACAAGCCCCTGGCCCAGGTGCAACTTCAGGACGTGGCCCGCAAGGACCCGCCCGTGGTCCATCCCCTGGACAAATTCGGCACCATCGCCTCCATGCTCATTAAAAACCCGGCCCAGCCCATCTTTGTCACTTCCCCCGCAGGCAAATACCTGGGCAGCGTAGTGGCGGAGGACGTGGCGGCCTTTGCCCGCAACAAGGAGCTGGCCCAGGCCGTCCTGGCCATGGACGTGCTGCGCAGCGACATGCCCACCCTGCCCGCGGACATGCACCTTCCGGAAGCCCTGGGCATCTTCTCCCGCCCCCACTGCGCGGAGTCCCTGGCACTGGTGAACCCGAACAACGACCTGCTTCTGGGCGTCGTCAACAAGACGGACCTTTACCTGGTGCTCTCTGAAATCATGCGGCGGGAGAAACTGCAATAGGAACGGCGTTTTTTCCGGGCCATACCCTGTTCCGGAAAAACCTGTAAGGAGCGCTGCAGGCCTCTCCGACAGTATCCTGCCCGGCACCCCGGCGGCGGCAGGTCCACCCTTCCCGGAAACACGGGGCCGCTTAAAAACGCAATTTTTCCATCCTCTTTTTTCACAACAGGGGTCAGGTTAAAAATAACAACAAACTTGCATTTTTGACCTCATCCGGTACGCTTCCGGCATTATGAGCCGTACGCTGAGAATAGAGTACCCCGGAGCGGTCTATCACGTGCAGAGCGAAGGCAACCGCGGAGACGCCATTTACCTGGATGACGAGGACCGGGAAATCTTTCTGCGCACTTTTCATGAGGCGGCACGCAGGAGCGGCTGGACCGTGTATGCCTATGCGCTGATGGCCAACCATTACCATATTCTTTTCCAAACGGCCCGCGCCAATCTGGTGGACGGCATGAAATGGCTCCAGACTGCCTACACGCAGCGCTTCAACGCGCGCCACCGCATGCGCGGCCATCTGTTCGCGGGCAGATACCACGCCATGGTAGTGGAAGCGGAGAACGCCCACTATTTTTCCACCATCATTGATTACATTCACCTGAATCCGGCGCGGTCCGGACTGGCACGGCGCCACACGTTCCTTTCCGGCTGCAAGTGGACCAGCCTCCCGGCGTGGCTGGATGCGCCCGCGAAAAGGCCCAAGTGGATTCACCCGGAGCGCGGCCTGGTGTGCTTTGGCTGTGACGATACGGATGACGGGCGCCAGAAGTACCTCAACCACCTGATGGGCCGCTTTGAGGCGGAGCGCATGGATGAACGCTCCCTGCTCCCTGCGGGGCACGTGGGCCCGGGCACCGTACAGCGGGGCTGGTGCTACGGCTCCAGCGCCTTCCGCGCCAGACTGGTGGGGGAACTGCCCCGGCTGGCGCGCAGAAAGCCCGTCACTACGGGCATGCGCGCCTCGGAAATAGGGGAATACCAGGCGGAAATCATTGTGAAAAACGGCCTTAAGGCATTCGGCCTGTCAGAGGAGGACTTGCTTGTCACGCCCTACAGCCATTCCTCCAAGCTCATCATTGCCCTGGCGGTCCGGCAAAGCACGCTGGTTCCGTACGCATGGATCAGCAACCGCCTTCACATGGGCATTCCCAAATCCATGGGAACCCTGCTCCACCGGGCCAAGAAGATGGCGGAAACGGACCTGAAAACGCGGGCATGGATTGAACGCCTGACGGCCTGATTTTTCCCTGCGGGAGTGTCCAAAGAGACCTTTTCCCATCCGCCACGCAGAAAAATCCGGAGAACGGATACCATTCATCCGCCTCCGGATGCCTCCCGCGCAGGGCGAATGCTGCCGGAGCGGACGGGATTATGCCCTACGCCGGCGCACCATCATAACGGCCAGCCCAAGCAACCCCATGGATGCCGCAGCCGGTTCCGGAACAACTGAAAACGCCATGGCCGCAACTCCGGCCTTCTGCCCCCCGATGCGGAAATCAAGAGTATCCGCCGTCGCCTCCCCCGTCCATTTCACCAGGGTCAGCTTGCCGTTGGTGAAGGAAGGAGTGGATGAAAAGCCGGTCCCACCCGCTGCCGCATATTCAAAGAAGCCGGTTCCTCCCGTCACGGTAGTGGCCCCCGGAGCCGCGGCGGCACTGGAAATAAACATGTAAAACGTTACCGTATCGCCCACGGTCAGGCCACCCAACTGAATGGAGGACGTAGTGGAGCCTCCGGCGCCGGGAGCCATGTAGGAGGACAGCGCGCCGTAATCAAAAGAACCGAGGGTATTGACCAGATCCTCCATCGCCGCCTTGTTCTGGTAATAGGCGTAATAACCAGGGTCATCCTCCCCGGGAGTTACGGCGGCAAGCGTCGTGTTAAAGAAATTCCCGGCGCTTTTAACGATTTTAAGCGTGTAGGGAGTATCGCCGCCGGAGGCGTCCACCAGGGAGAGAACAGCCGCAGCATTGGAAGTGTACTGGTTCATGCCGGCCCTTCCCTCGCCATCCCTGTATACATCCACAAAAACGGATGCCGCCTGGGCAATGGAAAAAGCCCCTCCGATCATAAGCAGAAATAATATTTTCTTCATGGTTTTTGACTATTCTGACAATGAAAGCCAGTTTAAGGATTTTGAATCCGGAAAATCACGCAAGACGCAGAAAACATAATGCTTATAAAAAATACCCCGTCCATTCGTCACAGGCGAATTCCGTCTCTGGCACAACGGCATTTCCTGATAACGTTTTCTTTTTCATTTATTCTTTGTTGACACCGGATTCAAAATCCGCCTCCAGAGAAAAACAAGCCGGATTTACAAATATGGCCTCCGGTTTCCTCCTCCCGGAAAACGTTGTGCAAACAAACCTCAATCACCAATAGGGGTCAGTTTACAAATTACAACACGTAAAGATATTTTCTATTTTCCTGCTGACCCCTTATGCTTTCCAGGGAAAAAAATGATTGCCAGTGCGCGCCGTGGAATGATAAACGAAGGGCGCGTGCGAAAAACCGCGCGTGAAGCGTCAACCCAAATACAACAACAGAGAAGATGGCACAGACATATTCCCAGCGCGTGCTCGACTTGGTGAAAGCCAAGAACAGCCACGAAAAAGAATTCATCCAGGCCGTTCAGGAAGTGCTCAACACGATTGAGCCGGTTCTGGCCGCGAATTCCAAGTATGAAGACCACGCGATTCTGGAACGGATCGTGGAACCGGAAAGAACCATCCTGTTCCGCGTGCCGTGGATCGACGACCAGGGCAAGGTCCAGGTGAACCGCGGGTACCGTGTGGAATTCAACAGCGCCATCGGGCCGTACAAGGGCGGCCTCCGCTTCCACCCCAGCGTGAACCTCGGCATCCTGAAGTTCCTGGGTTTTGAACAGGTTTTCAAAAACTCCCTCACCACCCTGCCCATGGGCGGCGGCAAGGGCGGCTCCGACTTTGATCCCAAGGGCAAGAGCGACAATGAAGTGATGCGCTTCTGCCAGAGCTTCATGACGGAGCTTCAACGCCACATCGGCGCCAATACGGACGTTCCCGCCGGGGACATTGGCGTAGGTGGCCGCGAAATCGGCTACCTGTTCGGCCAGTACAAGAGAATCCGCAATGAATTCACCGGAGTTCTCACCGGCAAGAGCCTGAACTGGGGCGGCTCCCTCATCCGTCCGGAAGCCACTGGCTACGGCTGCGTGTACTTCGCCCAGAACATGCTGGCTACCCGCAATGACGACTTGCAGGGCAAAATCTGCCTGGTATCCGGCTCCGGCAACGTGGCCCAGTACACCGTGGAAAAACTGAATGAATTGGGCGCGAAGCCCGTCACGATGTCCGACTCCAACGGCTTTATCTACGATCCGGACGGCATTTCTCCGGAAAAACTGGCCTGGGTCATGGAACTCAAGAACAAGCGCCGCGGCCGCATTGCGGAATACGTGAAGCAGTTCCCGAAGGCACAGTACTTTGAAGGCCAGCGTCCCTGGAGCGTCCCGTGCGATTGCGCCTTCCCCTCTGCCACGCAGAATGAAATCAACGGGGAAGACGCCCGCACCCTGATCAAGAACGGCTGTACCCTGGTGGCGGAAGGCGCCAACATGCCCACGGACCTGGAAGGCATTGAAACCTACCTGGCCGCCAAAATCCTGTACGGCCCGGCCAAGGCCGCCAACGCCGGCGGCGTGGCTACCTCCGGTCTGGAAATGTCCCAGAACAGCCAGCGCCTCTCCTGGACGCGCGAGGAAGTGGACCACAAGCTGAAGAGCATCATGGCCAACATCCACGCGAACGCCCTGGCCCACGCCGAGGAATATTCCTCAGACAAATCCTTCACCAACTACGTCACCGGCGCCAACATTGCCGGCTTCGTGAAGGTGGCGGATTCCATGATCGATCAAGGGGTGGTTTGAGCCTGCCTTCTTTCAACGTAAAACACACCATGAAGCGCCGGGTTCTCCCGGCGCTTTTTTATTCTTCCGTAGACCTTGATTCTCCGGAAAACCTCCACGGCCAAAGCAGGAGCACAGAAACCACGCTCCATCAAACGGCAGCCCGGATACCCCGGCCCCATATCCCAGGAAAAACCTTCCCGCCTACTCCTCCAACAGATGGCACACGGCCTGCGCCGCATGTTCCGCGGCTCCCCCCTGCCCCAGCTTGTCAGAGGCGTCTTTCATTTCCGCCAGCAGGGCATCCCTGTTTTCCGGGACCAGCAGGCGTTCTATCTCTTCAATCACCTTGTCCGGCGTAAAATCAAACTGGACCAGCTCCTTTACCACGGGCTTCTGCGCCAGGATATTTACCATGCCGATGAAGCGTATTTTAATAAGCATGCGCGCCATCCAGTACGTCAACAGGGGAACCTTGTACACCAGCATGTACGGCAGCCGGTGCAAGGCGGCCTCCATCGTGGCGGTGCCGGAAGCCACCACTCCCACGGCGGCGCGGTCCATTAGTTCATGATAGCCACCCACCGTAATGTGGAACAGTTCCGGCGGCATGCCGGCCTTCCGCGCCATGCCGCGCATTCTTTCCGCAAGCGCCTCCGTGGAGGCGGCGGTTTCAAAGGCCAGTTCCGGCCGTTCCCGGGAAAGGCGGCGGACCACCTCTATGAACACCGGGAAATGCCTGTCAATTTCACGGTTGCGGCTGCCGGGAAAGAGACCTATCAGGGACGTCTCCCGGACATCCTCCTTACGGATGGAAGCAATCTCATCCACCAGGGGATGCCCCACGAATTCCGTTTTCAGCCCGGCCTCCTGGAACAGAGGGGCCTCAAAGGGGAAGATGCACATCATCAGGTCCAGCATGCGCACCATTTTGGGAATGCGCCCGCGGTGCCAGGCCCACACCTGCGGGGAGATAAAATAAACGATTTTGGTATGGGGGCAGCACTTGCGGACTTTTTCCGCCAGGCGCAGGTTGAATCCCGGATAGTCAATCAGGATGAGGCAGTCCGGCTGGTCCTGCCGTATACGCTCCAGAATGGAGAGAAAACGTTTCCTGAACCAGCCGTATTTCTTAAGCACCTCCACCACGCCGATGACGGCGGCTTCATCCGCCCAGTCTTCCACGCCGGGGCACAGCGCATGCATGCCGTGGCCGCCCAGCCCCTGGACGTCCGTCCCGGGCATCAGGCGCAGCAGATTCTTCAACAGCAGGGCTCCGTGAATATCCCCGCTCTTCTCTCCCGCTATAATATAAAGCTTCATCACTCTCTGCTGCGGCGCGCGCCGTATGCCTTTTTACCTTACCAGCCCCGTTTCAGCGGCGCAATAAAAGACTTTCCTTTCAAGGATTTTAATGCAAGATACGCGCCGTATGCATGAATTGGTCTCGCTTTGGATGTCCTGGGTGCAGGACTGGGGTTATGTGGGCGTCATCGTCCTGATGGCCATGGAAAGCTCCATCTTTCCCGTCCCCAGTGAGGTAGTCATTCCGCCCGCGGCCATCCTGTCCGCCCAGGACGGAGCGAGCATGAGCTTTTGGGGAGTGGTTATTGCCGGAACGTTCGGTTCCTGGCTGGGGTCCGCCATCACGTACGCCGTAGCCCGCATCGTAGGGCGTCCGGTTATCATGCGCTGGGGAAAATTCTTTTTCATGCCGCCCAACAAGGTGGAGAAGGCGGAAGTCTTCCTCCAGCGGTATGAGGTCTCCGGCGTTTTCTTCGCCCGCCTCCTGCCCGTCATACGCCACTTGATCTCCATTCCCGCGGGGATTGTCCGCATGGGGTTTGGGATTTTCTCCCTGGTTACGGTGCTGGGAGCGTTCGCCTGGTGCACGGTGCTCGCCTGGTACGGTCACCGCATTGGGGAACGGCATCCGGAACTGCTCAAATCTCCGGACGAACTGATCCTCACCGTAAAGAGTGAAAGCCTTCCCCTCATTCTGGCCGTGCTGGTGCTGGCCGTCTGCTACATCATCATGCTGAGGCTGACGGACCGTAAGAAGCCGCAGGATGCCGCCGCAGAGGCCACCCCTGAAAAGGAGCAGTAACTTTCATACTTTTTCCATGAGCGCTTCCAAGGAAGACCGGGCAGCCCGGGCGCTGGACTATTTCCACCAGGGGTACAACTGTTCCCAGTCCGTCTTTGCCGCCTTTGCGGACGTCTGCGGCCTGACTGAAGAAACGGCCCTGAAACTTTCCTCCCCGCTGGGAGCGGGCATAGGCCGCATGCGGGAGGTGTGCGGCGCTTTTTGCGGACTGAGCATGCTGGCCGGCAGCCTGTACGGAAACAGTTCTCCAGAAACCGGGGAAAAGGAAAAAATCTTTTCCCTGGTGCAGTCCCTGGCGGCCTCCTTCAAACAGGAATTCGGCACGCTTTACTGCCGGGAACTGCTGGGCCTGTCTCCGGAACGGCTGGCTGCGGAAACGGCGCGCCCCGGTGAACGGACCGCGGCCTACTACGCCTCACGCCCCTGTGAACGCTGCATTGCCTTCTGCGCCCGCCAGGCAGCCGCACTGGAAGCAAGGGCGCAGCATTGAAATGCCCGGTCTCCCCACGCAGGAAAACCGGGCATTTCAATCAGACGGAAAGTACCGTCAATGAGCGCTGCATTTGCCGTCCGGGCAGGACGCTTTCAGCTTGTCAATTTTTTCATTGGTTTCACCCATCCCTTCGTCGTAGAAGCCCTGTTCATCCGGGGCCAGAACCTGAAGGAGGCGGAGAAATTCGCCCGCGTGTTCCTTTTCTTCATTGGAAATATCCAAAAGAACTTCCTGAGCCAGTTTGTTGTCGATGGATTCGGCAAGCTGGGTATAGAGCTGGATGGCCTCATACTCCGCTGCGATCATGAACCGGATGGCTCTCACCAATTCGTCATGGGTGAGCATCCGGTCTTCCTTCAATCCGCTAAATGCATTTGTAAATTCAGGCATACCAGTAGGACCGGATAAACAAATTCTTCATTCAATATGCTTTTGTCATAAATTTCCTATGGATTCTTTTGAGCCAGCATCATGGAAAAAAGTTTCATGAAAATTCCCCTCCTTTCCTATAAAATACGGCAGGAGCCGCGGTTTTAGCACCGCAGCTCCTGCCAGAATCCCGGTTGGGTGCAACGCCTTACCTGGCCTCCGCGGGCTTGGGAGCGTACTTCTTGAAAAACTCAACATATTGGACAGGAGTCCGGCCGGGAACATAACCCGTACGGCCCAGCTCCTTTCCCTTGGCGTCTACCACCACCATGGCGGGAACGCCGCGGATGCCATATTCCTTAGCTTCCTTGGATTTGCTGAAATCCGGACTGCCAAACTCAAACTTGACGCCGATGGCCACACCATCCATGCCTTGTTTGAACTCTTTCTTGGAAAGAATTTCCTTCTCCAGCTTAATGCAGTAACCGCACCAGGACGTTCCCGTGAAAAGAAGGACAATGGGAAGGCCCGTCTCCTCCGCCTGCTTCTGGGCGCTCTTCATGCTCTTGCCCCACTTGAACTTTACCTTGGCGGCCTTGGCCGCTTTTGCGGCGGCTTCCTTGTCAGACGGAAGATCCTGGGCCATGGAAACGCCGGAAACACTGAATCCGAGCACGGCGCATAATGCAAAAATTAAATGTCTGTTCATCACATTTGGGAGTGGTTCCCTGCAAATTAACAGGAAATGGCAGCATAGGAAGACAAATCAGCGTCTTTCCCATATGGGAGGGAACCTATTTCCTCCTGAAATGGGCTCTCTTCTAAAAAAAGTATTGCTCTTTCCACCCCAATCGGGTAATAATCCGCCCGCACTTCCAAACGCGCGGTTAGCTCAGTGGTAGAGCAACACCTTGACATGGTGGAGGTCGTAGGTTCAAATCCTATACCGCGTACCACTTTCCTTAAAATCCCGTCCCTTTCCGGACGGGATTTTTTTATTCCGGCACGCAGCACTTCCAAATTTTCTCCTGCATCTCCGTCGGCACGGCCTGGAAAAAAAGTTCATCCGGGGAGGCATCCCGCTCCTACGGATAGGGAAAAAGAGGCCGGGAAAAATGGCGCTTGCAGCGTCTGCGAAAGGAAAGGCAAAAAATCTTTTCCCATCTTTTTTTGAACACAACCCCACTCTCAGGACGCTAATAGTGTGAAGGCAGATGAAGGCCGCAGCCCTTAACCCTCCTTCCCTGATGAAATAATGACCATTAAAAGCCCGGCGGAGGTAACCCCTCCGCCGGGCTTTCTGTTGACAAGAGGACCGTCAGGCAATCCACGGATCACCGGGACGTCAGGCGGTCATACAATTCATTGGCATACCTGTGGTTGGGATGGTTCACGCTCATATACGCATCATAAAGCGGGTGGGAGGGGTCTGACTCCATGCGCATGGCCTCCTCCGCAGGAGAAGGCGTACCGTTTCCCGAATGATGAAGGGGCGCTTCATCCAGCAGGCGGGAGGCCTGGAACAGCAGCCGGATGACGTCCGGATTGGAACCGAGCTCCGGATGATCAAGCAGGGCGTCCGCATCCACGCCCGTCTCTGACGCAAGCCGCTGGAGGGCGGCAGTGGCCCGGCCCATATTACGCTCATAATTGGCGCCCCATTCCTGCTGCAGTGACTGTTCCGCCCGGGTTTCCATCTCCAGCCGGGAATCCTCCACCTGTTCCCTGGCTTCCTCATACGCCTGGGACATCGTCTCCTGAAGAGCATTCATGGCCTCCGGGGGCACACCGTAGCGGTAGGCCGTGCGGGCCATGCGTTCCGCCAGTCCGGCGTTCCACTCGCTTTCCGGCGTGGATTCCGGACGCTCCAGGCGGTATTCCTCCTCCGACTCCGGAAGTCCGGCCATCCGCCGGAACCGTTCCATCTGCTCCTCATTCTCCACACCGGGATAATGCCGCATGCGTTCCAGCTCTGCGTAACTCTTCGCCAGGGCTTCCGGCGTCTTAAACTTGGAAAGGGACTTCTCCATCCCCTTCAGCTCATCAAAACGGGCATACCAATCCGGGACAAAACCCCCGTCCTCCCCCAGAAGGCCGGGAAGAGGCTCGGACTGTGCGGGAGCTGCGGATGAAATTTCCGCCTCCGGGGAAACTGCCCCGGAAAAATCCGCTTCCCCGGAGGGAGCGGCCGTATGGTTATCAATGGAATCAATCATTTTTTTCTTCTGCTGTGGATTCTTTAATGGCTAGTTGGAGCTGGCGGCGGATGTACAGGAATATCTCCCTGTAGGCATCCCGCCTCATGGCATCCAGGGGGTCGTAACTCCCGGGACTTCCTTGAAAAACAGGCAAATCAGTCTGGAAGCGAGCCTCCAGAAAGGTCAGCGCCTCCCGCCCGTCCGGGGTGTCAAACACCCGGAGAAGCTGGCGCCTTTTAAGACGGGCCTCCCTGAGGGAAGCCTCCTGCTGCAATGTCGTATCCTGGTTCATTCCTGAATCGCGGTTAACTGGTCAAGCAAGGGATTAAGGGAAGCGTACGGATCCTCTTCCGCCGGGGCCTGCGCGGCCTCCTGCTGGCGGTCCGCACGCTCCTTCCGCATGGCCTGGACGTCAGCCCAGGGCCTCAGCATGCTCTCCGGAGCGCCGTCCACACGGGTGGACAGGCGGAAACAATGATCCCAGTCCACATGGTCCGCCAGGTCCGGTGCGGCCTGCATCATCATATTCAGGCGTTGAAGGCTGCGGTCCATGCCTTCGCTCTGCAAACGCCTGAGAACCAGCGCTATCTTTGACTGGTACACCACTCTGGGTTCCCCAACGGTGATGGAGCCGCCCCTGCCCTCCCGCAGCACGGCACGCGGAGGCCTGGGGAACCTGCCCATGCGGAACAGCAGGGAGAAAATGCGCGTCATGGTGGAATACAGGTCACTCACAAACAGCGTGAAGGATGGTGAAAACATCAGCACGCGTTCATTCTCCCGCGCCATCACCTCCGTGGCTGTCATGCTGCCGCGGTGGCCGCTCCAGAGCTCCAGCATGGGCAGGTAATAGGCACGGCGTATGGCGTCCTGCTTCTGCGCCAGGCGGTCCATGCCTACGTCATACCTGCCCTGCGTGGCCCACTCCCGGGGGAGGTGGAGGGAAGCGGCCTCCGGCGTGATGACGGTTCTGCCGCCGGCCCGCAGGTCCACCTCTCCGATCTGGTTGGCCAGCTCCAGAATGCGGGGGAAAGCGGCCACCTCCCCCAGGGTGTCCAGAATGCGGTTCAGGAACTGCACCTGCTGGATGGCGGGAAACACCAGCCTGCCGGGAGCCAGGCCGTACGGGCCGCTGCCCCATTTCAGGAAACGGGTCACCAGGTACGGAAACTCCATGTATCCCCCTTCCTCCACGATCACCTGGTCATCCAGGGACAGGTAAACGCTCTCAAACGGCATGTGGGCGGTCTGTTCCCTGCGGCGGCTGCGCCGGGTGCGCGGACGCACCACATGCAGGAACCTCAGGGACGTGGCGTATGGATTGCCGCCGCGTTCCAGCGCCTCCCGCGCCCGGGGGCCCAGCGCCTTCAGGCCGAACATGGAACGCGCCTGGTGGGCGGTATAGGTAAACTCCCGCACGTAAGTATCCACCCGGCCTTCCGCATTCTCCGCACAGGCGAACTGCCCGCACGGAATATTCGTGAACAGCAATCTGCCGTCCGACGAATTCCCGGTGAACAGGCTGCCCGTTCCCAAAGCCACGCGATCCAGGAAACACTCATGGATCTCCGTATAAAAATTGGAAACGGACAGCTCTTTCAAGGCAATCTCCGAACACTGGTTATACCAGGCCTCCGCCTCATCGCCGCCCTGGTCATCCGGAGCGGACCACTTGAACCACACGTCATGGCTGGGCGTAATGTAGGACATATGGCCGCTGGCCAGCTTCTGGCACGCCTCCACGGCGGTGGTATCCGTCATGCGGTCCATGGCGTCCCTGCTGGGCAGGGAAACATCCCCTTCCCGGTTCAGGCGCCGCGGCAGCACGTAATCCCTCAAACGGTCCCACCACGTCTCCCAGGGAGCGCGCTGGGCGGCCAGGGACTTGTACACGGAATTCAACTCCGCAACTCTCTCTTCCATGGCGGCGGCTATCCCAGGGTTTTCCTAAGCAGGGTACGTGGATTGGCCTCCTCCTGCCCAGCGGAAGAATGGCGGCGGGCCAGAATGGTGGAAATCATCCCCTGCCTCTGGCGCTCCCGTGCCTGGTAATCCTCTCCTACTTCCTCACCCACGCTCTCCGCCTTCACTGGAATGGTCTGCTCCGGCGCGGGAGTGGACGGGGTGGATGGTTTCATGAATCCCATAATCTCTTTTTCTTTCTATGCATGGTTTTATTAATGGCCCGTTCCGTTTACCGGAATAATGGCTCCGTGGGGGTCCGGACGCCTGCCGCACGGACAAGCCATGCGGAGCAGGCACCGTCTCACCGTAAAGGAAAAGGGCATGCTCTTCACCTGCCCGGAAACTTCTGGACCGGTGCATGCATCTATCAAATAGATGAATGGCTGGAAAATGCACCTGGGGAAAAAACGGCCGCATACATGCCACCGGTGGCACAAAAGAGGGCGCTCCCAAACAAGATGCATTACACTGCCAAATCCGGCAAACATGTGGCGTTATGACTCATGAATCCTTACTTCAGCCGGATACCCCCTCCGCGCTGGATATTTGCAACGCGGCGCTCTCCAAAATCGGGGAAGCGCCGCTGGATGCGCTGATTGCCAATGAATCCACGGCATCCCGTCTCTGCGTTCTTCACTACCACCCGGCCCGGAGAGAAACCCTCTGCATGGCGCGCTGGACCTTCGCCACCACGCAGGCCATGCTGGACTCCGTCTCCGCCCAGGCTCCCAACTCCTTGACCCCCTACCAGTTCACGCTGCCTGCGGACTGCCTGCGTGTGCTGGATGTGGAATGTACGGAATGGAAAATGCAAGGGCGCCGCATCCATGCCTCACGCGCTCCGCTGCCTATGAGCTACATTGCGGACATTGAAGACGCAAACCAATT
>OGYY01000064.1_pt1 | contig 100967 bp, 83 predicted proteins | sample 1576671 | NCBI WGS metagenome assembly OGYY01 (sample SAMEA3541593, study PRJEB24748) | human gut metagenome | biome: human gut; feature: human-associated habitat; material: faeces | place: China | collected 2012 | reverse complement strand
ACTTTTACCGCAATGTGTTCTCGGTCACGCCTCGCTCCAAGGTGAAGCTGGTGGCCAAAATGCTCAAGGCAATCCACGCCCAGGAAAGTAAGAAAGCTGCCCGGGAGAAAGCCAAAGCCGTGGTGGAGCAACTGCGCTCTATGAAACTGAAGGAGGCTGCCAAGAAGGTGGAGGATGGCATTGAGGAAACGCTGATTTACTGCGATTTTCCCAGCGAACACTGGACCCGTATCCGCACCAACAATGTCATTGAAAGACTAAACCGGGAGATCCGCCGCCGCACTCGGGTAGTGGGCAGTTTCCCGGATGGTAACTCCGCCCTCATGCTGGTCTGTGCCCGGCTGCGCCATGTGGCTGGCACCCAGTGGGGCAACAAGAAGTACATGAACATGAAGCACTTGGAGGCTGCTATTGAGGACGCTTCCATTGCTGGCTGACTTCACTCATACCAGGACCTGCAAACCATTTTGCGAAAAATTCTTGACACTACCAATGAAGCGGGAAGAGAAGTTACCGGCCAAAATATAAAAACTCCATTTGACCCAAATCGGCCATGCAGAACATAAACACCATGTTCTGCCTGGCCGATTCTTTACATTCATTTCCAACAGGCGAAACGATCTACTGCAGCATCTCTAAAAATTCGGACTCCGTCAAGACCGGGATTCCCAAATCGTGGGCTTTTTTTAGTTTGGAACCCGCGTTTTCACCTGCCACCACAAAGCTTGTCTTTTTCGAAACGGAGCCGGACACTTTTCCCCCGCAGAGCTCAATGCGCTCTGTGGCTTCTTCTCGGGTAAACAGGGAGAGCGCGCCTGTTAGAACAAAGGTCTTTCCTGTAAACCGCTCATCTCGCAGTTGCCGGGTGGACTGGAAATTCACTCCGGCCTCCCGGAGACGGCGAATCAGGTGCTGGGACTGGGGCTGGGCAAACCAATCCAGCAAGTTCAACGCGGTAATTGCTCCCACATCCGGAACCTCCGTCAATTCCTCCAAGCTGGCCGACATCAAAGCATCCAGGGAGCCAAACGCAGCAGCCAACGTTCGTCCCGCTTTGGCTCCCACCTGCCGAATGCCAAGAGCAAAAATTAGGCGGCTCAAGTCCTGGGATTTACTGGCCTCAATGGCAACCAGAAGTTTCCTGGCCGCGACCTCGCCGTTTTTCCAGAGACCCTTCAATTCCTCCAAGGTCAGGTAATAAATATCCGCCGGAGAAGAGATATAGCCTTTTTGAATCAAACCTTCTACAATTGCGCTTCCCAGTCCTTCAATATCCATGGCATCCCGGGATACAAAATGGGCAATATTGCGGGAGAGCTGAGCGGGGCATTCCGCTCCGGTACAGCGAAGAAAGGCACCGTCTTCATCCCGAACCACCGGCGCGCCACAGACCGGGCACACCTCCGGCAAATGATACGGAACGGCATCCTCCGGGCGCTTATCCCACTCTACCTCCAGGATCTCCGGAATGATCTCCCCTGCTTTGCGGATTTTCACGGTATCGCCGATGCGAATATCCTTTTCTGCAATAAAATCCTGATTGTGCAGCGTGGCATTGGTGACTGTGGTTCCTGCCAGACGAACCGGACGCACAACCGCCTTGGGTGTGAGAACACCTGTGCGTCCCACTTGAATCTGAATATCCTCCACCACGGTGGACCGAATCTCCGGCGGATACTTGTACGCTGCTGCCCACCGGGGAAATTTCGCCGTGCTGCCCAGGATTTCCCGTTGCGTCAAGCTGTTGAGCTTGACCACAGCGCCGTCGATTTCATACGGAAGCTCGTAGCGGTTTGTATCGATGTCCATGACGGCTTGGCGGACTTTTGTCGGCCTGTCACAAATTTCATAGGGAATGACGTGAAAATGCCGGTCGCGCAGATAATCCAACGTTTCGGCATGGGTAGAAAAGCTCACGCCATCCGCCAGTTGCAGATTAAAAACCAAAATATCCAGCTTCCGCCGGGCAGCAACTCTGGGATCCAGCTGGCGCAAGGAGCCGGCAGCGGCATTTCTGGGATTTGCAAACAGCGGTTGCCCCGCAGCCTCTCGCTGTTCGTTGAGAGCTTGAAAAACCTTCTTGGGCATAAATACCTCTCCCCGTACAATGAGCCGCGCCGGAGCATTTTGCAAGGTGAGCGGGATGGAACGAATGGTCTTCAGATTTTCTGTCACATCCTCCCCGACCCGACCGTCGCCCCGCGTCGCTCCCCGGACAAATTTACCATCTACGTATTCCAGCGCCACAGATAGGCCGTCCACCTTCGGTTCCACTGTGAACATGGCGTCCGGCGCAGATTCCCGGATTTTGGCGTCAAACTCTTCCAGCTCCTCCATGGAAAACACGTCCTGTAAGCTCTCCAAAGGAACCGGGTGTTCCACCTTTTCGAACTGATCCAGAGCCTGCCCTCCTACGCGCTTTGTCGGAGACAAGGGCGAAGCCAAATCAGGATGCTGCTCCTCCAACTCTTCCAGCTGCCGCATGAGCCGGTCATACTCAAAATCCTCCATGTTCGGATGATCTAAAACATAATAGCGATAATTTGCCTCTTCTAAAATTCGGGTCAGTTCCTGAATTTGTTCTGCAGCCTCCATGGTCTTGTTTCTCCTTTTAAGATATATTTCCGGCAGACAGGAAAGTATCCGGTACCGTACCTACGATAATCGTCTCTGCCACCACGACCTGGCTTGTTACGCGAAAGGTAACGGTATCGCTCAGAACCAGAATGGTCACATCTACGCCGACTTCCATTGTCAATTGCTGCAGCGTTTGGTTAATTCCGGCTTCTGAAAACTGACTGAGAAATTGTGCATCAGAATTGCTGATTGAAATGACACGGACCGGGATCACCGGCCCCTTGCCGGAGAGCAGTTCGGGGAACAAAATGCTTCCCAGGGGGATGCCGATGTCATGCGTATCCAGCGCTAAAATTTCATCGTTAATGATATTTAAAATGTCTGTCTTTAGCCGGTTTACCTCGCTCATGTTGGTTTTTAGCGCTGTAATCCTGCCGTTCAGGTCCTTTTCAAAATAAATAATCCGGTCGTATTGAATGTTATCTCTCGCAATCTGCTCTGCAATGGCGTCGTTAATTAAATCAGAAGTCTGATTCATCACCTGCGTAATGGCCAAATCCTCGGCTATGGGATTGAACCGGCTTCGCATCAGGAAAAACACGCCGACCAGTAAGATCAATACCAAAATTAAAACACGGCGCAACCGGTGTTTTCTCCGCCTTCGCATATGCTATCCCCTCCCGGACAACGTATGCCTGGCCGCCGAAGCTTATGCCTTTTTCATATGCGAAGATGCCGTTTTCGCCATCAGTCTTTTGGTTCCCACCTGGTCGAACGCAACTTCCAACAGGGCGTCTCCTCCCATCTTCATCACAGACAATACCATTCCTTTTCCAAAGGCCTTGTGCACCACAAGATCTCCGGGGTGATAATCCACGAGAACCTGGGAAGCCGGTGCAGTAAAGTCGGAGCGTTCTGCCTGTTTGATATGAGCCTTTCGTTTTTCAACCGACGGATTGACGCGTTGACTCCTTCCATGAGAAGGAGCTCCTGATGATTCTCCATAGGCGGCTCTCGGCGCAGTGGCTTCGGCATGATATCCCCCTCTGTACTCCACGCACGAATCAGGAATTTCCTTCAAGAAACGAGACGGTAAACAAGCGTTTGTCCGGCCGTAAAGCATACGCTGGTGGGCGTAGGAAATGGTCAGCCGCTCTCTTGCACGGGTAATCGCTACATAACACAGACGGCGCTCCTCCTCCATTTCCTCCGGCTCGCCAATGGCCCGTATACCGGGAAAGAGTCCCTCCTCCAGTCCTACTAAAAACACCTGAGGAAACTCCAGGCCTTTGGCGCTGTGCATCGTCATCATGACCACCGCGTCGGCAGAAGCGTCATATTGCTCTATGTCGGTATACAGGGCGATTTCTTCTAAAAAACCAGCCAGGGTCGGTTCCTCTGCATGTTCCACGTAGCTCACAATTGTGGATTTCAGCTCGCGGACATTCTCCAGTCGAGCTTGGTTTTCCTCTGTGTTTTTTTCCTGCAGCATGGCGGCGTAGCCTGTGCGGATCAGTAACTCTTCATAAAAATCCGGCAGGGACATGCCGTCTTCTAAAAGTCCGGCGCAGCCCTCCAGCATCTGCGTAAACTTTTGCAGTTTTTCAGCCGGACGTTCCAAGGCTGCATAGGCCTCCGGGTGGGAAATGATGTCGTATAGAGGCCTGCCCTCCGCTTGTGCCAGACGTTCCACCATCTCCATGGTTTTCCCACCCAAGCCACGTGGGGGATTGTTAATGACCCGGCGCAGCCGGAGATCGTCCGACCGGTTGTTCAGAACCCACAGATAGGCCAGCATATCCTTTACCTCAGCCCGGTCAAAATATCGCGTTCCGCCAATGATGCGGTATGGGATGCCATTTCTCTTGAAGGAATATTCCAGGGCGTTGGACTGCACGTTGGTCCGATACAAAACGGCAAAGTCCCGAAAACCATGCCCGTGCGATCTAGCCAGAATCTGGCCTGAGACAAAGTTGGCCTCTTCGCTTTCGTTGTACGCCTCATAAATCAGGATCGGCTCACCCGAACCGTTGTCCGTCCAAAGCGTTTTTCCCTTTCGCCCCTGATTGTTGGCGATCACGCCATTGGCCGCGTTTAGAATAGCTTGCGTGGAGCGGTAATTCTGCTCCAGGCGGATGGTTCTGGCGCCGGGATATTCTTGTTCAAAATTTAAAATATTTTCAATGGTCGCACCCCGAAACCGGTAAATACTTTGATCGTCGTCACCTACTACGCAGATATTTTCCCGTCCGCCTGCCAACAGCTTCGCCAAACGGTATTGCAGATGATTGGTATCCTGGTACTCGTCAATGAGTACGTAGCGAAACTTCTTCTGGTAGTATTCCCGGGCCTCGGGGAAATTTTCCAGAATTTCCACGGTCAAATATATGATATCGTCAAAATCGACTGCGTGGTTGGCCTTCAGCCGTTTTTGATAAGTTTCATAGGCTGTGGCAATTTTTTCCAGACGATAATCGCCACTGGCATGTGCGGTCTTGGAAAAATCCTCCGGAGACTGCATCTGATCCTTGGCCCGGCTGATCATGCTCAGAACCGATTTGGCAGGAAAGGCCTTGTCATCCAAATTCATGGACTTTATGACATCCTTCATGACACGCTCGGAATCCGACGTGTCATAAATGGTAAAACTACGGCTGTAACCCAGACGCTCAATTTCCCGCCGCAAAATCCGGCAGCAAGCCGAATGAAAGGTCATAGCCCATACATCGTATGCTCTGGGCCCCACAGCCGCCTCCAGGCGGCTCTTCAACTCATTGGCAGCCTTATTGGTAAAGGTAATTGCAATGATGCTCCAAGGCGCCGCCGGGCGCAGGGCACAGAGCCGGTCGGCGCGCTCTTTTTCTTCTTTTGTTACAGTTTGGCCCAAGCTCTCCAAGAATTGCAGATCCTCCTCCGCCACGCCCCAGGGCACTTCCGCGCTGTCGCTGCCGCAGCCATAAGAGATTAGGTTGGCAATTCGATGAATGAGCACCGTGGTTTTTCCGCTTCCAGCACCGGCCAGCAGAAGCAACGGTCCTTCTGTGGTCAGGACAGCCTGACGCTGCATAGGGTTTAACTGCCCAAATTGAGTTTCAATATACCGCCTTCGGGCCATTGCAAATTTGGTTTCAAAATTCTCTGCCATAGCATTTCCCATCCTTGTGTGATAGGTCTATTTTATTACATTTTTCGGAGAGCGTAAAGTGGCAAAAGCCACAAAATGCCAATCGTTTTTGCGTTCCTTCCGCATATCCAGAAAAAAGGAACTGCAGCCTTTTGGTTGCTGCAGCTCCATTTTTTCAGTTTTTACACATCCTCAATAATGGGAGAAGCCGCCCGTTCCTGGGGATTCACCAATTTCCGGAAACGGCTGCGGGACTCGCGAATTTCCCCAAGCGCCTCTGCAATGGCTTCCTCCGTGCGCTTCAGAGAATCGTCCACATAGTCATTGGTGACTTGCTTGAGCTCCTTGATCTTGCTCTGTGCGTTGCGAATCATTTCTTCCGCCTGTACCTGCGCCTCTTTATAGGTCGCCTCCTGGGAAACCAGCTGCTTTGCTTGGGATTGAGCCTGCCGCACCAGGCCTTCTGCCTCTCGTTTCGCCTTAGCAATCAATTCATTGCGGGAATCCACAATGGTCTTCGCCTGCTTCAGCTCTCCGGGCAGCTGATTGCTGATTTCATCCAGCATATCCAGCACTTTGTCCCGCTCCACAATGCACTTATCGGCACCAAGAGGAAGGGAACGTGCATCTTGCACCATATCATATAATTTTGTAATCAATTCTTCGATGCCGTTGTCATGCATGGGTTGATCCTCCTTGTATTTTCATAGATTGAATGCGTTTTTGAAAGTCCGGTATAATCTCCGCTGGCAAGAAATCCTGTAAATCCACATCGTAATACGCCAGTTCTTTTACCGTACTAGAACTCAAATACATGTACTGATGCTCCGAGGTCAGAAACATGGTGTCCAACTCCGGGTTAATCTTGTGGTTGATCAGGGCCATCTGAAACTCGTTTTCAAAGTCGGATGTCGCCCGCAGACCTTTTACCACAACACAGCTGCCCCGCCGCTTGGCGTAGGTGGCCAGGAGCTCGTCGGCATGATCGATCTCCACATTGGGCAAATCCCGTGTGACCCGGCGGAGCATCTCGGTCCGCTCTTCTCTGGTAAACAGCGGCTTTTTCCCCGCATTGACCATGACGCAAACAATGAGCTTGTCAAAAATGTTGGCGGCGCGCCGGATGATATTCAGGTGCCCATTGGTCACCGGATCAAAGCTACCGGGATAAATGGCAATTTTCATATTTCATCCTCAGACTGTTGTTTTCGGAAAATCGAAATCAAGGTTTTTCCGTATTGATAGTCCCGCGACCGCTCCAATCCGGGCAGGCTGCACGTAAGCTCCTTTCCCTCCGGCCGCTCCGTCACTATTATACCATGCTTGTCCAAAATGTCAATTTCTGATATCTTTTCCAGCGCATTTTCTAAGAAAGCTTCTGCATAGGGCGGGTCCAAAAAAATGATATGAAACGTATCTTTGCTGTGCTCCAAATAGCGGAGATAACCCCCTTGCACCACAGCGGCACGGTCGGACAATCCGGTCCGCCGCAGATTTTCCCGGACCAGCCGGCACGCGTCGAGCCGCATATCTACAAAGACGGCCCGCGCCGCTCCCCGGCTCAGCGCTTCAATTCCCAGCTGTCCGGTTCCGGCAAACAAATCCAACACCCGGGCGCCCGGTATGTCGAACTGAATGGCGCTGAACAGCGCCTCTTTCACCCGTTCCGCCGTAGGGCGGGTGAGGAACCCCGTCGGCGTTTTCAGTTGAATGCCCCGGGCCGTTCCAGTAATCACTCGCATGGTGGCTCCTCCTTGTGAAAGTGTGCGTACACCTCTGCCGCCGCATCCGCCGGCAAGACCGATTGCAGCTCCTGCAGGCTCGCCCGTCCGATTGCCGTCAGAGACTGGAATCGGCGTAAAAGCGCTTCTTTCCGCTTGGGTCCGATCCCGGGTATTTGATCCAGCTGGGAGTAGCGCAGGCGCTTACTACGAAGCTCCCGGTGATAGGTGATGGCAAATCGGTGTGTTTCCTCCTGTATGGTACCAATCAGGGCGAATACGGCCGGAGCTCCATCCAGAGCAATCTCCTCCCCCTCCGGGGTCACCAGAGCCCGCGTTCGGTGCTTGTGATCCTTTACCATGCCAAACACCGGGAATGAAAGCTCCAGGGCCTCCAGAGCGCGCCTGGCGGTCTCTGCGTGTACCGTTCCACCGTCAATCAGCAGAAGATCCGGCCCTTGATCAAAGCCGGCGTCCCCCTTCTGGTAGCGGACAAAACGGCGCGTCACCACTTGCTGCATGGAGGCATAATCGTTCTGATCCTCCAGCCCCTCCACCTTAAACCGCTTATAATCTTTTTTGGAGGGCTTTCCATCCAAAAACACCACCATGGAAGCGACGATATCCGTCCCGGCTATATTGGAAATGTCGAAGGACTCCATCCGCCGGGGAGGCTGCTTCAAAGACAGCATCTTCCCCAGAAGCTGCAGCGTACCAGAAATCCGTTCCTCTCTGCTGGTGACCCGTTCGGCCTCTTGTAACGCATTTTCTCGGGCCAATTGGACCATCTGGACATTGTCTCCCCGCTGCGGGACCCGGAAATGGGTGCGGCGTCCGGTGTTCTGGAGCATCAAATCTGAGAAAAGGCCGCTGTCCTCCATCTCCATCGGGAGTAAAACGATTTTCGGGGCGATGCCCCGCGCCAAATAGTACTGCTTGACCAAGCTGGACACCGCCGCCGCCGGATTGTCCTGGAACGGGTGGATTTCGTACTCTTTATCCAGGAGATTCCCCCCAGAGTAGTGCAGCACAACAAAGCAGCTCTTGGCCGCTGTTTGATCAAACCCGATTACGTCCGTATCCGCCAGGGAGCCGGCGGTCACCAGCTGTTTTTGCCCCAGGGCTTCTATCGCTTTCAGACGGTCCCGAAGCTCCGCCGCCCGCTCAAATTCCAGGTTTTCCGAGGCCTCCAGCATTTGATCGCGCAGCTCCTGCGCCAGCTTTTGGTAGTTGCCGCTCAGGAGAAGCTTGGCCTGCTCCATGGTATCCCGGTATTCCGCCGGACTCCGGCTCAGCTGACACCAGCCCCGGCATTGATTTAAATGATAGTTTAAGCAAGGTCTGTCCTTTCCCAGGTCTCTGGGAAATTGCCTGTTGCATCCCGGAAGCTTGAGGGCCAGGCGGATAGAGTCTAAAACATTCTGTGTCATTCCTCTGCTGCCGTAAGGGCCAAAGTAAGCGGCGCCGTCATGGGCCAATTTATTGACCAAAGTGATCTTGGGGTACTCCTCTGTCATATCCAACCTCAAATAGGGGTATCCCTTGTCGTCTTTCAGCAGGATATTATATTTGGGCATGTACCGTTTGATCAGGGAGCATTCCAGAACCAGGGCCTCAAACTCGGAGGCCGCCACAATCACGTCAAAGTGGTCGATTTTAGAAACCATGACCTTGGTTTTAGGCGTATGAGCTGCGGAATCCTGAAAATATTGACTCACTCGGTTTTTCAGCTTTTTCGCTTTTCCAACATAAATGACCCGATTGGCCGCGTCCCGCATCACATACACTCCGGGAGAAAGCGGCAGCGTCAAGGCCTTGTCTTTTAGTTCTTCAAACGTCATACGAATCAACACCCAGAACAGCAAAACTGCCTCAGCGGCCGAAAAGCGGCCAGGCCTGAGGCAGTTATAGCCGAAATTCTCACAGAATATCCCGCTGCAGCATACCGCACAGGGTGGCAACCGCCTCCTGCTCATCGGGGCCGTCGGCAGAAATTGTGACACTGGCACCTGTCCCAATGCACATCGACATAATGCCCAGGAGACTCTTGGCATTCATCTTCTTATTCCCTAATTCCACCCAGATGTTACACCGATACTCGTTTGCCTTCTGAACAAAATAGGTGACCTGCTCGTTGCTCAGGCCGGAAGGATTTTTTACCACCGTCTGCTGTTTATACATGTTCGATCTCACTCCTTGAATGCAGTCCCTTACAGCATTTACATGCTTCATCTAGTATCATACCAAATTTACGCCAAAAGTCAACTAAATTCTGCAATCGTCACCCCGTCTTCCCCCTCGCCGTACGTGCCGAGACGAAACTTTTTGACAAATTTATTCCGGCGCAAATCCTCCTGCACCGCAGAGCGCAGCGCTCCGGTTCCTTTTCCGTGAATAATCCGAACGGTGGATAAATTGGCGCGCATGGCCTCATCCAAAAACCGGTCCAACACACAGGTCGCTTCTATGGCGTCCATGCCGCGCAGATCGATCTCGCTGGACATGGCGGCAGTTCTCATTTCCCGGCCCGAGTGCGCAGGCCGCTCCTTTTTTACCTGGAATTGATTGGCATCTTCCAGAAGGTATACCTCCTCTGGTTTCACCGTCATTTTCAGAATCCCCGCCTGAAGCGTATACGTACCGTCTTTCTGAATGGCAATCACGCTGGCCTTAGTCCCCAGCTTCAGCAGTTCCACCGTATCGCCCAATTGAATGGCTCTGGTGGGCTTGGGCCGCTCCACCGGCTGATGGTGGGCAGCCAACCGCTCTTCCGCCTCATGGAGGTTCCGGCGCAGATCTGCCTGCCGCTGATTGATGCCCTGGGCGTCTGCCGCATCGCGCATCTGCTTTCGCAGCTGTTTCAGCTCCTCCGAAACCTGATTGGCCGTACGGCGAGCATCGTCCAGGATTCCCTGGGCCTCCCGGCGCGCTTTCTCAACAGCTTTGTCCCGCTCCTTTTGAATTTGAGCGTGAAAGACTTCGCTCTCATTGTGAATCTTTTGAGTCTCCTGGCGAAGACGCTCGGCCTCCTTTCGGGCCGCTTCCATCTGCTGCCGTTGGGCCTCCAGCTGGGACAGAACATCTTCAAAGTCTTTGTCGCTTTGACTGACCATGTCTCCGGCTTTTTTTATAATTTCCTCCGACAGGCCTAATTTTCTGGAAATCGCGAAGGCATTGGATTTGCCGGGTATTCCAATGAGCAGCCGGTAGGTCGGGCGAAGCGTCTCCACGTCAAATTCACAGGAGGCGTTGATCACACCCGGTGTGCGCATAGCATAGAGCTTCAGCTCGGCGTAATGGGTCGTTGCAACCACCCGGCTTCCCATGGTCCGGCAAAATTCAATAATGGCCATGGCCAACGCGGCGCCCTCGGCCGGATCGGTACCTGCACCCAACTCGTCGAATAAAATGAGAGACCGGTTATCACACTGGCCTGTCACATCTACGATCGTGCGCATATGCGATGAGAAGGTGGACAGGGACTGCTGGATGGATTGCTCATCGCCAATATCCGCCAAAACCCGGTCGAAGGTGGACAGGCGGCTGCCGTCTCCAGCCGGAATGTGCAGGCCGCACTCTGCCATCAGGGTCAAAAGGCCGATGGTTTTCAAGGTAACCGTTTTTCCGCCTGTGTTAGGTCCTGTGATGATCATGCAGTCGAAATCCGTGCCCAGGCGCAGGCTCACCGGTACCACAATCTTCGGGTCAATCAGCGGATGCCGCGCCTTTTTTAAGTCAATTTCACCCGCATCATTCATAATAGGCGCTCCGGCTCGCATTTGGTAGGACAGCCTGGATTTGGCAAAGATCACATCCAGCTGGGTTAACAGCCGGTAATTCTCGGAAATGTCCTCCCGATGCGCCGCCGCTTCGGCAGACAGCTCCGCCAGAATCCGCTCGATTTCCTTCTTCTCCTTCATTGCCAGCTCTCGCAGAGCGTTGTTGGCATTCACTGCCGACATTGGTTCAATAAAAAAGGTGGAACCGGTGGCGGAGACGTCATGGACCAAACCCGGCACCTCGTTTTTGCATTCGCTTTTCACCGGAACGACGTAACGGCCCTGACGGATGGTTACAATGGGCTCCCGCAGGTATTTGGAATAAGCCGGAGAAGAAATCACTTTCTGCAGGCTCTCCCGAATCCTTGCGCTCTGCTGACGCATATGGCGGCGAATATCCGATAGAGCGGGGCTCGCAGCATCGGCAATCTCCTCTTCCGACAAAATGGCGCCGGTGATGCGGTCCTCCAAATATTTATTGGGCGTCAGCGCCTGGAACAAGGGTGTGAGCACGTTGGGCTCCATATCCTCGCTCCAATAGTGCTTGACCGATCTGGCATTGCGCAGAACGCCTGCAATGTGAAGCAGCTCTGTGGTGGACAGACTGCCCCCTCGGTCCGCCCGTTCCAAAGCGGCATTCACATTTTTTGCATCAGAAAAACCAGGCGCGCCCTGTACGGCAGACATGGTACAGGCCGCAGAAGTTTGCGCCAAAAGCTCCTGCACCTCCTCCAGGTCTGTAGCGGGGCGCAGCTCCCGGCAGGCAATTTTGCCATCTTCCGAGCCGGCACACTGGGCCAACATCTCCAGGACCCGGTCCAGCTCCAATTTTTGAGTCGATTTTTCATACAATTCCGACATATCATTCTCCTATTGCTTTTCAACCGGAGCTTGACACAAAAAGCCGGTTAGATTGGTCATACTCCGAATCGTATATCTCCACAACTCTGCGGCGCAGAGATCCCGCCGCAGTTCTTCCCGCCATGAAGCAGTATATTTGACATCCTCGTTTTATGTACGGCTTAGTCCATGGCCTTCATCGCCAGTATCCATAGCTGGAAACAAAGAATGATAGAAATCCAATGTGGTAAAGCCGCGCTCCAACTGCGTGGAAAGATAGCGCTCTGCCAGGCCGCTGAAGGCCCGGAGAGAGGCATCCTGCAGTTGAAAGGAAAACAATTTAGACGAGGGACAATCCGTCACATAGCGCATCGCCGCCAAAATACCTGGAGTAACCGGCAAGCGCACTCCGTCTGTACTGTGGCAGCCTGCGCATTCCAAGCAGCCGCCGGTCAGGATGAACCGGTCGGGCTCTGGATTCCCACAAATGCGGCACTCTCCCAAATCCGGCGCGTAGCCTGCCAGACAGGCCGCCCGGAGCTCAAAGGCTCCTTTGACCAGCAACTGGGGCCGGTGAAGCTTGCCCAAGGCATACAGTCCATTCAAAGTCAGGGACAACAGCTCCGGATTGGGGTCATCCTCCTGGGAGAGCACCTCCGCCACCTGGGCAAAATAGGTGCCCAGAGACAGAAGCTCCAAATCCGCGCGGAGCTCCGGGAACAGCTCCACCGTCTGCGCTTCGTTTACGGTACTCATCCCACGGTATTCAAAAACCGTGAACTCCGAGCAGGCCAGCAGCTGACACGCCGCTTTCATGGGGCTTCTGGACCGGCGAACCCCCCGGGCCTTCAGCGTCATTTTCCCACGGTCCCGGGTTAAAACCGTAAGCAACTTGTCCGTGTCTCGATAGGCTACTTCTCGCAGAACCAGTCCCTGCGTCTTCCAATACATTGGTTACCTCCGCTTTTGCCGCCGCCTTGTACAACAGGTAATACTCCGGCGCACCGGTTTCTAAAAAACACCGCCACAGATTTTCTGCCTCCAATGCCGTACCCTCCCATTGAAAAACCGATCTGTCTTTAGGGTTTGCCGGCGCCGACCGGGTATTCCAGGAAAATCATTCATTTTGATATCCAAAGTTCCGGATCAAAAAGTCACTGTCCCGCCAATTTTCCTTCACCTTGACCCAAGTTGTCAAAAACACCTTGGTACCCATAAACTTCTCACAGTCGACTCTCGCTAAGGTGGAAATCTTCTTCAGCATAGCTCCCTGTTTGCCGATGATAATGCCCTTGTGGCTGGCTTTTTCACAGTATATGGTAGCGTCCAAATCAATGATACCGTCGTCCCGCTCAGAAAATCGGGTGATCTCCACCGCCGTGCCATGGGGAATCTCCCGCTCCAGGCACCACAAAAGCTTTTCCCGGATGATCTCCGCCATCATCTGCCGCTCCGGCTGATCGGACGTGGCGTCTTCCGGAAATAAGTGGGGCCCCTCCTGGGCAAACCGGCTGCACTCGGCGAGAAGCTCCTCGATTCCATCTCCGCTTTTCGCACAGATGGGTACAACGGCGGCAAATTCCAGCTCTTTGTGGTATCGGGCGATGACGGACAGCAAGGCATCCTTTTCCACCGTATCAATTTTATTAATAGCCAGGATCACCGGCTCTCCGGCCTGGCGGAGCTGGTTCAGCAGCGCCTCTTCCTGCCGGCCCACATGAGCAATGGGCTCTACCATCAAGATCACCGCGTCCACATCGGACACCGACTGCCGGGTGACGTTGACCATATAATCTCCCAACTTGGTCCTGGGCTTGTGAAAGCCCGGCGTATCCACAAAAATAAACTGGGTATCCGCCCGATTGACGATGCCGCAGATCCGGTTGCGGGTAGTCTGAGGCTTGTGGGACACAATGGCGACCTTCTCGCCCACCAGGCGGTTGGTCAAAGTGGACTTTCCCACATTGGGACGTCCCACAATGGTGATCATCGCGGTTTTGCTTGCCATAGCTTTTCTCCTCTGGTCAAATCATAGTCATACCGGCACTGATCCTCAGACCGGTTCTCATGTACGTCGCTGCACCAGGTCAATACGCCACCCATGGCCTCATAAAAACGGCGGGCCGGCGCGTTGTGCTGATTGCAGTGGTTGTAAAATATGGAATATCCCTGGGCCCGACAAGCGGCAGCCGCCTGGGCCAGCATAGCGCGGCCTAGGCCCTTGCGCTGGTACGCCGGTAGGAGATAGGCAGAATACAGGCAGAACGCCCCCTCCCGGTCCGGTCCGTAGGAAAAATATCCCACGCATTTGTCCCCGTCCATCACCAAAAATGTGTGAAGACTGGGGTCTTCCAGTTTCTTCCGGTCCTTGGCCATGTGAAATTCCCAGTCATACTGATCGATCATAGAATCGGGGTAAATTCCCCGATAAGTCGATGCCCAGACTTTTTTCCGAGTCGCCGTCAGACAAGCCGTGTCGGCCGGCACGGCCCTTTGAAATCGAATGACATCGTTCATATGACGTCTCCCTACCGGTGCAGGCCGACGGCCTGCAGGACGGCTTCTTCATGCGCCCGCATCCGGGCTTTCTGGGGCCCCTCATCCAGATGATCGTACCCCAGCAGGTGGAGCATGGAGTGAATGGTGAGATAACCCACCTCCCGCCGGACGGAATGGCCGAACTCCTCCGCCTGGGCCCTGGCCCGCTCCAGGGAAATGGCCATATCTCCCAATGGGCACAGCCCCGTACCAGGGTCTAAATACGGTCTCCAATCTCGGGGCAGCTGCTCCGGCGTCAATTGGAACATGGGAAAGGAGAGCACATCTGTAGGCTTGTCCACTTGTCGGCTGGCCAGATTGAGCGCTTGAATGCCGGAATCGTCGGTGAGCAGAACGTTAATCTCACAGGAAACCGGAACACGCTCCGCTTTCAGCGTAGCCAGAACACACTGGCGAATGACACGGGTTACGGGGACCGCCAGGAGACTGCGGTGGTCAAAAGCAATGTTTAGTTTCGCATTCATTTTCGATTTCCTCTGGAGTTGTTTTTCCCTGCGGCCTTCCCCTCGCTCCGGCGCTGGTCTGCCTTTTCATATGCGTTGATAATCTTCTGCACCAGGGCATGGCGTACCACGTCGGCACTGGTGAGGGTGCAGATGGCAATATCCGCCACACCGTCCAAAATCCGGATGGCATCCTTCAACCCGCTTACCTTATCCTCCGGTAGGTCGATTTGCGTCACATCGCCGGTGATCACAATTTTGGAGCCAAACCCCAGGCGCGTCAGAAACATTTTCATCTGCTCCCGGGTGGTGTTCTGGGCTTCGTCCAAAATAATAAAGCTGTCGTCCAGTGTGCGCCCCCGCATATACGCCAGGGGCGCCACTTCTATGCTGCCTCGCTCCAGATACTTCTGATATGTCTCCGGCCCCAGCATATCGTACAAAGCGTCGTACAGGGGACGCAGGTAGGGATCTACCTTGTTCTGCAGATCGCCGGGCAAAAAGCCCAGACGTTCCCCCGCCTCCACCGCCGGGCGGGTCAAAATAATCCGGTTTACCGTTCTCTCCCGAAAAGCGGCCACGGCGGCCGCCACAGCCAGATACGTTTTTCCGGTACCGGCCGGACCCACGCCGATGGTGATGGTGTTTTTTTGAATGGCCTTCATATATTTCTGCTGGCCGATGGTCTTGGCCTTGATCGGTTTGCCCTTGGCCGTAATACATACCACATCCCGGGCCATTTGCGCTACCTGGTCGTCGTTGCCGGATTGGACCAAGGTGATGAGGTACCGGACTTTTTGCTCATCAATAATCTCGCCTTTGGAGGCCAGAGCCATTAACCCCTCCACCGTCCGCACAGCCTGGTCTGTCGCCTCTTCCTCACCGGAGATTTTCAAATCGGCGCCACGGTTTAAAATCTGGACGTCAAACTCCTGCTCAATGCGGCGAATGTTTTCATCCAGAGAGCCGAAGACGCTGATCAGGTCTTCTACGCGTTCCACATTTACAATTCGTTCAGTCATTTGTACTTTCACCTTCAAACAATTCTGCCGGACGTTGCCGGGCAATCATCTCCCGGCAGGCATAGGTCATGTCCATCCAATACAAACCGGATTCTTCCCGCAACGCAGGCGTCTGCCCCAGAATTTCTCCGGCAATCATCTCGGACAGCGCAGCCTGCCTGGCATAGCTGCAGAGAGCGTCCTCCGCCAAGGTCTGAGACACCTGCACCTCCACCGTCCGGTACGGCCGCAACGTCTCGATTTCCAGCTTCACCGGCAAGCTGTAGCCCCCTGGCAAGGACAAGGTTTTTGTCTCTGTCATTTTATCACAAGTGGCATCGGAAATTCCACTGTTTCCGGATAAATTTATTCTTTTTCTTCCTACAATCAGACTGTACCGGCGGATCACCTGGCCGGTATAGACCTTTTGCACTGCAGTTTGGGGATAAACCGCCTGTATCGTCCGCTGAGTCAGCGCATAAATCTCCGCATCGGCATGGGTGTACTGGGTATGCGTTGTTTGGTCGACGCAGCCTGTTACCAAAAGCTCCCCTGCCCGGACCGCCTGCCCAACCCGACACACCGATTGACCGCCTAAAACGCTCATGGAGACAATGACGCCGTCCCGGGCGGCGACCACATTGGTTACCGTGCTGCGATCCCGCACCGCCTCCTCCGGCAGCCGCTCCCGGACGGAGACAATCGCCACACCGCCGGAAAAATTGACCCCTGCCCATTGCAGCTCCGGCACCAAATTTAAAATCTTGTTTTTTACCTGCTCACTGCGAATCTCTCCGGCCTTTGCCCAAAACTTGACCCCGCATTCCTCCGCCGCTGCCAGAATCTGCCGGTCCGGGATCGATCCATTTCCCTCCACCTCCACAAACCAGACCCGGTTCGGCGCGTACAAGACGGCCAAAAATAGGAATGCCAAAGCAATCCAAAAAGGGAGCCGACGTTTGCCTTGCGCCAAGCTGACAGCCAGTCCCCGCCGGGACAGACACCGGCAGCGGTCTCCCCTGCTTTGGGCCAGCTGCTCCAACCGGCGCCAGGTCCGGTTGTCCATGGTCATGGTAAGGGTCAAAGGCGCCGTCAATTCCGGCTCCCGAAGTCTGAGGCCCTGGGCGCCGTAATAGGTAAGCGCTGCCGCCGGATCTGCGCTGATCAGCTCCGCCTGAACCGTTCCAAATACATAGGCCAAAATCCGGTTCAACTCCCATTCCCCCTCTCTAGGTCAAGTCCTGTCAAATTTCCAGAAATGACCAGCTGACATTTGCTCATCCGGGTGATTTTCAGGCGGCTTCCACGGATCACAACCGCGCCAAACCGAAGGCGTACCCGAATCCGGTCGGTTTCATATTCCGTCACACCGCCGTGGTTTTCAATCAGCACGCGTCCGGCTCCAGTGATTTCAATCAACGGCACGCCGGGCAGCAGCTCCTGGGGAGCATCCGCCGCCTCCGCCATCAGACGGAGCATGGATCGGCCTTTCTTCAAAACTGCATCACATCCTTGCCCTAATCCACCAGAGGGAATTCCTCCGCGTGTCCATAAAAATATATGCGCCGCTGCAAAAGACTTGACCTGGACGCATAGATTCTTTTGAGGTGATGGAAGTGAAACAACAATCCTCCCGATGGGCCTCCGTCATACCGGCCCTTTTCAGCTTTTTCGGTATTTTGGCTCTGATTCTGGACGCGAAAACTGCTGTTTCCTCTGCCGCGGAAGGATTGCAGCTGTGTCTGCAAACGGTCGTGCCTTCCTTGTTCCCCTTTTTAGTCGCAGCCCGTCTGTTCCTTCGCTCCGGAGCGGCCCAGTGGTGCACGCGTGCGGTAGGACCCATTATGGAGCCCATTTTCGGCCTGCCGCCCCAGGGCGCCTCGGCTCTGGTTCTGGGAATGCTCAGCGGGTATCCCGTCGGCGCGCAAACCGCCGCCTCCCTGTATGCAAGCGGGCAATTAACCAAAGAAGAGACCGAGCGGCTCTTGGGCTTTTGCAGCAACGCCGGTCCTGCGTTCATATTCGGCATGGTCGGCGGACTGTTCGGCAGCGGGAAAGTTGCCGCCGTTTTGTTCGGCGTTCACATCGTCTCCGCCCTGCTCACCGGTCTGGTTCTCCGGCCCAAAGGACCGGCTGTGACCACCCCGCGCCGAAAGGCCGCCCTGGAATCATCAACCGGGTTGGACCTTCCGTCCGCCATGACCGGGGCAATCAAAACCATGGGGCTGATTTGCGGTTATATCATTTTATTCCAGGTCATCGCGGCGTTTCTGGAGCAGGCTCTGGGCACTTGGCTGGCTCCTGCCGTAAAAATAGGCATGGCGGGACTTCTGGAGCTCTCCGGCGGGTGCAGCTTGCTCCCCCAATTGGAAGCCGCCGGGCTCCGGTATTGCATGGCCTCCGGATTTTTGGCCTTTGGCGGCCTGTGTGTCTGGCTGCAAACCAAATCCGTCCTCGCCCCGTATGGATTAACCGGGCGATGCTATTTACCCGGCAAGATTCTCCAGGGGACCATTGCGGTCCTGCTTACCTGGGGCATTCAGGTCCTGTTTCCCAGTTGGCTTCCCCGCGTCTTAACCGCTGCCGCCTTCCCCAATCACGCCGGTCTTTTGCGGGCTACCGGTATTGTCACCGCCCTGTTTTTGAGCATTGTGGGTATTTGGTGCATACGGCTACGAAAAAAGGGTGGAAATGAAGAGGCTTTTGATATATAATAACAAAAAAGCAGATGGGAGGAAACGCTTATGCTGTTTCGAAAAAAGATGCCGCGCTCCTGCCGCTACTGTACGCACGGCGTCTGCGTAGACGGTTTGCAAATCGTATGCAGCAAAAAAGGCTTGCTTCAGGAAGACATCTCCTGTAGGCGCTTTCGCTATGATCCTCTGAAGCGCGTTCCTCCCCGCAGAAAAGCATTGGATTTTTCCAAGTATGACCAGGAGGATTTTTCCCTATAAGCGAACCCGGAATTCTGCCCCCAATCCGTAAAAATGAACGCATCTCAAGGCGTTTCTATGTACTAAAGGAGGATGGCAGCTGTTGTATGTTTCCAGATACGACAGCTGCCTTTTTAAATTATGTTGAAAACAGCAATTGGAAATATCCGGTATATTCAAAATGCGTGGCGGGAGAGCAGACTGTATACAAGTTGGATGATTCTGCTGAATATCTTGGTCAACGCCATGCCGGTGTGGAAAGTTCTTGCAGTCGGCAGATTGATAGATGACGTCATGCTTTTTCAGAAGCGGAGCATGCAGAGCGTGCTGTGGGATGTTTGCCAGATTTTCTCTGTTTATCTGCTGGAATATGGGCTAGGCGCCGTGCAGAGTTACCTCAATTATAAATTTACGATCCGCCTGAACAACGGCATGGAAGACCGGTTTTACTCCAAGCTCTCCCGCATCCAATATGCCGTGCTGGAAAACAACGAGAGCAACGATTTGATTTTTCAGGTAAAGGATGGCATCGGAAAGAAATTTGCAGAGGGATTTTCCAAAATTCTGGAATTGGCCGGACTACTCGTCAGGATTGGAAGTATGTTTCTGATTGTACTCACCAAGAATATTGGGACAGGGTTGGTTCTACTGGCAGTTTTCATCTGTTTGGCGCCTTTATATCGCAAAATTGGAGAAGACAACTATGCAGCATATGCCGAATCCAATCAGGAATTCCGCCGCGCCAGAAATTACCGTCAGATTCTTTCAGACAGAGAATACGCAAACGAGCGGGAGGCATTTGGCTATTGCGCCTTTTTCAACGAAAAATGGAAGGTCAGATACCAAAACGCAATAGAGAAGGAACGAAAAGCATCCAAGCGAAACCATCTCAAAATCCTTGCCGTCATGGCCGCCGTTGCAGCGCTGACCACATTGCTCAGCGGTATTTTAATTCCAGCCATGCGCAACGGCAGCCTCTCGCTGGGCGTGTACATTGTGATTGTGACTCAGCTGTACAACCTGGTCCATTTCATGTCATGGAATTTTTCCTACATCATAGATGATCTGTCTGAGAACCAATTGTATCTGGATGATTTTGATGCGTTTATGAAATTGGATACTGTTTTGGATGCGGAAAACGGAAAAACGGTTTCCAAAGACAAGATCCATATCCAGGTGAAAAGCCTGTCCTTCCGCTATCCCGGCTGCGACAACTACGTATTAAAAGACTTTTCTTTTGAATTCCAGGAAGGAAAGCACTATGCCGTCATCGGGAAAAACGGAGCCGGCAAGACCACCCTTGTGAAGTTGCTCCTGGGGCTGTACGAGGAATATGAGGGAGAGATTCTGATCAACGGAACCGACATCCGCGCGCTTTCGCGAGATGAGATCCGAACCATTTTTTCGGCGGTATTTCAGGACTATGCAAAATACGCGCTGACTGTAAAGGAGAATATCCTGCTAGAACGTGCCGACCACGCAGACAAAGAACGGCAAGCAGAGGAGATTTTAGACCGGCTTGGTATTTTAGAAGAGATCCGGCAGCTCAAGGACGGAATGCATACCCCCCTGGGAAAAATCGACGGGGACGGCGTGGACCTTTCCGGGGGGCAATGGCAGAAAATTGCCATCGCAAGAGGCGCGGTATCCGATGCCCGGGTATTCATACTGGACGAGCCCTCCAGTTCGCTGGACCCAATCAGCGAAAGGCGACTGTATGAGATATACAATCAAATATTCCGGGAACATACCACCATTCTAATCACGCACAGGCTGGGCAATACCAAGGAGCAGGATGAAATTCTGGTCCTGGATGAGGGCCGCCTTGTCGAACATGGATCTCATCAGGAGCTGATGGAGCACAGGTCCGCGTATTTTACTATGTTTGTCCGGCAAAGGAGTTGGTACCATGAAACGAAGATGTGAAAAAACGTACAGCATACCGGGCATCTTTTGGGAAATCATCCAGGTAAATCCACTCCGGTTTGTTCTGCAGTATGTGATGTCTATCACAAGCTCTGTGCTGCTCGGTCTTTTCGTCGCACAGCTGCAAAATGTTTTTAACCATGCGGCCGTCATGGTTGGAACACCATCGGCTGTAAATATGCGCACGCTGCTTGGGTCTCTGCTGGTTCTGTTTCTGTATAAATATGGCTCGGAAGGATTGGAAATCCTCAACGGTTACATCGGAAATCTATATTACAACAGGTGCGCCGCACATTTTATTTATCTGTACAACCAGAAGTTTGGCAAAGTGAGCGCGATCACGTTTGAGGATGAAGACAAGCTAAATCTTTACCGGAATGCGCTGGAGGGCGCGGTTGCAGGCAGAGGTATGCTGCATGTGATTATGGATATGTTCACCATGTACATCCCATATTTTGTGACCATTTCCATTTATCTGGCAAAACAGGACCCCGGGTTGCTTGCGATCTTTGCCTTCATTGCAGGGCCTGTCCTCATCACAAATCAGATGAAAAAACGAATCCATACGCAGCTGCACAATCGCGCAGTGGGGCCGCAGCGCAGAAAGGAAGAATATGCCAAGTATCTTTCCGATGCTTCCTACTTAAAAGAGGTCCGGGTAAACCGCTTGTTCCCGTATTTTTATGAAAAGTACCGGAAAGCGAGGCAGGAGTATAACCGGTTTTACATTTCGTCCAACCGAAAACAGCTTGTGCTGGATCTGATCACGAAGGTGATCACACTGGCAGGTTTTCTGGCAGTGATCGGCCTTCTGATGCAGCGGCTTACGACCGGTGTGATCGGCATTGGTGCATTTGGCGCTATTTTCTATTCCTTGGATGACGTATATAGCCTGATGGATGAAGCGCTTGTATCCAGAATTGCGGAGTACCATGAGAAGCTTCCCTTGCTGCATGCGTTCATCAATATGATGAACAGCCAATCGATTGAGGCAGAAGAAAGTACTGCAGAAGGAGCGTTGTCCACGGTGTCTTTACAGAATGTCTCCTTCACCTACCCAAACGCACAGCAAGCGGCGCTTCAAGATATCAGCTTTACCATTCACAAAAACGACAAAATTGCAATTGTGGGATACAACGGCAGTGGCAAAAGTACACTGGCGAAAATTCTGCTCGGCCTGTATCAGCCGACAGAGGGCTCCCTTGTTATGAATGGAAATCCTGTCAACAAATTAGATCACAAAATCGCCAGCGTGATGTTTCAAAACTTCAACAGGTACAAGGAAACCATTTTTAATAACGTTCGAATCAGCGAACAAGAAAGGCGTTCGGACATCTCCCAGGAAAAAGACCGGGCAGAAGAGATGCTGAAAAAGGTCTCTCTGGACCTTGCAGAACAGGGAGAACCGGACAGAATTCTGGATGTCCTGTGTGCACGGGAATTCGGTGGGACTGATTTGTCCGGCGGACAATGGCAGAAACTTGCCGCGGCCAGAATGCTATACCGGGATCGCGATTTTGTGATACTGGACGAACCGACTTCCCAAATCGATCCGGTTTCGGAATACCAGCTGTTTGATTTGTTTGAGAGAGAAATACGGGATAAAACAGCAATTATCATCACGCACACTATGGCCTCCATTGGCTTCTGCAACAGAATGATTGTCCTGCAGGACGGAAAAATCCAAGCCATGGGGGATCACGAAACGCTGATGAGAACTTCGCCGCTTTACTATCAGCTGTATCATTCCGTTGAAACGTGTTACGAATGAGGCGCAGGGTGCCATGGCAACGGCAGCTTCCAGGAGGAGGGATTCAGGCAAAAACAGGAGTGGCGTTTGCGTTGCGCCACTCCTTTCCGATTCCATATCTGATTTGTGTGAACCAGGTTGTGCTGCGATATGGTTTACACAGAGGTGCTCTTCGGATGTGTCTTATAGCAACCCCCTGGCCATCAATTTTCGCCGTACGGAAGGATAGCGCGACAAGTCCGTGTGAGGAATGGCGCCGGCTGCGGCCATGCGGTCGATGAAATCGGCCACTTCGCCGAACTGCACGTATTCCATGGTATTTAAGATCCGGTCCGCTTCCTCCAAGGAATGCCGATCACACAAAAGCCGGTGTGCTCCTTCCAAGGAGGTATTCCCGGCGCTGATGATTCGGTCCCGGGGCAAGTCCGGGTACAAACCGACCGTAACGGCAGACTCCGGATCCAGAAATGTACCGAACGCTCCGGCCACGTAAAATTTGTGCACCTGGTCCAGAGATACGCCCAACGCATCCAGCATGTATTCCACCATCGTGTTGGCTGCAGCTTTGGTCCGGAGGAATGCATCGATGTCGCTCTGATAGAAATAGAGTCCCGGCGCGTAGCAGACGGCCCACTCCCCTTCCCGCTGCTCTAAGCCGCCGGATTCCGGGATGAATTTTCCACGCAAGTCAATTTTGCCGTTTAAATACAGCTGGGCAATCAGATCCACAATTCCGCTGCCGCACACTCCTTTGGGAGCGCCGCCGCCAATGACCGTCAGGTAAAACTTTTCCCCTTCCATGCGCACATAGCTGACGGCGCCTTCCACGGCGCGCATGCCCGTCTTGACCACGCCGCCTTCCAAGGCTGGACCGGCCGCACCGGCTCCGGCCATTAAAAATTCCCGATTTCCAACCACCAATTCGCCGTTGGTGCCGATATCCAAAAAGACGCATATTTCCGATTCCCGGATCAGACCGGTGGCAATTAAGCCGCTGATGATATCGCCGCCCAAATAGTTCGCCCGGCAGGGATAGCAGTACAAGTAACCCTCCAGCGGAATTCCCGCATCTCGGGTCGGATACGGATCAAAACGCATGGCGCACGGCGCATAGGGCGAGGCAAAGACGCCGAAGGCATCCAGCCCAAATAAAAAGTGCATCATGGTCGTATTCCCCGCCACCGTCATCGCGCCGCAGGATTTCACCGGATAGCCGGTTTGCTCCTCCAATTGCTCCAAGGCTTCTCGAAACGTGTCCAGCGTCGCCTGACGAAGCGCCTCCAAGGTCTGAGGAGAATCCTTGCTGGAAAAAACCCGGGTCAGGATATCCTCCCCGAAAGCAATCTGCCTGTTGTATGCGCTGACCTGCCCCATGGTCCGGCCGCTGGAGAGGTCTACCAAACGCATGCATATGGTGGTACTGCCCAAGTCTACGCAGATGCCGTAATTCTTCCCGGATGTGTCGCCGGGCTCTAAATTCACCGCTTCCCAGCCGGAACCGGTCCAGGACAAAGTCACGGTTACTTGCCAGCCGCCCTCCCGGCAGACCGAATGCAGCTGCCGCATCACAGGCAACGCCATTCGGATCCGGCCGAAATCCTCGGGGAGCGCATCCAGAAGACGCTGCTTCTCATCCCGAGGATCTGCCTCGCTGGGAGCGGCAAGCTGCAGGAAACACTTTTGACATAGAGGCTCCATGCTCATTCCTCCTGGGGGTCCGGTTCATCCTCCATCATCTGGGGGATAAATTGCTTGGCCAATTTTCCCTTTCCCTGGGACTTGACATAGAAAAAGCCGATGATGGAGAAGACCACTGCGCCAATGAAATTGACCAGCAGGTCGCTCATAGTATCAATCAGACCGATATCCAAATAACCGCCCACGCCCAACGCCGTCTGGGTCCCGTCGGAATGGACCAGGATGACGTCTGCAATATCCCGAATATGAACCGGAATATTTCTTCCCTCGGGGTGCAAGGTCACCGAGTGGATGGCTTGCAGCACAGTGTCTTTCTGCATATCCTTGGCCATAAAGGTGTCGACGCCCCACTCGAAGAACTCCCACAGAACGCCGATGGTCATGGAAAAGCAAAAGGCCGTCACTGCCATATAAAACGGAGACAGCTCCAGCATGACCCGCTTGTTTCGGTTTAGGATATTGACCAGAGAAAATCCCACTGCTGCAAATAAAAAGCCGTTTAACGTATGAAGAATGTCGTCCCAAAAGGGGATGATCACATAATACTCCTGAATTTCCCCTAAAATCTCAGCAGCATAGATAAACAAAAGAATGATGATTTCCAGGGTATCCGGCAGATCAATATGCAGCCGCCGTTCAATCAGAGACGGAAGAGAAAATAAAAGCAACGCAAGGATACACGTGTACACATTTTCAAAATTGCCATTGAACATCTGCGCTACCAGCATCACAATCACAGAGAGACGAAGCAGGACGTACACCGTTACCACAAGCTTCTTATTCTGTACGCGGCGGTATTCAATGTTAAACCAATCCTTGGATTTTCTCTGCCGTTTCACAAATACACCTCCTGAAAGCAGATTGCGGGCACCGCTTGATTAAAAACCAAATTGGTTCAAAAGCCGAATCAAAAACGGAAGAACCAGGGTCACGACGGAAATGAGCCAGGGATAAAATACCTTCCTGGAAACCGCCATAAAAATCAGGGCGACTCCCGTCACCAGCAGCGGACCGTATACCGCCTGCTGTTTGCTGACCAGCATGGAAAAGGTCCCCTCTTCCGACAAGAGAAGTCCCACTTGATCCGGCAGCACCGCAGCGTTTTGCCTAGCTAATACGATGGCAATGACAATGACTGGAATAGCCAGAAAAACCTTCCGGAAACAAAAAACAAACTGCCATGCAGAACGTAAAAAATCGCCCACCGAGCGCATCACCTTCATGGACAGCCCCTCCCAATCTACAGGATTTCACTAGGCTATGATACCACATTCCGACACAAAGTGCAACCGCCTTTCCCTTTTCAGACAGACAAATAGAACGTAACCGTTTCATGAGCGGACCATCAGTCTGCACGACAGTGCAGAGACTCGTTGCTCCGGTCCCACAAAGGATTTGCTCCGTGCACAGGCTTTTCGGCCGTCTCCGGAAAAGGAGTCCCCTATTTTCTGCCGTTTGCTTTGCAAAAGGCCGGACCCTGCAAACCTTCTCCAATTGACGGGAAAAGAAAAATGTGATATGATTCATAAAAAAAGGGCAATTAGAAAGGGGATTTTTATGAAACATCACAGTGTTTCCTCTGCGCTGGAGGCTCTGCGGACATTGGAGCAGAAGCTGTCAGCCTATCAACACGCGGTGGGCGTTCTGTACCTGGATGCCACCACCGCTGCGCCCAAGGACACGGCCCGGGGCCGGGGGCGGACGATGGCCGTCCTGAGCGAGGTGATATATGGTCTGCAGGCCAACCCGGAAAACGCCGCGCTTCTATCGGATCTGGAAGAGCACATCCAGGATTTGGACCCCATTGCCCGCCGGGAGGTCGCGCTCTTCCGGAAATCCTACAGCCAAATATCCCGAATTCCCCCAGAGGAATATGTGGCGTACGACGTGTTGATCAACGACGCCCAGTCCGTCTGGGAAAAGGCAAAAAATGAAAACGACTTCCAGGCCTTTGCGCCTTATCTGGAAAAAATCGTCGCTTATAATCAAAAATTTGCCGGATATTACAATCCGGACCTGGCGCCTTATGATGCCCTGCTCAACGAATACGAGGAAGGGCTCACCACGGAAACCCTGGACCGTTTCTTTGCACAGCTGCAAAAAACCCTGGTGCCCCTCATTGCCAAGGTGACTGCGGCAGGACCCGTGGACTGTGCATTTTTGCATCGCAGTTATCCCGTGGAACAGCAGCGGCAATTGTCGGATTACATCATGGCCGTCCTGGGCATCGACCGGAGTCATTGCGGAATCGCAGAATCGGAGCACCCGTATACCACCAATTTCAACAACCAGGATGTCCGGATCACCACCCATTATTATGAGAAGAACGTCGCCTCTTCCCTGTTCTCTGTAATTCATGAGGGCGGTCATGCCATTTACGAGTTGGGCTGCGACGACCGGTACAACGACACGTTCCTGGCAGGCGGCGTATCCATGGCCATTCACGAGAGTCAGAGCCGCTTTTTTGAGAACATCATCGGCCGCTCTCTTCCGTTCCTCACTTACATTTTCCCAAAGTTGACCCAGCTATTCCCCCAGCAGCTGCAGGGAGTGGACGCTTCCATGTTCTGGCGCGGGGTCAATCAGGCGCGTCCATCGCTCATCCGGACGGAGGCGGATGAGTTGACCTACTGTATGCATATTATGGTCCGGTACGAGTTGGAGAAGCAGCTCATTGCCGGCAAGCTGGCGGTCCGGGATCTGCCGGAAGCCTGGAACCGGCTGTACAAGCAGTACTTAGGCATCGAGGTTCCCGACGACCGGCAGGGCTGCCTGCAAGACTCCCATTGGTCCGGCGGCAGCATCGGTTACTTCCCATCCTACGCCCTGGGCAGCGCATACGGTCCGCAAATGCTCGCCGCCATGGAGTCGGAGACCGGCGATATCTGGGCCGGCGTCGCCAAGGGAGATCTGACAAAGGTCAAAGCTTGGCTCCACGAGCACATTCACCGTCACGCAGGGCTCTACCAGCCCACCACCCTGTTTGAGATGGCCTGTGGAAAATTCAATCCCCAATACTATACGGACTACCTGACAGAAAAATACACAAATCTCTATCATCTGTAATCCGGAAAATTTCGGCCGAGCTCTGTACGTTTCAAATGAACCCTTTATGAAATTTTTTCAAAGCGCCCTCAAACACCGGCTGTGCCGGATTTGAGGGCGCTCTTGCCATTTTAAAAGATGATGCAGATCATGCCTGTGGCCCCTTCGTTGATGACGCGGGCCAGAGACCCTCGGAACTTCACCCGGACATCGTCCGGCATCCGGCGAAGCTTGGTGGTGAGTCCGTCGTTGACCATCTCATAAACCGACTTGCCGAAAATGTTGCTCTCCCACAGCTGGTCCGGCGCGCTTTGATACTGCTCGGACAGGCTGTTCACCAGGTCCTGGGATTGCTTCTCATCGCCTACCATGGGGCTGATCTCTGTGTCCAGGTCTACCCGCAGCATGTGGATGGAGGGAGCGCCCGCTTTCAGCTTCACGCCGTAAGCGCTGCCCTTGCGCACGATTTCCGGCGCCTCCAGCTTCATCTCTCCCCGGGTGGGCATCACGACGCCGTAGCCGGTGGCGTTGGCCTCCTCCAGGGCCGAGGCAATTTTGTCGTAGGAGCGCTTCACCTGGGACAGCTCCGTGAGCAGCTCCATAAGCTCCCCTTCGCCTGTAATGGCAAAGCCGGTCTTGCCGCTGAGGATGTCGTAATACAGGCTCTCCGGGAATTGGAGCTCACAGGAGACCATCCCGCTGCCCAGGTCAATCTCCCGCAGACGGCATCCGGCCACGTTCTCCACCTGGGTGAGGGTTCCCAACACCGTCTCGGCCTGGCACATCTCCGAAATCTCTTCCGCCCGGGCGGCCAGGGCGTCATACAGGGCCGCTTTCACCGGATGGTCGTATTCCAGGGCGTCCATCCACCGGGGCAAATACACCCGCAGCTCCTGCATGGGGAAGGCGTACAGCAGGTCCCGCAGAAGCTCGGCAATCTCCTGGGCGCTCATGGTTTGGCAGTCGGCGCACAGCGCCTTGACCTGATATTCCTCCTGAATCCGGCTGCACAGCTCCCGGGCAGCCTCGCTCCGGGGTTCCCGGCTGTTGACCACCACCACAAAGGGCTTCCCGGTGGCCTTCATGTCGGTAATGGCCCGGGTTTCCGCCTCGACGTAATCTCCCCGGGGAATGTCGGTGACGGTCCCGTCCGTGGTGACTACCAGGCCGATGGAGCAGTGGTCCTCCATCACCTTCTTCGTGCCCAGCTCCGCCGCCTCGGTCATGGGAATCTCGTGGTCGTACCAGGGCGTCGTCACCATGCGGGGTGCGCCGTCCTCTGTGGCGCCCACCGCGCCGGCGACCATATAGCCCACAGAGTCGATCATCCGGACCCGGAGCTTCGACGTCCCGTCGGGGGAGATCTCCACCGCCTCCTCCGGGACGAATTTGGGCTCCGAGGTCATAATGGTCTTGCCGGAGCCGCTCTGGGGAAGCTCATCCCGGGCGCGCTCTTTGCGGTAGGGATCGGAAATGTTGGGAATCACCAGCTCCTCCATCACCCGTTTGATGAGGGTGGATTTTCCCGTGCGAACCGGCCCCACGACCCCCACATAAATGTCTCCGCCGGTCCTGGCTGCAATCTCCTGGTAAATGGATTTTTCCATCGCCATCCTGCCTCCTTCAGTCTCGGCAGGAGGACGCTCCTGCCATGGTGTACTACAGGGTATGTCCGGCAGAGGACGGATAGAACCGGACCCCAAGAGCCTCCTTCCGGCGGACCGCCCCTCCCGAAACCCAGGCGCAAAACCCGACTGCGCATCGCGTCCGCCCTTTCTTGACAATTTATCTCTATTTGGTTACAATAAAAAGGAAATCGTCAGATCAAAGGGAGATGGGTTGTATGGGAAAACGCGTCACCGGTGCGCGAGAAGCCGCTGAACTATTCCGCCCGCTGAACCGTATATTAGATATCTATTAGTATACTGAATTAGAATAATACGCACCGAATCATATAACATATGAAAATTTTTATATAATCTGCGTGTTTCACAATGTTTGCTACTGTTTCAGAAAATAATGAATGGCCACAATCAAGGGATGGAATTGATGGAAGTATTTTGCTCCACCGACGAGTACATATGTAAATACTGTGACAGCATAGCCCATACGGATCGTCGAACTCCTGCCGATGACACGGGGCCATGACTTAACAAAAAGACCAGAGCGAGCAGCAGTCTGTCTTGCGACTGTTTCGACCGGATTGCAATCATCAAATACCCCAGGGGTACGATCTTTACGTAATATTGAATTTTTATTTTCTTATGTGGAGGAAGTTCTGAAAGTGGATACAAAAAAACTGGACAAGTGGGCTGACCTGCTATTAGACACTGGTAAGCGTAACCATCTCATAAATTTTAAGGACATGAGAGCTTCGACCGTGGAGGTATTGCTCCCTTCTTCTGATGAATTATTTGAAAAAATGAGTAGAACGGTTACCTTTGAGGTATTTGATCCTAAAATTGTTGAGGTAGATGACTGTTCTGAAGTAGATTCTGATAAGGTATTAAAAGCGTCGGACACAAAATGTTCTTTTTTAGCACGGTATTCCAGCCAGCTCAAACGTCGAAATCAGATTTTGTTGTACAACACAGAAACAAATCCGATTACAGCTGTTAAAAATATTTATAAAAAAGCAAGGGAATTTATAGAAGAAACCGGTGTCAATGTAGCGTATATGACATTTGGCTTCATTAACTGGAAAGAGAGCGACTCCTCAAGTTGTGTTTTCCACGCCCCCGTTTTGCTTGTGCCAATCCATCTGGAGCAAGCATCTTCTGTTGATTCGTATTGTATTAAATCTACAGGGGATGATGTTATTGTCAACCCAACATTTTCTTATAAAATAAATGCTGAATACGGGGTGAAACTCCCAGATTATAACGATGAAACCTTGAGTGATTATCTTACAAAAGTCAAACAGCTTGTTGCAAAGCTTCAGTGGACCGTATCTACAGATTGCAAAATCGGTATCTTCTCATTTCTAAAAATCAATATGTACCGTGATTTAAAAGATCATTCCGCAGCGATTCTTGCCAACCCAAATGTCCGTCTACTTCTAGGGGAACCAATTGACTCTTGTATCATAGATGGAGATGATGGAGCAACCTCCATAGTTTCTGACCCACTCATTGAGCTGCATAGCGTGGTAGATGCAGACTCCAGTCAGATTGAGGCAATTGAAATGGCAAAGTCTGGAAAGAGCTTTGTCCTACAAGGTCCCCCCGGAACGGGAAAAAGCCAAACAATCACCAACATTATTGCAGAATGTCTCAGTGATGGAAAAAAAGTGCTGTTTGTTTCTGAGAAGCTGGCCGCACTAAATGTAGTCTTTGACAAGCTAAAACAGGTAGGTCTTTCTGAGTTTTGCTTGGCGCTCCACAGCCATAAGGCAAACAAAAAAGACGTTATTGCTGATATTTATCGCACACTTTGCACTGGCAAAAGCGAAGTAGCATCTAAGTCCGATTGCGAAATTGAAAGCAAAGAAAAAGCCATTAGACAGCTTGATGCGTATGTAATTGAGCTACATAAGCAACGTCCTATTATTGAAAAAAGCCTGTATCAGATGTATGAAGCCTATGCTGCACTTCGATCTGCGCCGGATATAAAATGGATCGTACCGCAGCTTACTTCGAAAGGAGAAACGTACTTAGCAGAGGCATCATTTCTTCTAAAACAATACGTAAATTATATTCCAACTATCGGATATGACTATAGGAAAAATTCGTGGTATGGATATACCGATAAAAATTTATCATACTATGAAAAATCGGAGATAAAAACAAATTTAGAAGCTGCAGTAATATTACTGCAGGCCATGAGCCCACTTTTGCAAGAAATTTCCGAAAAATATGAAATTGCTTGTAGCAGTATTCAAGATGCACACATTTGGCAAAATTTTTTCAGGTTTGCCTCCACATCACGACTCATTACACCGTTGCTTTTGCAAAGAGAACGTTTTGATGCAGTAAATTTTACTCTAAAGAAACTGCAATCCCAAAGTGTAGATATTCTCTCAGCACGCACTGTGTTAGATGGTGTTTTTGATGAAGATGTGTACAAAGTGGACGGTGCAGCATACCACAAAAAGCTTACAAAGCTGTTCAGCGGAACATTCTCCAGGCTCTTTAATTCCGAGTACAAACAGCTTATCCGTGATTTACATTTATGTAAGAAGGACAGTAAAAAACCTTCTTATCGTGAAGCTGTCATTATGACTGAACGCCTTGCACATTACCAGCAAAAGTGCTCTGAATATAACGAAACAGAGGCACCGATCAAAGAGTTTCTTGGTCCTGCGTACGCAGGAGTCGAAACAAATTGGAGTTATATAACAAAGCAAATGGATGTACTCCAAGCGCTACTCTCTGAAAACGCTTCTTTTGGAAATTTAACAAGCTGTTCAGATTTTATTTCTGAAAGCAAAGTTTTCGCAGATTACGCCAATCGCCTGGAAACTGCGTTTGCAGCCTGCAGTGAAGATGTTTTGAACCAAATTTCCAGATGTTTTGATCCCTCTATTTTAAATCTCAACACAGCATGCTGCTCTTCGCTTTTGGCGCGGTTTCATAACTGCATAAACGAAATAGATAAATTGGATAACTGGTGCCATTTTAAAATTTTATTGTCAGAATTAACTGACAAACAAATTATTTCTTATGTTGAGACTGCTATTAATCAGAATCTAGAACCTACGCATATCGTCGGCGCGTTTCAAAAATTATTTTACTATCAGTGGATAATGTTTATCACGTCTAATACAGGGGTGCTGTCATCATTTTCTAGAAATAGTCAAGATGAATTAATTAAGATTTTCAAACAAAAAGACAAAAAACAATTTGAAATCAACAGGTTTAAAATTTGCGCGGAACTTTCCACCAAACGTCCTTCTCTTGACAGCACTGTTCCCACCGGCAGTGCGCTGAGTGTTCTGCGCCGGGAAGGAGAGAAAAAAAGAAAACAAAAAAGTATTCGTGCACTCCTTGCAGAGACCGGCGAGCTTGTCCTGCGTATTAAGCCCTGTTTTCTAATGTCTCCACTGAGCGTCAGTACCTATCTCCCAGCGGATTCTGTTCATTTTGACGTGGTCATCTTTGATGAGGCATCGCAAATTTTTCCACAGGACGCAATTGGTGCAATATACCGTGCAAAGCAAATGATCGTTGTTGGAGACTCAAAACAGATGCCGCCCAGCAATTTCTTTAGCACTACAATTGAAGTCGAGGATCATGATGAGGAAACTGGAGATGTAACAGATTTCGAATCCATTCTGGATTTGTGCTCTACCTCCTTACAGCAGCTCCGCTTACGTTGGCATTACCGCAGTCGCCATGAGCAACTCATCACTTTTTCCAACAAAAACTTTTATGGCAATGATCTTATTACCTTCCCAGCTCCCAAGGCAGACGCTTCAGGTATTGGAGTGGACTATTATCATGTAGACGGTATCTTTGACCGGAAAACCCATACTAACCGAAAAGAAGCGGAATTCATTGTTGATTTAATTTATGAAAACATTGACAAATATCCAGATCGAAGTCTGGGCGTCGTTGCATTCAGTGTTGCCCAGCAAGATTTGATCGACAAACTATTGTCTAAGCGGCGGCAAAGCACACCGGAGAAGGAAGTATTCTTTAAGAGCAATGAAAAAGAGCCATTTTTCATCAAAAATCTTGAAACAGTCCAGGGAGATGAACGTGATACAATCATATTCAGCGTTGCATATGGCATTGATGCGCAGGGACGCTTGTTACATAATTTCGGTCCTTTGAACCGGGTCGGTGGAGAGCGTCGGTTAAATGTTGCGACTACCCGCGCAAAGTACAATGTTCAGCTGGTTTCCTCTATGCATTACACGGATATTGATTTGAAACGCACATCTGCAGAGGGCGCCAAGCTGCTGCGCGAATATCTCGACTTTGCTGAAAATGGTGACATTGCCTTAGAGCGCACCCCAAGCACGAGTCCATTTGATCAGTTCGACTCTGATTTTGAACTTGAGGTATGCGATTTCCTACGTTCCAAAGGGTTCTCCGTTGATACGCAAGTTGGGTGCTCCGGGTTTAAAATCGACCTCGGATTAAAGCGTCCCAACAGTTCCGATTATGTGCTTGCAATTGAGTGCGATGGTGCAACTTACCATTCCTCTAAAAACGCTCGTGACCGGGATCGCTTACGGCAGGAAATTTTGGAGGGTATGGGTTGGAGATTCTATCGTATTTGGTCTACCGACTGGTTTCGTAACAAGGCAACTGAGCAACAATTGCTTTTAGAAAAGGCTACTGATGCCGTCAAACATCCAGCCAAAACAGAGATGAAACCGATCGGAAATTAGCTTACTGAGACCTTTGAGTCCATACCCGCCCAAAAGCATTTTACATTTTCCGGGGCTGTCCTAAGCTTCCTGCCGTTCATCCCCGACCATATGGCATGAAAAACCCCGGCGGGCGTCCGCCGGGGTTTTGGGTTAGAATTGCTGGCCCATGCTTTCGTCGAAGTGCTTGTTGATTTGCTCCGTAAACTCCACCGCCGCGTTGTAACCCATTTTTTTCTGCCGGTTGTTCATGGCGGCTGCCTCCAAAATGACGGCCAGGTTCCGGCCGGGAGTCACGGGGATGGTAATCTGCGGCACCTTGACCCCCAAAATGTCGATGTATTGTTCCTCCAGCCCCAGCCGGTCGTAAATGGCGTGGTTGCTCCAGGGGACGATGTTGATCAGCAAATCAATGACATTTTCCCCCTTGATGGCGCCCATGCCGAACAGCTTTGCCACATTGATGACGCCGATGCCCCGGAGCTCAATGTAGTTCCGGATCAAATCCGGCGCCGTCCCCATCAGGCTGGTGGAGGAGATCTTCTTGATCTCCACGGCGTCGTCGGCGATGAGGCGGTGTCCCCGCTTGATGAGCTCCACGGCGGCCTCGCTTTTTCCAATCCCGCTCTCCCCCATCAGAAGCAGCCCTTCCCCATATACGTCCACCAGGACGCCGTGGCGGGTGATGCGGGGGGCCAGCGCGTTTTTCAGGAAAGAGATTAAGCTGGAAACCATGTAAGAGGTGGCTTCCTGGCAGCGCAGGATGGTGATGTCATGCTTTCGGGCCATTTCCATACAGGTCTCGTCCGGGTCCATATCCCGGGCGATGATTAGCGCGGGGATTTTGAAAGAAAACAGCCGGTCAAAGATGATGCTTCTTTGCTCCCGGGAAATTTTCCGCAGGTAACTCATTTCCACATTGCCCAGAACCTGCAGCCGCATGGGCTCAAAGTGGTCGAAATACCCGGCCAGCTGCAAGCCCGGCCGGGAGACGTCTTCCACCGTGACGCGGATGGCCTCGTAATCGCTGGACCGGTAGGCGGGGATCAGCTTGAATTCCTGAACCAACTGGGTCAGCGGCACACTGTATGTGTCGATCATGCCTGTCACCTCATTCAAATTTCCACAAAATTGATACAAATCTATTATAGCGAACCGTGCCTGGGATATCAACCGGATTTTAAAAATTTTTGGTTTTTTTCCTTTTTCCCCTTGCAATTTGACAGCGAGTCTGGTATTATAGTGGATGTGTCCGCCCGGATTTTCCGGCGATTTTTCTACGGATTGGAGGTGCAGCGAATGGCTAAGTGCGATATTTGCGGCAAGGGCGTTACCTTTGGCATTAAGGTCTCCCATTCCCACAGACGGTCCAACAGAATGTGGAAGCCCAATGTAAAGCGCGTCAAGGCGATTGTCGATGGTACTCCGCGCCATGTATACGTCTGTACAAGATGTCTCCGTTCCAACAAAGTCGAGCGCGCCATCTGATCTTTCTCCCCTGCCCATTCATAACGGCATCGTCCTTTTATGGACGATGCCGTTTTTCATTGCCATCCCGCCGCTCCCGGTCAGAAGAGCTGCTCCAGTTGCGAAAAGGTCTCCACCCTGGCATCCCAAGCCTCCGGTCGGCCGAAGCCATAGGCCGCCCAGACAAACGGGATGCCCGCCAGGCAGGCCGCTTCCCGGTCCCCCTGGGTGTCTCCGATGTAAGCGGCGCTGCGGATCTCATTGCGCTTCATCAAAAGGCGAATGGTCTCCCCTTTGCACAGGCCGGTTTCGCCGAAGCAGGCATGGTCCCGAATCCAGGTTCCCAAATTTCCTTTTTCCAGAAGGAGCTCGATATATCCCCTCTGACAGTTGCTGACAATAAACAGGCGATGGCGCTGGGCCAAAGCCTCCAGACCCTGCCGCACCCCGGGGTAGAAAATATCGCAGGGATCCGCCTGCATCACCCGCTCTTCCCAAACCATGCAGGAGTCCATGATCTCCTGCCGCCGCTTTGGCGCCTGATCCGGAAGAAAGGCCCGGGCGATCTCGTCCATCGTTTTGCCAAACAAAGGCCGGATTCCCTCTGCCGTACAAGTGGGCGCCAGACCGGCCTCCTCCAGAGCCAAATTCCAGCCCTTGACCACCAGGTCCACGGAATTCCAAAGCGTCCCGTCCACATCAAAAATCAAGCTTTCTGCGTGCATGCCGGTTCCTCCAGGTTTTTCATTGTTTTTCGGAATAAAATGGCAAAGGTACATCCTGTGGTGACAACTGCCAACGTATCTGCCACCGGTTCCGCCAGAAAGACGGCCATGGCTTGCTCTGCACCCTGCCGGAAAAACAGGGGAAGAATGAAAATCAAGGGAATCAACAGGATGATCTTCCGCAAGACAGCCAAAAACAGGGACACTTTTGCGTTGCCCAATGCAATAAAGGTCTGCTGGCAGGCGATTTGCGCGCCAAAAATGAGCGAGGCCGCCATATAAATCCGCATTGCCCAGGCGCCGTATGCGATGAGGGTCCCGTCCGGCGTGAAGATTCTTGCCACCAAATCCGGAAGCAGCATGGCCACAAGCCACAAAGAAACTGAATAGGCCAAACTGCAAAGCAACAAAAGCCGGAAGGTCTTCCGCACCCGATCGGCATTTCCGGCGCCGAAATTGTAGCTGATGATGGGCTGCGCCCCCTGGGTCAGCCCCTGCAAAGGAAGCATGGAAAACTGCATCACGCTGGACAAGATGGTCATCGCGCCTACCGCCAGATCCCCGCCGTATTTCTGGAGAGAAGCGTTAAAGCAGACGGAAATCACACCCTCCGTCGACTGCATCACAAACGGCGACATGCCCAAAGCCAAGCAGGGCGCATAGAGCTTCCAATCCAATCGCAAGTTCTCTTTTTTGATGCGTAAGCCGGTTTTCCGGCCCAAAAGGAACCGGACGACCCAGAGAGCCGAAAGGCCCTGGGAAATGATCGTGGCCAGAGCGGCGCCGGCGACTCCCATATCAAAAACCAGGATCAATACGGCGTCCAAAATCATATTGGCCACCGCGCCGATCAGCACGCTGATCATGGCCACCGAGGCAAAGCCCTGGGCGGTAATAAAGGCATTGAGTCCCAGGGCCAGCTCTACAAACACCGTACCCAGAGCATAAATCTTCATATACTGCACAGCGTAGACAATCGTCTCTTCGCTGGCGCCAAAGGCCAGGAGCAGCGGCCGGCTGAAGGACAGAAATACCGCAGTCAACACCAGGCCCACCACGACGGAGCCGGTGACGCAGTTGCCCAAAATCCGTTCTGCAGTATCCCGCTGTCCTTTGCCCAGCAGAATGGAAGCGCGAGTCGCGCCGCCCATGGCCGTGAGGGCGGCAAAGGCAGAGATGATCATAATCAGGCTCAGGCAGACGCCGACGCCGGTCAGCGCGGTCTTCCCCACCACGGGGATGTGGCCGATATAAATGCGGTCTACCATGTTGTACAGCGCGTTGACCAGCTGCGCCGTAATGGTCGGCAGCGCCAGCCGCAGCAGGAGCTTCCCAATCCCCTGGCTGTCTAAATCGCCGGTTTTGTTTGGATTCACAGCACATCCGTCTCCTTTGCCAGAGATTCCGCCAACGCCATGGTCAGTCCGGCGCACCGTTCGGCCGCCAAAGCCTCAAAGGCCGGGTAATCCATGGCGGCTGAGTCATCCGCTTTGTCGGAGATGGCCCGCAAAACCAACGCCGGAAGACGGTTCCGATAGGCCGCATGGGCAATGGCGGCGCCCTCCATCTCGACGCAAAGGCCACCGCACTGGCTTGCAATCTCCGCCTTGATCCCGCTGTCACAGATAAACTGGTCTCCGGATACAATCCTTCCCGTTCGGTAAGCGACGCCCTGTTCCGAGCATATCCTTGCGGCCAATGCGCCCAGCGTCCGGTCCACTGGAAAAGCCCGTACATCCATTCCGGGCACCTGACCCCGGGGATAATTTCCGATGGTTCCCACCTGGACATCATGATACATCACGTCGGAGGAGATTACAATCTCTCCAATCTCCAGCGACGCGTCCAGAGAACCGGCAATGCCGGTATTCACCACATGGGTCACGCCATATAAATCCGCCATCACCTGTACGCAGAGCGCAGCATTGACCTTGCCCACGCCGCACGGGACAATTACCACCGGCATTCCCCGCAGAAGCCCGGACCAGAACGTCATCCCGGCCCGTTGGGACGCAGAAGGCGCCTCCAACTGCTCTCGCAACAGGGAGACCTCCACCTCCATGGCGCCAATGATTCCTAATCTTTTCATGTTTCCACCTCTTTTGTATCCTTTATTCCGATTCCGGATATCTGGTATGCGCCCGGTCCAGGTTTTCCAGGACTGTCAGATACCGGGCCGCCAGAAGTTTGGCCATAGGTAAATTCATATCCAGGTAGTTCCCGCAGTCCCGGGCTGCCGCGCCGGGAATCGGACCGTCGAAATCCCGGATGAACCGGAACGCCGCCAGGACAATCTGCTGGATATCCTGGGGCTCCAGATCGCCTGCCAACAGCAGATAAAAGCCGGTCCGGCAGCCCATCGGGCCAAAATAAACCGTCCGTTCTCCCCAATCGGGATGATTGCGGAAAAAGGTAGCTCCCAAATGCTCCATGGCGTGCATCTCCGCCGTGTGCATCACCGGCTCCCGATTGGGGGCGGTCATGCGCAGGTCGAAGGTTGTGACGGTCTCGGCTCCAATCCGGTCCTTGCGGGACACATAAAGTCCCGGCTCTAAGGTCAGATGGTTTACGGTAAAGCTCGCAATTTTCTCCATTTTCATTCCCCCAGCAAAATTTCCGTCAGCTCCGGGACCGTAGCGGCGATCCCATCCGCCCCGGCCTCCTCCAGCTCCCGGCGGGAGCCGTATCCAAACAGAACGCCGATACAGGGAATGCCGTTTTCTCTGGCGCCCTGTACGTCGTGCTTTCGGTCGCCTACCATGACGGCCCCCTCCCGGCCACCGGCAGACAGGGCGTAGGCCAAAACGTCGCCCTTGGCGCTGCGCTTGTCATCCATGGTACCGCCTGCTACAAAAGAGAAAAACCGGTCCAGGTCATAATGCTCTAGGATCTCCACCGCAAAGGGCTCCGGCTTAGATGTGGCTAAAACCAGTGTGTCTCCCCGTTCCCGGAGACGCCCCAGCATGTCTGGAACGCCGGGATAGACCTGATTTTCAAATTTTCCCCGCTCTTGAAAATACTCCCGAAACAAGGCCACGGCTTGGCTGGACTCCTCCTGCGTCATGGCCTCATACCGGCGGAAAGAGTCCCATAGAGGCGGGCCGATGTACCGGTACAGCGCCTGCCTGGGCGGCACGGTGCGTCCCATCCGGGTCAGGGCATAGATCACCGAGTTGGTGATTCCCAGTCCGGGGTCCGTCAATGTCCCGTCTAAATCAAAGTAAATGGTGCGGTACTTCATTTTCCCACCTCACGAGTCACAATTCGCCGCGTCAATGGCAATGACCAGCAGCAGGCCGGGCAGCTCATCGGCAGGGTTCTGGACATTCAGGACGTAGGTATCTCCCCAATGGAACGGCTCTTTTGAAATGGTCATAACAGTGCGGGAGCCGTCCGTCACCTGGTAGTCCCAACCCAGAAAATCGCCCTCCACCTGCCAGCTTTGATAATCCACCTGGTAGCGGGGCCGGAACCAGGTAAATTGCTTCTCCACAAGGCCCAGGCAGCTATCGCCCCGGTAGATTTCAAATTTCGGCATGAACGTCAAAAGCTTCTCTTTGATCATGCCCACCTCCTGCCCGGTTGCATGCGCGTAGATGTGGATCTGATGACCCAAGGACAAAATTTCCGCCCGGACGTAATATTTCGGCTGCCCATCTTCGTCGTATACATCGTAAGTATCCGACCAGGAAAAAACCCGCTGCCGGATTAAAAGTTTCATTTTCACTCGCCTCCTCTACAGGGCTATCATACCGCAGGCAAAGAGAATTTGCAAGTCCGGCATGGGCTTTGATGCAACGGTTTTAGACGGCATGCTGCCGTTCCATTTTTTAACTTTCTGTTACGTTCCCGGCAGAGGAGTTGACAAGGGAACTGCATGGTGCTACACTTTTTTTCATTATGAAAATTAATCTTCATATGTGACAAAGGAGCTGCCTGCATGTTGACATTAAAACACATCTCCAAGGATTACAATGTGAGCACCACAAAGGTTCATGCTCTGCGGGACGTTTCACTTTCGTTCCGGCAAAGTGAATTTGTGGCCGTTCTGGGCCCTTCCGGCGGCGGCAAGACGACGCTGCTCAACATCATTGGCGGCTTGGACAGCTATAGCTCCGGCGAATTGACCATTGGCGGCATTTCCACAAAAAAATTCAAGAACCGGGATTGGGATGCTTACCGCAACCACACGGTGGGTTTTATTTTTCAAAGCTACAACTTAATCCCCCATCAGTCCGTGCTGGCAAACGTCGAGTTGGCGCTCACCATCTCCGGCGTCTCCCGAGGAGAACGCCGGAGGCGGGCCAGGGAGGCCTTGGAGCGTGTCGGACTGGGCGACCAGCTGAGTAAAAAGCCCAATCAGCTCTCCGGCGGGCAAATGCAGCGGGTCGCCATTGCCCGTGCATTGGTAAATAATCCCGAAGTCCTCTTGGCCGATGAGCCCACCGGCGCTCTGGATACCGAGACCAGCATCCAGGTCATGGAATTGATCCGGGAAATCGCCAAAGACAGGCTGGTCATCATGGTAACGCACAATCCCGACCTGGCCCAGGCTTATGCAACCCGCATCGTCCGGATTCAGGACGGGCGCATTTTGGACGACACCAATCCGTATTCCCCCAGAGAGGAAGCGCTTACTTCCGCGAAAAAGTTTGGACATGTGACCATGTCCTATTGGACCGCCCTCTCTCTGTCCCTGAAAAACCTGATGACCAAAAAGGGGCGCACCTTTATGACCAGCTTTGCCGGGTCCATTGGGATCATCGGCATTGCGCTGATTCTCTCCCTGTCTACGGGGATCAACGCCTATATCCAGCAGATCCAGGAAGAGACGCTATCCTCCTACCCCATTCAAATTATGCGGGAGAATACAGACACGCTGAGCCTGATGACCTCTATGATGGAGGCCCGGCATTCGGAGGAAGGTGAGCGCGAGCCGGACAGCGTGTATGCCAGCACCATTCTCTACGACATGTTTAACAGCGTCAATCGCACGGCCTCTCAGGAAAACAATCTGAAGGACTTTAAGGTATTTCTGGACGCGGATCCGGGGATTGCCCAGTACGCTTCGGCGGTGCAGTATATTTATGATCTCAAGCTCCCCATTTACACAGAGGATGCCACCGGCGCCATCATACAGGCAGATTTTGCCGAGACTATGCAGGAGGCCATGGAAGGCGCTTATGGAACTATGACGTCCAGCGCTGCCGCAGAGAGCATGATGTCCGGCTCCATGGAGATTTGGCAGGAAATGCTGGCCGGGGAAGATAGTCCGGTCAGTTCCGCTGTAACCGATCAATATGACTTAATTTACGGCGCCTGGCCGCAAAAGTTCGACGAAGTCGTCCTCATTGTAAATGAACACAATGAAATTGCAGATATGATTCTCTACAGCTTGGGTTTCAAGGACTCCCAACGGCTGCCGGAGCTGATCTCCGCAGCAATGGAGGGGGAAGAAATTTCGGATGTGGGACAGGAGGCGTGGACCTTTGAGGAGGTCTGTGGGAAAGAGTTCAAATTGATTTTGCCGGCGGAAATGTGGCAGTATCAGGCAGAAACCGGCTCCTATACCGACATGACGCAGACAGAGTCCGGTATGGACTACCTGTATCATGCAGATTCTGTGGGAACACCTCTGCATATTGTAGGGGTGATCCGGCCAAAGGAAGACGCCACTGCCACCATGCTGACCGGCACGCTGGGCTATACCGCCGCTCTGTCAGAATATGTGATGGAACAAACCGCCTCCAGTTCCATTCTTCTGGCTCAGGAGGCGGATGAAACGGTAGACGTCTTTACCGGCCTGCCGTTCCTTACGCAGGATACGGTCTTGCCGACTGATTCGGAGAAGGCCGCCGCGTTTCAGTCTTATCTAAAAGAACAAAATACGGAGGAAAAAGCAGAAATTTACCGCTATATTGCAGGGATCGCCCCGGAAGAGTATTTGGACAGCCTGGTCCAAACCCAGATGGCCGATATGACCCGGGAAGAAATTGAAGCTCAGGTAAAGGCGCAATATGCCGACAGTATGGGGGTCGACGCGGACACGGTATCGGAGTATATTCAAAGCCTGGATGATGAGACCCTCTTTGCCCGGGTAGAAGAGGCGCTCCGGGAAGCCGGCGCGGAGGCTTACGGGCAGCAGGCGGCAGCCCGGTTATCTGCTGCCGCTCCGGAGGAATTGGCGCTAGCTCTGGATGCAGGTCCATGGACGGATGCGCAATACGCCGTGATGTACGACGAATTTATGCCGCCGCAGTATTCCGAGGCCACGCTGGAGGAAAACTATGAAATCCTCGGCCGGGTAGATCCCCAAGATCCCAGTCAGATTCATTTGTACGCCTCCACCTTCGCCGACAAAGATCAAATTGCGGAACGAATTGCCCAGTACAATCAACAGGTTTCAGAAGAAGACCAGATCTCCTACACCGATTACGTTGCGCTTCTCATGTCCGCTGTGACGGATATCATCAGCGGCATATCGTATCTGCTCATCGCCTTTTTGGCAATTTCTCTGATTGTCTCTTCCATTATGATCGGTATCATCACGTATATCTCTGTTTTAGAGCGGACACGGGAAATTGGCATTTTGCGGTCCATCGGCGCATCCAAGCGGGACGTCTCCCATGTGTTTAACGCGGAGACTCTGATTGTGGGATTTGTCTCGGGGGCCATTGGCATCGGCGCTTCTCTGCTGCTGAATCTAGTGGTCAACTACTTTGTGCACAAATATACCGGTCTGACTTCCATCCAAGCGACGTTACCTTTGGCTGGCGGCCTGATCCTGGTTTGCATCAGTATGCTGCTGACCTGGATTGCAGGCCTGATTCCCTCCCGGTTTGCCGCCAGACGGGATCCCGTCAAGGCATTGCGTAGCGAATAATCCGGGTAATTTTGTGAAAACCGGATAGACTATCTCCGAAGGGGGTAGGCATATGGACATGAATCCCAAGGAATACGATGCATATGTGAAGAAAATGAGGCCAAGTTCACCAATCTGGAAGGACTGTTTTCACGCGTTTTGGATTGGCGGCTTAATTTGTGTGCTGGGGCAGTTGATTCAAAATGGTTATACGGCAGCCGGCTTGGACAAAACCGGCGCAAGTACCGCCACATCCATGACTCTGGTGCTTCTTGCCATTCTGCTCACCGGTTTTAGTCTTTACGATAATTTGGCCAAGGTTGCCGGAGCCGGTACCCTGGTTCCCATCACCGGCTTTGCCAACTCCATCGCTGCACCGGCCATTGAATTTCGCAGCGAGGGGATTGTCACCGGAACCTGCGTCAAGCTCTTCTCCATTGCCGGTCCGGTTTTGGTATTTGGTACAGCTGCCAGCGTCTTGTACGGATTCATTTATTGGCTCTTTACACAGGTCTGGTAAACAAAATCAAACATCCGTGTATCCCACTTGACGAGGGGCACGGATGTTTGTTTTTTCTTTCAGCGGCTTCCAGCCGCACGGCGCCTTTTTCAAATTACAGGTTAAATTCACTCCAGGGGTATTCCGCCGGAGGCGACTGACAGAAAGTTAAGGGCTTTCCCGTTTTCGGATGTTGGAAGGACAGCTTATGGGACCACAGGGCAATGGGGCAAGCATCGTTGAGAAGGCTGTACTTGCGGTCGCCTACCAACGGCAAGCCGCGTGCCGAAAACTGAGCCCGGATCTGGTGTGTCCGACCGGTCTGCAGGTGGATGGACACCAAGGACAGCGGACCGTTCCGGCTGAGAACCTGATAGGAAAGAACGGCTTCCTGAACCCCTTTCCCCGGCTCCAACGTCACGTATGTTTTGCGCTCTGCCTTATCTCGCCGCAACAAATCCCGAAAACACCCCGCTTCTTCCGCCGGACAGCCGTGAACCACAGCCAAGTACGCCTTCCCGAAGCGCTGCTCGCGAATCTGCCGGGAGAGATGGGCAGCTGCCTCCGGGGTTCTGGCCAAAACCATAAGTCCGCTTACCACCCGGTCCAGCCGGTGCACCGTCCGCACGCAGGCCCCCGGTTCTCCCAAGGCCTGCCGGACCAGCTCCGGCAAGCCGCCCGGCTCGTCCGTGGACAGCACGCCCGCCGGCTTGATACAAACAAAAATACTTTCGTCCCAATAAATTGGCTCCATCTCATGCCCTCACCGTTTTTTCCCCTATCATACCAAAAACAGCCCAAAAATGGAAGAGGGGTTTCGGCAAATTCCCCGGCAGCAGAGTGCTATGATGAAACTCCCAAATTGGACAGGCTGAACAGGAGGATGTGGAATGAAGCGGGCATTGGTATTAACCCTGACGGCGATTTTCATTGGGCTGTGTATTCCCGCCCTATTTTTGAGAAACCGGCAGGCAGAAACGGAAGAGACGGAGGCCGAAACGCAGCCGGAAGCAACCACACAGCCATCCATCCAGGCAGTCCCCAGCGGAGACAGTCTGGACGGCACCATGCTTTTGGATGTGCTTTTAGAGGACGGAACTGTGGCGCAGAAGCCGCTGGATGATTATTTGGCCGGCGTCATTCTGGCCGAGATGCCGGCTTCCTTTGAAGAAGAGGCGTTGAAAGCGCAAGCTGTGGTGTCTCGCACCTATACCCTGCGCAGAACCTCCCTGAGCAAGCATCCGGATGCAGACATCTGCACGGATCCCAGCTGCTGCCAGGGTTGGATTTCTTACGAAAATTACTGTGCCCAGGCCGGGGCCAATGGTTCTACAGAGGCTGAGGCCGCCGCCCAGGCTGTGAAGGATACAGATGGACAGGTTCTGGTCTATGACGGAGCGCTGATTGACGCTACGTTCTTTTCCTGCTCCGGCGGACAGACGGAAGCGGCCGCAGAGGTTTGGGGCGGCGAAGTGCCGTATCTGCAATCGGTGGAGAGTCCGGGCGAGCAGGCTCCATATAACGAGGATACCGCAACCTTCACCCTGGAGGAGTTTTCCGCTCGGATTCTCTCCCAGAACCCCGAAGCCGACCTTTCCGGAGAACCGGAGGCTTGGTTCGGCTCTGTGACAGCTACAGAAGGCGGCGGCGTAGAGACATTGGAAATCGGAGGCGTCGCCTTTACGGGGAAAGAGCTGCGAAGCCTCCTGGGCCTTCGCTCCACCATATTTGCCGTCAGTGTTTCCGAAAACGAAATCATCTTTCAAACGCGGGGCTACGGCCATCGTGTGGGAATGAGCCAATACGGCGCGCAGGCAATGGCGCAAGCCGGAAGCACATACCAGGAAATCCTACTGCACTATTACACCGGCGTAAGCTTGGAAAACTATTTTCAGGAGTTTTGAATTTTCATATGAACCGGCCTCCGTCCTATGACGGTGAGCTGCGGGAAAGAAACCTGCGGGAATTTTTGGAATGACCGTATAGTTTTTCTGGTTTTAGCAAACAATACCTCTGCACACGTTAAAGGAGGTATTTTCCATGACACATCGTCACTTTTCCCTGGGCCGCTGGGGCAGGCGGTTTTTGGCTCTGGCCCTGGCCGCATGTATGCTGTGTGCGGCCCTGCCCCAGGTCCTGGCAGCCAATCCGGAGGTAGACGCCGGGGCTGTCTACTGCTTCCAGTCGGCCGAATTTCACACCGGCGCTTCTGACGACCTCACCGGTATCTGCATCACCGGAGTGCCTCAGAGCGCATTGGGCACGGTGCGGTTGGGAAGCCGGATCATCTGTCCGGGAGACATTCTGACCGCAGGGCAGTTGGACACCATGACCTTCCACCCCACTGCCGCCGGCGGACAGGAGGCCCAGCTGACTTATCTGCCGATTTACGGCAACCGGGTGGAACAGGAGGCCGTTCTGACCATTTCCATCCGCAGCAAAGAAAATCAGCCGCCTGTGGCGGAAAGCAGTTCCTTTGAAACTTACAAAAATTTGGAGGCCACAGGGACCCTCAAGGCCAAGGACCCGGAGGGCGGCAAGCTGACCTACACGGTGGTACAGGCGCCCAAGCGAGGCGAAGTGGTCCTTGGCGAGGACGGCGCCTTCACCTACACGCCTAAGAAAAACAAAGTGGGAACGGACTCCTTCAGCTTTACCGTCACAGATGAGGCCGGCGCCGTATCCAATGAGGCGACCGTTACCATTGAAATTCTCAAACCTCTGGATAACACCACCTATCAGGACATGAAGCAGACTGCCCACGAATTTGAAGCCCTATGGATGAAAAATACGGGTCTGTTCACCGGAACCCAAATCGCGGGAGAGAACTGCTTTGGGCCTGAGGAGACCGTCACACGAGGCGACTTCCTGGCTATGGTCATGAAGCTTCTGGAGATCCCTCTGGAATCCACAGCAGCCACCTCCGGCTTCGCAGACGAAGCCGACGCGCCGGATTGGCTGTTACCCTATCTGGCCACCGCGATGCGCTTAGGCGTGGTCTCCGGGTCTCAGGAGGACGGAAACGTGGTCTTTCGGCCCAATGACGCCATCACCGGCGCGGAAGCCGCTGTGATGCTGCAGAACATCCTTTTGCTTCCCGTGGATACAGCGGAGATGACCGACGACGCCGCTCCGGCTTGGGCCCAGGACTCGCTTCAGGCTATGTCGGCCGGCGGCGTGACCGTCCCTTCAGCTGAAGCCTCCATCACCCGGCTGGATGCTGCCATCATGCTCTATCAGGTCAGCAAGCTGGCGGAAACTGCTCCCGGCTTAGAGGTCTTCCGGGAAGCAGAATAACCCCGGAAATCCATCGCGCAGTGGCAAAATGATGTCTTCCGCCATATAACCCCCCCAATTTTCTGCGATGTCAAGCAAAGCCTGCTGGAATCGTGGGCGCGTCAAAGCCTGTCCCCCTGTCATACCCGGGGGAACATGGTTTTGACCGTCCCGCTTTCCAGCAGGCTTGTATTTTTTGTTTGGTCTTATGATTGACAGGATCGTGCACTGTGAGGATGGAGCACAACCTGTATGGTCTTCCAAATACATAGAAGGTCCAGCGCTACGGACTGCCGCCGGATATACTCCATATCGTACACAATCTTCTCCTCCGGCGGCAGGCAACCGCTGCCGGAAACCTGCGCCAGTCCGGTGAGGCCCGGCTTAACCATCAGGCGCTGAGAAAAACCGTCTATGTAGCGTTCAAAAACCGGATAAAAGCATGGACGCTCCGGCCGGGGACCGACCCAGCTCATCCGGCCGGTCAAAATGTGAAACACCTGCGGCAGCTCATCCAGTCGGGTCCTACGCAAAAAGCGCCCGACCTTGGTCACACGCGCATCCTCCGGCTCTGCCCACTGGGCGCCATGCCGTTCCGCGTTTTGATCCATGGAGCGAAATTTGAGGATCTGAAAAGGCTTCCCCCCGAGGCCCAAACGCTCCTGCCGGTAAAGGGCAGGGCCGGGAGAATCCAGCTTAACGAGCGCTGCAATCAAAACCATCGGAAAGCAGAGCAGCGGCAGGCTGACCAGCGCACCGGTCAAGTCCAACAGCCGTTTACAGCCCCGATAGATTACGCCTCCTCGGGGATGGTCCACACGTTCCACACAATAAGTTTTTCCTCCGGCAGGCAGCTTCAGCTTTTCCCAATTGATCTTCTGCCCGGCTTCCTGTATTGGCGCAGCCCCTTCTCTGGTGTATGCTTGCATATCAGCGCACCCCGCCCTCGTTCCTAATTGCGAAATGGTCTTTGTGTCTTTCATGCATGTTTTAGTTTACTTAATTATATTTTAACATGCCTCAATTGTCAACCGCAAAGACGGATTTTTCAAAGGAAAACGAGGCGCGTCCGCTGGATAGCAGACTCTACGGGCACGGAAAACCATAAGCAAGTGTCGGCTGAAAAGGTGCAGGAAAGCTGCAGAGTTTCCGCTCAACTGGAGACCGGCACTCCCAATTTGCCGGGAAACGCCTTCTTCCCCTCCCTTTCAGCCGGGAGAGCCAAAATTTACGCAGATGGAACTCAAAGATTACAATTCCCCATACTAAAGGCTGCATTCGTATAAGAACATTTCTGCTTCATTTGATTTTGCAAGATCTTTCGCAAAAGATGAATATACCGTAACCTCTGTGAAACCAATTTCCTGCAGAATTGCTTCCATCTCCCCCAGTTCATATAGGTGCGTTTGGAAATCCATCTCCTCTTGCTTCAATAGATGATCTCCTGCATATAGTTCATAAACGGCCGGCTCAAACTTGGTGTGGGTTTCTTTGTCGTAATAACTTTTGCATTTCAGTATTAATTGATAGTCTTCTTCCGTATGCACAGACGCCGTTACCCGGTACGCATTCCTGTCCCGACCGCAGTTTGCTACCGTGTCCACAGCAAAAACAAATTTGCCGCCCTTTTTCAAAAGGCCTTTTATGCTTGATAAAATGCCCCTGCAGGCTTGCATATCTGTAAACAAGGACACGGAGCCGGAGGAAATGAAAATATAGTCAAAACGCTCTGAGGTCCGATACTGTTCGATATCACTTTGCACCACATCGGCACTGGGAAGCTTCTGGAGCAATTTCTCAATCATTTCTGCTGAATTGTCCACCCCTTGAATCCAAAATCCACTTTGCGCAAAGGGGACTAAAAATCTTCCGCTTCCACACAAGGGCTCCAAAATCTTCATGCCCTTTTTCGCATAGGAAAGATAAAATGCCAGTTCATCCTGCGGTGCTTCCCTGTGCAGAATCTCGTACATTTCTGTGCACAAACTTCCATAGTAATTTCTCTTGATTCCCAACGCCGTCATCTCCTAAAAATTAGAAATATCCCTACGATCTTTTGCGGACATCGGCGATTCAGACAGCCGCATGCCCGGCGTGCCACGAGAGGCGCGCCGGTTGAGATTTTATACCTCTGCCCCTCTACAAGCTTCTTAATCCATCTCACGACTGCCGTTTTCACTTCCATTGCCATGCCGATTGGATTATACCATACAGTTCCCCGAGATGAAACCGGCTGTCAAGTCCTACACCTATCTGAATCAAGAATTTTTCCGATGCAGTCTGCGCTTTCCAATTCTTGATATAGCACGCTTGGTTATCAAAGCGTTCTATCAAGCTCGGCATATGTGAGATTTTTATGTCATTCCTGAATTTATAAAAAGCGGTTTCATTATCTTGCGTTTTTAATTTCCTGTTTGTACCAATTAATTTCAAAATGCGTCTGCAGGTAAAAGCAAAATTTCAGAATATCTGCACTCCATATCCCTTTTAAAAGGCAAGGTTTTCCCCTGCAATTATGAGATGGAAAAAGAAATTTCTTATATGTATTTGTTGTCGAAATTAATCGCCTCCAAAAGCCAAACGCGCGCAATTCATATATTTTATTTTGCCGCGTCGTTTTAAATTTCTTAAAATTTTCGACGTACATCGGTTGCATATTTATATTCTTTGTGATATACTAAAAATGTTCCCAGATAGATTACGCAATACAGGAAAATGCTGGAAAATTATATGCAGTGAACTGCTGTAAATAAAAGAAAGGGGTTGGCAGATATGTCATGGCTCAAAAAACAAATTGAAAAGAGGCGCTGGAAAGCGAAGCTACGGCAGATGGATTTCGTCTGGCGCTTCCGCGGCGGGGATGGCTGGCAACTGTTTCCTCCCTCTTATTATTACTTATATCCCCTGGAGGAACTGAAAAAAGAAGAAGAGCGGATTTTGGGCGAGTTGGAAGCCATGATTCAAAACCATCAAGAAAAAATTAAAACATCCGAAAAATAACCCATTTATTTTACCGACATATCGCGCGTTATCCCTCCTCTTCCCCCAAATAAAAAGGAGCTGTTGCCCGGACGGTGCATCAGCTCCTTTTATTTCAAACAACTCCGAAAGCCCTGCTCCCGGATGACGGCCGATATCCCAAGCTAGCCCGCCTGCCGGCAGAGCCATTGAGACAGAAGCGCGTCATACTTGCCATAGGGATGAACTCCGTCTCCCGTGTACTCCGCAATGAGATACCCCGCCTCGTCTTCGTACAAAGGCCTGGGGTCCAGGCAGCGAACCTGCGTCCCGTCACATAACGAGGCGATCATGGCATTGATCTCCTGCAGATGTTCCGGCGTCAAATAACTGACCGCCGCCGCCTTCTCCCGGGACACTCCGTAGACTTGGAGTAAGTAAATAACGGCCTCAGGCTGAAGCGCCTGAATTTGTTCAATGTCCTGTCGGAATTCGTTCTCCAGAGAGTCCAACGGATAACCTGCCTCGTTGAGGCCCAGCATGATGTATATTTTGCCATATTGCCGGTTGGACAACAGGCTGGTCAAATCCGTCCGCTCAAATCCTATATCGGCAGCTGTCTGAGAAAACAGCTGGAAGACCGTCAACCCCACGTCGGCAAAGTAGTCCGCTTCACCCAAGCGGGCATACTGCGACAAGCCGACCATGCGGGAATCGCCGAGGAAGAGGGCGTCGTCAAACCAGCTTTCATCCTCTCCATACACCGGCAAGGGCTGCGTCTCACTCGGCGCTGTGGTCTCCGGCTGCTGCGTTGCCGGGACCGTAACGGGCTCTGTCTCCTGCGGCGTTGTCTGCGGTGCGGAAGGCTCTGTGGAAACAGGAGCAGACGGAGACTGGGGCAGGTGCAAATCCGTATCGTCGTAGAGCATCAAAAACGGTACGGCCACAGCCAGCTGCCGTTCGTACCCCCCTACGGTTTTCAATCTGGCTTTCAATGCAAAACCCACACAGGTGACCAGAACACTGCTTCCGATCAAAAGGACCGGCAAAATCATGGCGCTTTTTTTAGACCGCCTGTTACGCTTCGGCATATACAAGACCTCCTAAAAACTGAAATAAAGAAACGGATCGTTGGTTGCAACGGCCATACAGTAAACAGCCCCCCAGAATAACAGCAGGCACAGCACCGTCCCAAGGGCAGATGCGCGGACACGGTTCCAAATTCGCTCCGGCCATGGGCTGGAGAGCAAAAAGCCCAGCAGTAAAAACAGACCGTACTGTTTTCCATATCGGATAAAATCGCTGGGATTGACTGCAATGCCGTCTCCAAAGAACGGGAACAGCCGACTGAAATAGACGCCGATTTGGGGGAGGTCCGGAACCGCAAACAGCAACCAGCTCAGAGGAATTACCAGAAGCATGTAAATTCTGGACAGAAACCTGTGCCGGTCTAAGACACGTCCCAGCCCCAACTTTTCCAGTGCAATTAGGCAAAAGAGAAACAGGCCCCAGAGAAGAAAGTTCCAGGTGCTCCCGTGCCAGATACCGGTCAGAAGCCAAACCACCAATAAGTTGCATATCGTCCGCGGCAATCCCTGCCGGCTGCCGCCCAGCGGAATATAGATGTAATCCCGAAACCATGCGCCTAAGGTGATATGCCACCGGCGCCAAAATTCCGTCATGCTTCTCGCCGCATAGGGGTGGTCAAAATTCCTTGGCAAGCGAAATCCCATCATTCGTCCCAGACCGGTTGCCATGCGGGAGTAGCCCCAAAAGTCGAAATACAGCTGGAAGCAATAGCCCGCTAAGCCCATCCAGGCCATGGGCGTGGAAATACTTTCAAATCCAATGGTCTTGACCTGGGTCCAAAGGCCGCCCACCCGGTCTGCCAAAAGTACTTTTAGAGCCAGACCGATGATAAACTCCCGCAGGCCCCGATCGAAGCTCTCCAAACCGTCCCGCCGCCCGGCCAGCTGATGCCGCAAATCCCCAGGATCCATCAACGGACCGGATAGGAGCTTGGGAAACATCAGGATACCGGCTGCGAAATCTCTGAGGAGCGGGATGGGTTCCACCCGTTTCCGGTACACATCGATGAGATAGGCCGCCAACTGGAAGGAATAAAAGCTCACCCCCAGCGGAAGGGCCAAGCCGGCTCCCAGGAGCCCCGCATACTTAAAAATCAGCAAAGCGCCGAACAAAAGGGCCAGACAGCCAATCAGTAGACGCCTTTTTTCTTGAAAATGCGGCATAAATAGCGCGGTTATCCAAATTAACATAACTTCCGCCGCCAACAACACCAAACACCACGGCTGCTTCCACACGCCGATGAGATAGAACACCATACTGCCCAGGGCTAAAACGGTATTTCTCCATTTTGGAGAAAATAAGTAATAACACCCCAAAAAACAGGGCAAAAACAAAAAAACAAACTCCAAACTGTTAAATCCCATAACTTTTCACATACTCTCTTCTATCTCTCGTGTCAAAATGCCCCGCGCAAAACCGCAGTCTATCCCTTTGTTTTTCGGATAAAAAGCCACCTGTGAACCGCATCCACAGGTGGCTTTCTGCCTTGGGCCAGTCAACATAAATGATTATATGCGAACAGCTGCCAAGTTTCAAGGCGTGTAATTCCTAAAAATTCTAAAGAAGATGACACCATTTTGTAATTACCAGACAATTTTTGTAAACTTCCCTCCCGCAAGACTCAGTGGGCGAATTGACTCTCGTACAGCTCTGCATAAAAACCGCTTTTGGCTAACAGGGACGCATGTGTCCCCTGCTCTATGATTTGCCCGTCTTTCATAACCAGAATCAGATCCGCCTCCTGAATGGTTGACAGCCGGTGGGCCACAATGAAGCTGGTTCGTCCTTCCATCAGAGCGGCAAAGGCCTTTTGAATTTTTTGCTCCGTTCTGGTGTCAATGGAAGAGGTTGCCTCGTCTAAAATCAGCATAGGCGGTAGGCAAAGCATCACCCGGGCGATACACAGAAGCTGCTTCTGACCTTGCGATAGGGAGCCGCCGGTTTCTCCGATCACTGTGTCATAGCCGTCCGGCAGCCGACGGATAAAGCCGTGCGCATGGGCGGCCCGTGCCGCCGCCTGAATCTCTTCCAGCGTAGCCTCCGGACGGCCCAACGCAATATTCTCCCGAATGGTACCGGATTTCAGCCAGGTGTCCTGGAGCACCATGCCGAAACACCGGCGAAGGTCCTGCCTGGATACCTGTTGGGTCGGCACGCCGTCGACGGAAATATTTCCCCGGTCCGTGTCATAAAACCGCATCAAAAGATTGATCATCGTGGTCTTCCCGCAGCCGGTGGGTCCTACAATGGCCACTCTCTGCCCAGGCTTGACATGCAGCTGAAAGTCTTGGATCAGGGGGCGATCCGGCGTATAGGAAAAGAAAACATGTTCCAGGTCTACCTGTCCCCGGATGGAGTCGGGCAGACGCCGGGAGGCTGGATTCGACGGTTGGGCCGGTTCTTCCATCAGCTCAAAAATTCGTCCTGCACAGGCCAGGGCGCTTTGCAGCTCCGTCACGACGCCGCTGATTTCATTAAAGGGCTTGGTATATTGGTTCGCGTAACTCAAGAACGTCGTAAGGCCTCCCACGCTGATTCCTCCGGATACTGCGGACAAGGCCCCCGCCAGTCCTACACCGGCATAAACCAGGGCATTGAGAAAACGCGTACAGGGATTGGTAATGGAAGAGAAAAAGATTGCCCGGAGAGAGCATTGACGCAGCTCCTCATTCACCGTGTCAAATTCCGCTTGGCTCTTGGATTGATGGCCAAACGCCTGCACGACTTTTAATTCCCCAATTGTCTCATCAATGAGCGAGGTTTGGCGTCCCCGGATTTGAGACTGGAGACGGAACATGGAAAAGGTCCGCTTTGCCACAAACCTGGCCACAAAGAGAGAAAGCGGTGTAATGAGAATCACCACCAATGCAATCTTCCAATCGATCAGCAGCATAAACACGAGGGTGCCTGCAATGGTCATCAGCCCTGTGAAGAGCTGTGTGAATCCCATGAGAAGCCCGTCTGCAAATTGGTCCACATCGGCAATGATGCGGCTGACCGTCTCGCCGGTGGGGTGCCGGTCTAAATAAGCAAGCGGCAGTTCCTGTAAGTGCCGGAACGCCTCCTCCCGCATATCCCGAACCACGCGAAAGGTAATGCGGTTGTTACACTCTCCCATGCACCATTGCGCCAAGGCGCCGCCCCCTGCCGCCAGGATGATGGTCAGCAAAATGCTCCCCAAAGCCTGGAAGTCCACTTGGTCCGGTCCCAGCACACAATCCACCGCCTGTCCCACCAAAATGGGGACGTATAGCTGACTCACCACACAGACTACGGCAAGCAAGAGCGTCAAAATCAGCAAAAACCTATGGGGAGAAATCCGGCGAAGAACCTGCTTCAAAACAGTCTTCTGATTCTTCTCAGGGGACACGGCGTTCCACCTCCTTCTGAAACTGGGAGTAATAGATTTCCTGATAAACCTCACAGGTCCGGAGCAGCGCCTCGTGGGTCCCCTGGCCTACCACCCGGCCGTCATCCAGCACCAAAATCCAGTCGGCCGTCCGAATCGAGGCAGCGCGCTGTGAGACCACAAACGTGGTAGGCGGATTTTCCAGGGCGCCGATTGCAGCGCGAAGCCGGGCGTCTGTGGCATAATCCAGCGCGGAGGCACTGTCGTCCAATATTAAAATCTCCGGCTGCCGTACCAGGGCACGGGCAATGGTCAGGCGCTGCCGCTGGCCGCCGGAGAGATTCCGGCCCCCCTGCTCCACCACGGCGTCCATCCCCTGTTCCTTGCCCTGCACAATCTCCATGGCCTGCGCCACCGACAGGGCCGCCTGGAGCTCCGCCTGGGTGGCGTCTTCCCGTCCCCAAAGGAGATTGGAGCGAATGGTCCCTCGAAACAGAACCGCTTTTTGAGGAACCACGGCAATTCGACGGCGCAGCGCCTCCATGTCCCAATCCTGAACATCCACCCCGTCTACCAAAACCTGCCCCCGGGTTGCGTCGTAAAATCGGGGAATCAGATTGACCAAGGTCGATTTGCCGGAGCCTGTTCCGCCGATGATCCCCACCGTCTGACCGGGCCGGGCCAAGAAGCTGACGTCAGAAAGGGCCTCTGCGCCCGCTTTCTGATACGTAATCGCAGCATGGCGAAATTCCACCTGTCCCCGCAATTCTCCCTTCGGGCGACACGTCCCGGAGATTTGTCCCGGCTGCACCGAAAACACATCCTGAATTCGGTTGCCGCAGGCAGCGGCTTTGGTCATCGTGATGATTAAATTGGCAAATTTAATCAGCTCCACCAAAATCTGGGACATGTAGTTGTATAAGGCTACAAGCTGGCCCTGCGTCAGGGCGCCTGCATTCACCCGTATGGCGCCCGTGTACAGCAACGCCACCACGGCGAGATTCAAAATGACGTAAGTGCCCGGATTGAGCAAATTGGAAATCCGGCCCACCCGCAGCTGAAGGCGGTTGAGAAATTGATTTTTCCGGGAAAAGCCCTCAACTTCCTCCGGTTCCTTCCGAAAAGCCCTGAGAACCCGCACGCCGTTGAGATTCTCCCGGGTAGCCGCCGTCACACCGTCCAGACTGCTTTGTACCCGCTGATACATCGGAATCGTCACCAAAATAATGGCAAACACCACAGCCAGTAAAATCGGGATGGCCACAGCAAACACCAGAGCCCCCGGCACGTCAATGGTAAAGGCCATGAGCATCGCGCCAAAAACCACAAAGGGAGATCTGAGCAGCAAACGCAGGGCAAGATTCACCCCGTTCTGCAGCTGATTCACATCACTGGTCATACGGGTAATCATCGTAGCCGAACCTAACGTGTCGATTTCAGAATAAGAGAGGCTCTGCACATGGGAAAATAGGGCGCTACGGAGGCGGGCCGAAAATCCGGTGGCTGCTTTGGCCGCAAAATATTGCGCGGTTATGGAACAAACCAATCCAACCACAGCCAAGAGTACCAAGATCCCGCATCGCTGCAAAATATATTCCCGGTCCCCATACCGGATTCCCACATCTATGATGCTTGTCATCACCAGAGGCACCAGAAGCTCAAACAGCGCTTCCAGGAGCTTAAACAAGGGGCCCAAAATACATTCTTTCTTATATTGTTTCAAATAGGACAGCAATTGTTTCACATGTGTTTCCTCCCATTTCACAATATGCCTTTTCCGTGGTGCGCTTCGGAACGGCTCGGAAGCACCTTTTCTGCAGCATGTACAGATCCGGCATGGAGCCACAGCTTATCATACAAGGATTTGGCTTCCGTTGCAAGCTTTTTTCCAGAAGGAAAAGCCCAAAGATCTTTCCTGTAATGTCCTGAAGATCATAGTTCACGCAGTGGCAGACGCTACGGGAGTCCCGCAAATACGCCTCAGCAAAGGCTCCTCCCGCTTCCGGGAAAATCAATCCCCTCTACTTTCTCCATATTGTATCTTCTGCAATTGCTTTGTCCCGTTCCATCTAAGGAAGAATGGAAGCGGCAGTAGAAGCATGCTCTTTCGACATAGTTTGCAGCCCCAGTGTGAAACACACCGGGGCTGCATAGCCTGAATTCCAGTCGGTCAGCAGGTAGCACCGCCGGTTAGATGCAGTTGCGCATCCAATATTTCCTGCTTCCGGTCCAGAATATTTCCTTCCAAAAGCTCCCGCTCTACCTGCCCAAAGCCAAGGCGCTCAATTGTATCGGCGAACCGCTCCCCGGTACGGCCCTGCTCCCGGAAAAAGAGAATCGCCTTTTCCACCACATCCAGTAGCTCCGACTCATCGGTGAAGATTTTTCCAAGAGGCTGTCCATGGGCCACCTTTTTCCCCCACCGGCCGCCGATATAAACACGGAAACCGGGCACGCCGTCTTCGATTGCGTCAAAAGGACACATGCCGATACACCGGCCGCAATTGTTGCACAGATTCGGATCAATGGCAATCTCGCCCTCATCCCGCCGGGCGGCATGCATGGGGCAGTTGTCCTCCACCCGGCATTTCTTACAGTCGTTGCACGAATCCGGATCCAAATTGGGAACCATCTGACCGATAATTCCCAAGTCATTTAAAGTGGGCTTGACACAGTTATTGGGGCATCCGCCACAGGCGATTTTAAACTTATGGGGCAGTTTCACCTGGTGATATCCCAGGTAAAATCTCTTGTGAATTTTCTCACTCAGGTCAAAAGTATCATATAAACCATACTGACAAGTCGTCCCTTTGCAGGAAACGACCGGGCGAACCAAAGACCCCGTGCCGCCGGTCATCAGACCTGCTTGCGCGATAAACTCCTGGAATGCAGGAATGTCCTGAAATGGAACGCCCCGGATCTCCACCGTCAGGCGAGTGGTGAACTCCACCTCGCCACTGCCGAACTTCTCTGCAGCCTGGGCCAAAACGGCAGTCTGATGGGCCGTAATTTTTCCGTTGACTGTAATCACCCGAGCATTAAAAAGATCGGTGCCCTTATTATTTAAAAACCCCAATGCCTTTACTCGTTTTATTTCCGCCGCGCTGATGGTACACGCCATAATGATGTCTCCTTTTCTTTTCGTTTCTTTTTCCACGGGCAAGGTTATTCCAGCGTGATATCGGTAAACAGGTTTCCCCCCTCCAGCACCTTCACATGGCGGTAACCAAACGCCTTCAAACGTCTCTGAAGCAGATAGGCCCGCTTTCCCCGGTTACAAATGAGCAGTAGCTTTTCATCCGGACCAATCCCCTCCAGAGGCCCCGTCACGGTAGTCAACTCCACATGGGGCGCACCGGCTATGGTGGGCTGGAGGGAGACGTCCAGAATCCGGTAGTCCTTAGCCAGGCCCTGGGCATATTCCGCCGGCGTCATGGTGTCAAACTCGCCGCTGAGCTTGTTTTGTAAAACGTTCAACGTATGGGCAAAGGGGTGAATTGCCGTGGAAAATGGGGGCGCATAGGCAAAATCCGCTCCCTCCAGCTGATCCAACGTCGCGCCGCACTGAATGGCCGTAACGGAAATGTCCACGATCTTATCCACGCTGCCGGGGCCCGCCACCTGGACGCCCAGCAGCTTCTGCGTCGGACGGTCGGCAATGAGTTTCATGGCAAAGGCAGACGCGCCCGGCATGTAATGGGCCTTATCATCTACCATAGTGACTACACTGACCGGGTCTAACCCCGCTTCTTTTGCCTGCGCCTCCGTCAGTCCGGTCCGGCCCACATTGAGACCCGGCAACCGGCAGACCGCCGTCCCCAATGCCCCTCGGTATTTGCGTTCTTGTCCCATGATATTCTGGGCCATGATGCGTCCGCTGATGTTGGCGGTAGAGCCCATGGGAGACCAGGCCGGTTCGCCTGTCACCACATTGTGGACCATGGCGCAATCCCCTGCGGCATAAATGTCCGGATCATTGGTCCGACCATACGCATCTGTACACAGCGCGCCTTTTTCCATTTCCAGACCTGTACCGGCCAGGAAGGCTGTATTGGGCCGAATCCCGGCGCTGAGGACTACCAACTCCGCTTTATACGCCCTGCGGTCTGTCAAAACCCGCCGCACTGCGCCGTCTTCTCCTTCCAGTCCCGTCACCCGGACACCGGTGGCCACCGGAATCCCGGCATCGGCCAGTTTTCCTTCTATGTAATTTGCAAATTCCTCGTCAAAGCCGGGCAGCACGTGGGGCGCCATATCCAGAACGATGGGCTTTACCCCATCCTTGGCCAGATTCTCGGCAATCTCCAGGCCGATATAACCGGCGCCGACAATCACAGCCCGTTTCACCTGTCCGGCGGAGAGCTGCTCCCGCAGGGCAATGGCATCCTCCGGAGTCCGCATAAAAAAGACGTTTTTCAAATCCATTCCGTCGATGGGGGGCCGGACGGGACTGGCGCCTGTGGCAATCACCAGCTTGTCATAAGGATAAACGGTTTCCTCCCGGGTGTCCAGATTGACAGCCGTCACCTGTTTTGCAGCACGGTCCACATGAACGGCTTCTGTGCGGGTCAAGACCTTTGCTCCGGTGAGGCGCTCGTATTTCTGAGGCGTATTGACAATCAAAGCTTCTTTGTTCTCAATGACATGGCCCACATAGTACGGTAAGCCACAGCCCGCATAGGAGATATCCCGCCCTTTGTTTAGGATCAGAACCTCGTTGTTCCAATCCTCCCGCATCAATTTGGCTGCCACTTTGGTTCCGGCAGCCACGCCGCCTAAAATCAGAATTCTCATACCGTTCTCCTTCCATTCCAAACGTATTGCATTTGACTTTGCTGTTCCATATGGTATAATTTTACCATTCCCCTGTGCAGTTGTAAAATAGAAAAATTGAAAGCTTCCTATTGACTTTTCTAATAGGAGCAGCTGGAAAGGAACCGGGTCCATGGCCACATTAAAACAGCTGTATACCTTCCTTGCTGTAGCGGAAACGCTACAGATGAGCGAAGCAGCCAGGCGTCTATACATCTCGCAGCCCACAGTCAGCCAGACTATCCTGGAATTGGAGCGAGAATTCGGCGCGTCGTTTTTTGAACGCTCTCCGAAATTTCTGCGCCTCACAGCAAAAGGCGCGCTCTTTCGGGAATACGCCCGGCAGGTTATGGACAGCTATGCACAATTGGACCATGCCATGCAAAATGCGCCCCCATCCCGGGAGCTGCGCGCCGGAGCTACCATTACCATTGGCAATACCCTTCTCGCGGAAATCTCCGCCAGCTTAAAGGAATGTCACCCGGACATCCGGCAGCGTCTGTATGTAGAAAATACACAAGCGCTTGAAAAACGCCTGCTCCGCAATGAAATTGATATTGCACTGATTGAAGGCATCCTATTGAGCGATCAGATTGCAAAACTACCTTTGGCAGACGATGCCCTGGAGGTCATCTGCTCCCGGCAGCACCCGCTGTTTGGGAAAAGAAAAATCCTAGTAGAGGAATTGCGGAACCAGGAGTTCATCCTGCGGGAGCAGGGCAGCGGCACCCGCAATATTTTTGAAAACTATATGCGGACTGCCAAGATTCCCATTCGCGTGATCGGAGAATCTACCAGCAGTACCGCAATCATTGAAATGGTCATCCGAAATCTGGGGTTGGGGGTCCTGTCCCGGCGCTGTGTCCAACGATACACCTCTGAAAACCTGATATCCGCATGTGTCATCCAGGGGATGCCCATGAGCCGTTCTTTTTATATCTGCTATCCTGTGCACCATCCCGTGACCTCTCAAATGACAGACTTTATTCACGCCGCGCAGCAAGCTGTACAGCCGGCATAGCCGAAACCCCATCCAAAAGTTTTCCGGATTCCCAGCATCGCGCGCAGGATTACAATTCCAAAGGAGCCGCCCTATGAAACCATGGCAGCATTTTAAAACCATTACCCATCACCGGTTTTTGGTCATGATCAACTGTTTTCGAATCGGCTTGATCCGGCAGGGACTGACCCATGATCTCTCCAAATACTCCCCCACAGAGTTCTGGGCAGGCGCCAAATACTATCAGGGCACCCGAAGCCCCAACGCCGCAGAGCGGGAGCGCAACGGCTATTCCACTGCCTGGATTCACCACAAGGGCCGCAACCGGCACCATTATGAGTATTGGACCGATTTAAGCCCGGTCACACGGCAATATGAACCTGTGGAGATGCCCAGGCGGTATTTTGCGGAAATGATCATGGACCGCATTGCTGCCAGCAAAGTCTACAAGGGAGCGGACTACACCGACGGCGCGCCCTTGGAGTACTTCACGGCATCCGGCGAGGGCTCCCTGATGCATCCTACCACCAGGCATCAGCTGGAAGTTATTCTTACCATGCTCCGGGATCAGGGCGAAGCAGCTACGTTTCGCTTTATTCGTCAAGTGGTTCTGACAGGGAAGGCATTTTAAGCAATTCGTTTTATAAACTATATATGCGAAAAAAGACGCAAACAGATACCTGCTTGCGTCCTTTTTGTACACCCAAATCAGCGGGTCTCCCGTGCCGATCTCCCATTTTGAAAGCTTCGGCTACAGCTTCTCCCCCAAAATAGATTTGGTCGCGTAAGCATTGAGGGTCATATCTCCTGTGTTTCCGGCCAGATACTCATAGTAGCCCTGGGCGCCGATCATAGCGGCATTGTCTCCGCACAGGGATAAGGGAGGCATGTACATCTGGATGCCCTGTTGCGCCGTAGCGGCTTGTAAATCCTTCCGAATACGGGAATTGGCGGCTACGCCGCCGGCTACAGCCAGTTTCCGGCTCCCGGTTCGTTTCAGCGCCTCCATAGCCCGGGGCACCAAGGTATCCGAAACGGCGGCGGAAAAGCTGGCGCACAGGTCTTCCACGGCCACCGCTTCTCCTTTTTGGCTCATGTTATGAATGAGGTTGATCGCAGCCGTTTTCAGACCGGAAAACGACATGTCCAGGGGGTTTTCCCCGGCGCGGGCCCGGGGCAGCGGGTAGCGGTCGGGGTTTCCCTGCTGTGCCCGGCGATCCAGGGCGGCGCCTCCTGGGTAAGGTATCCCCAACACCCGGGCCACCTTGTCAAAGCACTCTCCGGCCGCATCGTCTAAAGTCGTGCCCAGAAGCTCCATTTTGGTATAGTCCGTCACATGGACCAGCATGGTGTGCCCGCCGGAGACCACCAGGCAGCAAAACGGGGGCTCTAATGAGGGAAACGCCAGATAATTGGCTGCAATGTGTCCCCGGATGTGATGAACCGGAATCAACGGCACCCCCAGAGCCAGAGCCGCGCCCTTGGCGAAGTTCACCCCCACCAGCACTGCGCCGATCAGACCGGGAGCATAAGTTACAGCAATGCCGTCAAGATCCCGCCGGGTCAGACCGGCGGAGGCCAGGGCCTGATCTGCCAAATCGTAAATGACTTCGATGTGTTTCCGGGAAGCAATTTCCGGCACCACACCGCCGTAAAGCCGGTGCAAATCCACCTGAGAGGCGATGCAATCCGCCAAAACATGCCGCCCATCTTTCACCAAGGCAACTGCAGTTTCATCGCAGGAGGATTCTATAGCCAATAAGATCATAAACTCCACTCCTTTCGGAGAATCTCTCCGTCCTCCTTGGGGTTTAAATAATAGCCTTTGCGGCATCCCACCTGGAGAAAACCCAATTCGGCATACAGCGACCGGGCAGCTTCGTTGGAAGGCCGGACCTCTAAGGTCAAGCTGCGGACCCCTCGGGCCGCCAAAGCGTTGATCAACGCCGTCACCAAAGCCCGGGCAACGCCCCGGCGGCGCCAGGCCGGAGATACCGCCAAGTTCATCATATCCGCCTCTCCCAACACCGACTGGCTGCCCACATATCCCAAAACCTCGTCTCCCACCTGGGCAACCAGCCACAGGCTGAGGGGATTGTCCAATTCAGAGGCTACGCTGCCTGCACTCCAGGGATCTGAAAAACAACTCTGTTCCAGCGCGGCCACCTGGCAGACATGACACGCTTTCATCTCGACGATTTCATATTCCATCATTTTGCCTCATACCAGGTCCGGCCTACCTTGGCATCGGCCACCAAGGGAACCGAGAGCTGCGCAACCGACTCCATCTGGCTTGTGACGATCGCCTTTACCCGCTCTGCCTCTTCCGGTGGGCATTCCACTATCAACTCGTCATGGACCTGGAGAATCAATTGAGCGGTAAGCCCCGCCTCCGCCAAGGCCCGGTCCACCCGGACCATAGCCAACTTGATGAGATCGGCGGCCGTGCCTTGAATGGGCGTATTTAAGGCGATTCGCTCGGCGCCCTGGCGGATGTTATAATTGCTGCTTTTCAGCTCCGGAATATACCGGCGCCGTCCAAACATTGTGGTGACGTAACCCTGATCTTTGGCCGCAGCTACAATCTCCCGCATATATGTTCGGACGCCGGCATACCGGGCCAGATAGGAATCAATATAATCCTTGGCCTCCCAGCGGCTCACGCCAATATCCTCGGACAAGGAAAATTCGGAAATACCGTAGACAATGCCAAAGTTGACCGCCTTGGCATGACGGCGCTGGAGGGGCGTCACCTCCTCCGGCGATACACCGAACACTTGGGCAGCCGTGGCGGTGTGGATATCCAGTCCGGTACGAAACGCCTCTTGCATCAGAGGGTCCTGCGCCACATGGGCCAGAACGCGGAGTTCAATTTGACTGTAATCCGCGTCTACCAGAAGCCAGCCCGGACGCGGAACAAACATCTTCCGAATTTCGCTGCCCAGTTCCGTGCGCACTGGAATATTTTGTAGATTGGGATCTGTGGAGGACAGGCGACCGGTGGCCGTAACCATATTTTGAAACGTCGTCCGGATCCGTCCGTCAGGCCCGATCCCCTTCAACAGACCATCGGCATAGGTGGACTTCAGCTTGGTCAGCATGCGATAGTCCATCACCTGACCTACGATGGGGTGCTTGTCCGCCAGCTTCTCCAGCACCTCCGCATTGGTGGAATAACCCGTCTTGGTCTTTTTGACCGGTGGGAGTCCCAAACGTTCAAACAACACCTGGCCCAACTGCCGGGTGGAGTTAATATTAAATTCTCCACCGGCGCAGGTAAAGATTTCCTGCTCACAGGAGGCGATCCGACCGGTCAGCATTTGGCCAAAGCGCTCCAGCGTGTCCCGGTCAATGGCCACACCCGCATCCTCCATGCGGTGCAAGGTTGCGCACAGGGGAAGCTCAATTTGCCGGTATAACGGCTCCATCCCCTGCTCCTGCAGCTTAGGCTCCAGCAGCGTCCGGAGCCGCCAAACCGCTTCAGCCTGATCTTCCAGGGTTTCCGGCGTCTGTCCCAGATAGGACATCGACACCTTGGCTAAACTGTAATCGCCCTGAGAAGGATTCAGGTCATAAGCTGCCAGGGCCGTATCGAAAACGAAATTTTGACCGGAAAGCCCCATGGCTTTCAGTGTGTGCAGGAAAGTCTTCAAATCATGGCAAATCTTCGGCGTCATCTGGTCCAAAATGCCGGCCAGACGCGCATTTTTTTCCAGCGGCGGTATGGTACACACACCGCCGGACCAGGCAACCGCCGCCGTTCCATCCTCTCCAAAAACCAAAGCGCAAGGCGTCCCCGCTTCCGGCAGGGTTACGCATCGAGGCAATCGTACCGCCTCCTGAACCGGCTCCGGACTTTGGGCGGCCTCACGAAGCTGATAGCGGTCTATGAGCTTTACAAACTCCAATTTGACAAACAGATCATACAGCGCTTTCCGATCCGGTTCTTGGATCATACCGTCCTGGGGTACAAAATCAATCGGCGCATTGCAGCGGATGGTGGCCAAATCATAGGACAGCTCCGCACTCTGCCGACCAGCCTCCAGTTTCTCCCGAAGCTTGGGACGGATGGAAGGATCATCCAAATGGGCATAAATTTCCTCCATCGTGCCAAAACGGTGGAGCAGCTCCTTCGCCGTTTTGGGCCCGACTCCGGCAACGCCGGGGATGTTGTCTGAGCTGTCGCCCATCAGGCCTTTCAGGTCCACTAAAATAGGCGGCGCGAAACCGTATTCTGCCTGAAAGGCCGCTTCGTCATAGCACGTCGATGTGGTTTGCCCGCTTTTTGTAATGACCAGCTTCACCTGAACATGCGGGTCAATCAACTGGAGGCTGTCCCGATCGCCTGTTACGATCACACAGTCCCACCCCTCAGCAGAGCACCGCTTTCCCACGGTACCGATGATATCATCCGCTTCCCAGCCCTGACACTCCAAAATGGGGATACGCATGGCACGGAGCACATCCTTCAAAATGGGCATTTGCTGCGCCAGTTCCTCCGGCATACCGTGACGGGTTGCCTTATAGCCCTCATACTGCAAATGGCGAAAGGTAGGCCCGTGAAGATCGAATGCCACGCACATTGCCTGGGGTGCCTCTTCCGTCTGCATCCTCTGGAGAATGTTTAGAAAGCCAAAAATGGCGTTGGTATACAGCCCATCCCGGGTCGTCAGGGGACGGACCCCATAAAAAGCCCGATTTACTACGCTGTTCCCGTCTAAAATCATGAGTTTCATGTTACTGTCTGCTCCATTTCGTCCCCTGTGGGGTGTCTATAATGGTAATGCCGCGGGCGTTTAGTACATCGCGAATTCGGTCCGCCTCGGCCCAGTTCTTTGCCCGCTTGGCCTCCGCCCGCTGCCGGATCAGGGCATCAATTTCCGGATCGCACGCCTCCTGTGCCGCCTTCCGGTCCGCCTGGCGCTGCCTGTCTCCGTGCTCCAAAAGTCCCAGTCCCAGAACCTGGTCAAAATTCTCTAAGGCGCTCAATTTGGTGGCGTCATTGGCCTTGGATTTCAGCACATCATACAGCGTCGTAATGGCCAGTGAGGTATTGAGATCCCCATCCATCGCCTGCTCAAACCGCGCCCTCCAGGCCGAGAGGGCCTCTTCATCCACAGGACCCGGCTGCTCCGGATCCAGAGCTGCAATCCTGGCAATCAGCTTACCATAGGCTGCGGCGGCATTGTCCAGGTTTTCATAGCTAAATACCAGATTCCGGCGGTAGTGGGATTGCAGGCAGAAGAATCGATAAACCAAAGGATCATAGCCCTTTTCCTCCAAAAGGGTCACCGTCAGAAACTCCCCTTTTGATTTGGACATCTTGCCGGATTCTGTATTCAGATGATGGACATGGAACCAATAACGACACCACGGGTGCCCTAAGAACGCCTCACTCTGCGCAATCTCATTGGTATGATGGGGGAAGGCGTTGTCAATCCCACCGCAATGGATATCCAGGTCCTCACCAAAGTACTTCATGCTGATGCAGGAACATTCGATATGCCAGCCCGGATAACCCACGCCCCAGGGAGAATCCCACTTCAGCGCCTGGTCCTCAAATTTAGATTTCGTAAACCAGAGGACAAAGTCGTTCTTGTTTCGTTTATTCCGGTCTTCCTCCACGCCTTCCCGGACTCCAACCGCCAAGTCCTCTTCCTTGTGATCGTGGAAGACATAGTATTTTTCCAGCTTCGATGTGTCGAAGTACACATTGCCACCGGCCAAGTAAGCGTATCCTCGCTCCAATAAGCGGGAAATCATGGCGATATACGACGCAATGCAGTTTGTTGCCGGCTCTACCACGTCGGGACGCTTGATATTCAGTTTCCGGCAGTCGTCAAAAAACGCATCGGTGTAAAACTGGGCAATCTCCATAACGGATTTATGCTCCCGCTTGGCGCCCTTGAGCATTTTATCTTCCCCTGTGTCCGCATCCGAGGCCAGATGGCCCACATCGGTGATGTTCATCACTCTTTTTACTGCGTACCCTGTGTAACGCAGGTACTTCTCCAAGACATCTTCCATAATATAAGAGCGGAGATTGCCGATGTGCGCATAATGGTACACCGTAGGACCGCAGGTATACATTTTCACAATGTCCGGATGGTTGGGAATAAATTTTTCTTTTTTGTGGCTCAGAGAATTGTATAAATACATATTTTATAGCTCCTTCCTTAGTAGCTGTGCTTCCAATTGATCCACCCGTTGCCGCAGCTCCTGCAGCTCCAACGCCACAGGATCCGGCGTGTGAATGTGATCCAGCTTCTCGCCGTTCACCCGCACCACACGCCCCGGAACGCCTACAACGGTAGAATTCGACGGTACATCCCGCAACACCACAGCATTGGCAGCCACACGGGCGTTGTCTCCAATTTGAATGGGTCCTAATATCTTTGCGCCGCTGCCTACCATCACATTATTCCCCAAAGTGGGATGACGCTTTCCGGCAGAAATTCCGGTACCGCCCAAGGTCACACACTGATACAGCAGACAGTCGTCTCCAATTTCAGCAGTCGCTCCCACCACAATTCCGGTTCCGTGATCGATTACCAACCGTCTGCCAATGGTAGCCGCCGGATGAATCTCCACGCCTGTGGTCCACTTGGCATGCTGAGAAATCCAGCGCGCCAAAAACCTACAACGGTGCAAATACAGCCAATGGGCCATGCGGTAGTATAAAATCGCGTGCAGGCCATTGTACAGGAAAAAGATTTCCAGGGCCGACCGCGCCGCCGGATCATTTTTTTGATAAGCGCGAATGGTTTCGCGTAAGAAGCCCATGGGGCATCCCTCCCAACCTGGGTTCAGTCTATGAAGAATGCCCGCCTCTTGTTTCTCTCAAGAGGCGGGCATTGGCTCGCGGTTCCACTCCAGATTTCTTACTCATAGCCTTTTCGCGGCCAACGGGGTCTCCCCTTCACTCCCGGACGCACTTCCCGCCCATACGCAAACGCCACCCCGGCTTACAGCCTATGACCGGGGCTCTCTGTGGGGCGCATCGGGGGTACTCTTTCCGATCCACGTGATATTCATTTTCGCTATTTTACCATTCCATACCGGCTCTTGTCAAGGACGGAAAAGCATCCTTCTCTCCGGTTATTTCCAAAGACATTTCCAGTTTTGAATAAAATACTCCACGCCAGAATACAGCGTTGTAATTACCACAACCCAAATCACCGCCCAGCACAAAACCGGCTGGTCCGGGAACGCCATCAGCAGACACAGGCCAATCATAGTACTGGCCGTTTTGATTTTGCCGGACCATCCGGCGGCAATGACCGTCCCCTTCCCGGCTGCCACCAGACGTAAGCCTGTGACGGCAAACTCCCGGGTCAAGACAACCATCAGCGCCCAGGCAGGCCAAATGCCCCATTGGCAGAACATGGCCATTGCTGCAAGTACCAGAAGCTTGTCCGCCAACGGATCTAAAAACTTTCCGAAATCGCTGACCTGGTTACAGTGCCGGGCAATATATCCATCCACAAAATCTGTGCCGCTGGCCAAAATAAAAACGGCCAAAGCCCACAGCATCCACGGGCCGGCTATGCCGCCGCTCTGATACATCAGGACCATATACACCGGGATCAGGAAAATCCGCAGAAGCGTAATTTTACTGGCCGTGGTCATGCTCACATCTCCTCCCGTCCGATCAATTCCCCATCCTGCGTGCCGGTCATCCGCACCTGACAAAACGAGCCGGTCCGGACGGTTCGATCCGCCGTAAACCAGACCCTGCCGTCAATCTCCGGAGAGTCTGCGTAGGTTCTTCCGTAATACCGGTCCTCCTCCGGGTCATACCCGTCGCAGAGGACCTCCATGGTTTTTCCCAGGAGGGACTCATTGTAGCGGTCCATCATACGGGACTGGAGCTCTTCGACAATTTCTGCTCTTGCCTGAGCCGTCTCGGCATCCGGATGCTCCATTCGTGCTGCCGGCGTTCCTTCCTCCGGGGAAAACGGAAAGGCGCCCACCCGCTCCAGCTTCGCCCGCTTCAGGAACTGGCATAGCTGCATAAACTCCGTCTCACCCTCGCCGGGCAGGCCGGTAATAAGACTGGTCCGAAGCACCAGCCCGGGAATCCGCTCCCGCAGAGTCTGCAGCATCCTCTCAATATACGCGCCGTTTCCTCTCCGGTTCATCCGGCGCAGAATTTCGTCGTTGATATGCTGAATGGGAATATCCAGATATTTTACGATCTTAGGCTCCTCAGCCAATACCTCCACAAGCTCCTCATCAATTTCATCGGGATACAGGTAATGAACCCGAATCCAGTGAAGACCCTCGATCCGACACAGCTGCCGTAGCAGTTCTGCCAGCAGGCGTTTATGACCCGGAAGATCCGTTCCGTACCGGCTCGTATCCTGCGCGACTACAAGGAGCTCCTTGACCCCGCCGGCTGCCAGCATACGCGCTTCATAAAGCACATCGTCCATCTGGCGGCTCCGGTACCGGCCGCGAAGGGATGGGATGACACAGTATGCGCAATGATTGTCACAGCCCTCGGCAATTTTTAAATAGGCGTAATGGGGCGGCGTCGTGAGCACGCGCCCGCTTTCTTTCTCCGCTGCGTGGATATCTCCAAAGCAACACACAGAGTCGCCCGCTAGCAGGGCGTTCACCGCCGGGACGATCTCATCGTAGCTCCCGGTTCCAAGCAAGCCGTCCACCTCCGGCATTTCCTCCAGAATCTCTCTCTGGTACCGCTGAGACAGACACCCGGTGACTAAAATCTTTCCAACCGCTCCGGCCTGCTTCAGTTGGCCCATTGCAATAATATGGTCAATGGCCTCCGACTTAGCCGAGTCAATGAAGCCGCAGGTATTGATGATTACCACGTCGGCCCCGTTCACATCCGGTAAAATCTCATGCCCCGCTTCCTGTAAGCGGTACATCATCTGCTCACAATTCACCTGATTTTTGGCACAGCCAAGGGAGATAAAGCCAATTTTTGCCATATTTATTCCTCCGGTTCTCCGTCCCAAGACTCCCCCCGCCGGGTCAGGCAGCGGCGAATGTCCTGCCAGGCAAAGCCTCTGCGTAGAAGGGCGTCAATGGTTTTTTGCAATTCCTTGCCGTTTGGTTCCGGACCTAAACGCCGGTCCAGAAAGGCGGTAATTGCCTCGTCAGGATCCGGCAGATCAGTCAGAACCTGATCCCACAATTCCCTGGGGATTTGTTTTTCATAAAGCATCTGACGCAGACGGGCCGGGCCGTACCCGCGGGAAAGCCCCCGCCGGACAATTTGCCGGGCCGTATCCAAATCATCCACCAGCTGCAGCTCTTGCATCCACGCTACCGCTGCCCGGGCATCTGCGTCCGTTTCCCCTTTCCGCCGCAGGCGGTTTTCCAAATCCCGCGTAGATACCGACGCGGCCGAAACAATCCGAACAGCCCGCATTTTGGCCGAAACCGAGCCTGCCGCTTTTCGGAGCTCCGCCAGCTCTTCCTCCTCCAGTTCCCGGTCTACGTACAGATGAAAATCCGCGATGGTCTGGGGGTAAAGCCGCAAAGCCGTCCCATCGGACAGCTTTAGATGGTACTGTCCTGCCCGGTCTGCCTTGGGCGAAATCATTTCAATCCTCATCATTAAAATCGTCGGCGATGACGCCCACCGGCTTGTCCGCCGCTTTCGCCGGAGCTTTCCCCTTCACATTTTGGAGCTTATAGAGATTTTCCCGAACCTGCTCCTCCAGCTGATGCATCAGCTCCGGCCGATCCAAGATATACTGCTTGGCGTTGTCCCGTCCCTGACCGATTCGCTCATCTCCAATGGAGAACCAGCTTCCGCTCTTCTGTACCAGGTCCAGCTGCACCGCCATATCCAGAATCTCTCCGCCCTTGGAGATGCCCTCTCCATACATGATGTCAAAAACCGCTTCCCGGAAGGGCGGCGCCACCTTGTTTTTCACCACCCGAACCCGCGTCCGGTTGCCAATCACATCCGAGCCGTTTTTGATAGATTCCACCCGGCGCACGTCCAAACGGACCGAGGCGTAAAATTTCAGCGCATTGCCGCCGGTGGTGGTCTCGGGATTTCCATACATGACGCCAATTTTCATGCGCAACTGGTTGATAAAAATCACCACGCAGTTGGTTTTTGCGATGGAGCCGGCCAACTTTCGAAGCGCCTGGGACATCAGCCGCGCCTGGAGGCCCACAAAACTGTCTCCCATCTCCCCCTCAATCTCCGCCCGGGGCGTCAAAGCTGCCACGGAGTCCACAACCACAGCGTCCACCGCGCCGGAACGCACCAAGGCGTCTGCGATTTCCAGGGCCTGCTCCCCCGTGTCCGGCTGAGAGACCAGCATGGAGTCAATGTCTACGCCCAGCGCTGCGGCGTAATCCGGATCCAGCGCATGCTCGGCATCCACAAAGGCCACCTCTCCGCCCCGCTTTTGCGCCTCGGCCAAAATGTGCAGGGCCAACGTGGTCTTACCGGAAGACTCCGGGCCGTAGATTTCAATAATCCGGCCCCTGGGCACACCGCCGATCCCCAAAGCGGCATCCAGCGCCAGAGAACCGGTGGGAATGGCATCCACCGCCATCTCAGGCCGGTCGCCTAAGCGCATAACGGCTCCTTTCCCGTAAGTCTTTTCAATTTGAGCCAAGGCCGTCTCCAGCGCTTTCTTCTTGTCGCTGGCCGGCGCCGGCGCCTCATACGCAGCTTTCTTCGTTGCCATTGTGATCTTCCTCTCTCGGTTTCCGAGCCAACACGGCCCGTTCAATGTTGTTAAAATCTTTGGTCCGCTCTACAATCTCATAGCCGTGTTGCGCCAAAATGGAGCACACGTCGTCTCCCTGTCCCATACCGAACTCAAAGCAGAGCCAGCCTCCCGGTTTCAGCGCTCTGCCATAACGGGCCGCAATGGAACGGTAAAAATCCAGGCCGTCCCGGCCGCCGTCCAGCGCCAGGCTGGGCTCAAAGTCCCGAACGCTGGGCTGTAGAGAAGCCATATCACCGGAGCGGACATAGGGTGGATTGGAAACAATCAAGTCGAACATACCCAAAAAGCCAGACGGGTCTTGAAGCGCGTCGGCCTGAACGCAACTGACCCGGCCCGTTAATTTCATCAGCGCCGCATTCTTTTTGGCCACAGCCAAAGCCTCTCGGGAGACATCTGCCAAGGTCACTCGGGCATCCTTCACCTTTCTGGCAATGGCCAAACCAATGCAACCGGAACCTGTGCACAAATCCAGAATCCGAGGATCCTGCTCCAGGAAAAGGGCTTTTTTCAAAGCCAGCTCCGTTACAGCGCAGGTATCATCCCGGGGGATTAGAACATTCCGGTTTACATACAGCGTCATACCGAAAAAGTCCCACTCCTCCAAAATATACGCCAAGGGCTCGCCTGCCAGTGCCCGGGCCGTGAAATGTTCCATATTTCTGCAGACCTGGTCGGTGGCGTACTGGTCCCGCTGGGCCAGTATGGCCTCCTGACTTTTCCCCGAAGCGGCGCACAGAAGCTCCCGGGCCAGAAGCCCGGCCCGCTGCTGGCCCTCCACGGGAAGCAGGGCTTTTCTGGCGTCCAGGTATAGATCACTATACTTTTTTACCATCTGTCAGCCCCCTCTTTTTCCGGGAGAACGGCCTCCAACGCGGCGATGCCCACTTCTATCATGGAATCGTCCGGTTCTTGGGTGGTAAAGTTCTGAAACCACATGCCGGGAGCCGTGATGATTCTGGCAAAAGCGTTGTCATGACGGCCTACCCAACGGTTGATTTCGTAAGCCACGGAAACCACCAGCGGGAGCAGAAGCAATTTATAGACAATCATGATGAAGCGGTATAAAAAGCTCCCCCGCATGGGTTCCAGCCCGGGGACCAGAGCAAGGAGCAAAGACGAAGCAATGGAAAAAATCAGGATAGACAAAACCATTACCACCAAGAGGAAACTGGTGCCGCATCTGGGGTGAAGTCTGGTCTGCCGGCGCACATTTTCCACCGTCAGGGGCAGCTTCGCCTCGTAGCATCGAATTGTTTTGTGCTCTGCTCCATGATAATAAAATAATCTTTTCATATCCTTCATCTTAGAAATTAAATACATGTACAAGAAAAAGATCCCCATGCGGATGACGCCCTCCAGCAGGTTGACCCCTAAATTACTGGAAATCCACCGGTCAAAAAAGCTGCCGATTACCATAGGAAGCAAGAAAAACAAACCCACCGACATGGCCAAACCCAGAATTACCGCAAAGGCCACCAACGCCTGCTGGAATCTTTCATTGCCCAGTTTCTTTTCCAGCCATTGGTCAAATTTGGATGTGCTCTCTTCTCCTGCCTCCTCCGGGGAAAGGTCCGCCGACCGCATCAGCGCCTTCACGCCGACGATGTTGGAGCCGAAGAAATTGTATACGCCGCGGATGAGGGGCCAACGCAAGGGAGAGTTTTCCGGCGGAAGCTTACGCGGCATGACCTCCACCGTAAGGCCATCTTTACCACGGACCACCACGGCATCCTTTTCCGGTCCCCGCATCAAAATGCCCTCGATCAAAGCTTGACCGCCTATCATAGTTTTAAACTTTTCCTGTGCTATCGGTTGGTTTTTATTTGCCATAGTATTTCATGTTCTGCCTTTCTGTTTCTATTGCGCCGTAGCAGGCAGACAGATCACCACTAAGGTACCTCCGCCCACTGCATTGGAGAGCGTCAAGCTTCCGCCGTGCATCTCCACGATTTCATCGCAGACTGCCAGACCAATTCCGGAACCTCTGGCCTTGGAGCTGCCCTTGAAAAACTTTTTCTTAACCAGAGGAAGCTCATCTTCCGGAATGCCCGGACCGTAATCCCGAATCCGAATGATGACGGAATCTCCCTCCAGCCCAATGGAGGCGTCGATGCGTTTTCCCTCTCCGCCGTGTTTGGCTGCATTGTCCAAAATATTCAGCAGCACCTGACGCATCCGCTTGGGATCACAGGGAATCTCCGGGATGTCATCGTCGTTATCCAGAACCCGCAATTGGATCCCTTCCTGCCGCAGGCGGCTGCCGTACATGTAGACCGTATCCTCAAATTCAGCCCGAAGATCCGTCATCTCCACATTCAGCGTCATGCGGCCGTCTTCCATCCGGGTAAAGTCCAAAAGCTCCGTCACCATTTCGGTCAACCGGCGGCTTTCTCTCTGTATGATCCCAATCCCTCGCCGGGTCTCCTCCGGATCCAAAGTCTCGCCGGATAAAAGGGTCTCGCTCCAGCCGCTGATGGCGGTCAGGGGCGTACGGAGCTCATGAGACAGGGAAGAAATAAACTCTGTCTGCATTTTTTCGTTCTGGTTGATCTTATTGGACATATCGTTGATGGTCTGCGCCAGATCGCCAATTTCATCGTCATATTTGGACTGAATTTGTACCCCGTAGCTGCCTCCGGCGATCCGTTTTGCCGTCGCCGTAATCTCCGCCACCGGCTCCAGGATAGAACGAATATAAAAATTGCTGCTCAGGAACACAACCAAAACAAACAAGCATCCCGCTGCAATGGCCGCCAAAGCCACAAAGGTCAGCTGTCGGTCTACAATTTTCATACTGGTCACATAGCGCAGAACGCCGATTACCTCTCCGCTGGAGTAAATCATGGGGCTGGAAACCGCCATAATCCGTTCTCCCGTGGCAGGGTCTTTGCCCACATAGGTGGCCATTTCTCCGGTTTTCATCGCATCGGAAATGTCCGAAGTCGTCGGGGAAACGCCTGCCCACTGACCATAAGAGGATGCCACCAGACGACCGCTGGTATTGATGAACTGCAGCTCAATGGTATTTTTTTCCTCAAAGGTCCTGGCATAGGTCGCACAGGATTGGTAGTACTCACTATAGCTCTGCCCGATATAGCTTGCAAAAAATTCCGTCGTCGTCTTGGCCCGATGGCGCATGTCCGACTGCATGTTGGAATAGTAATATGCCGCTATGGAAGCCGTAATCAGGACCACAAAAACGGCAGCCAGCACCGAAACCGGACCGACCGTGTGGGTCATCCAACGGCCACGCAGGCCCCGTATTCCTTTCACCCGGCGCTTTCGCTTTCCGGCTTTTCTGACCTCTGGCTTGCGGCGGATTAAGCGCCCCACTTGTAACCAAACCCCCAGACTGTGGTAATGTATTTGGGTGTTGTAGCATCGTCTTCAATTTTAATCCGAAGCCGGCGAATATTTACATCTACAATTTTCAGCTCTCCCTCATAATCCGGTCCCCAAACGGCAGTCAAAATATCCTCTCTGGACAGCGCACGGCCTGGATTTTGCATAAAGAGCTTTAATATGGCATATTCCACCTGCGTCAGCCGGACCCGCTCTCCATTTTTCTCCAAAGTCCGGTTCCGAATGTTCATCACAAACGGACCCTGACTCAGCAATTCGGCATCCGCCGCGCCATTTCCCCCGATCCGGCGATATAGGGCGTCAATGCGAGCGGTAAGCTCTGCGGGAGAAAACGGCTTGGTGACATAGTCGTCCGCGCCGGTCATGAGGCCCGTTACTTTGTCCATCTCCTGGGTTCTGGCGGTAAGCATAATAATGCCGATCTGTTTATTGGTAGCGCGGATGTTCCGACAAACTTCAAATCCGTCTATATCCGGCAGCATAATGTCCAAGATAGCCACGCCGATATCCGGATTCTCCCGCAGACGGTCCATGGCCTCCTGACCGGTCCCGGCCTCAATGGCATCATAGCCGGCCCGTTTTAAATTGATGACCACAAAGCTGCGGATGTTAACCTCATCTTCTAAAATTAAAACTTTTTTCATCTTTTCACTCCTTACGTTTCACCGGTCCTCCAGTCCTCCCGGATAAAGTTAAAATAGGAGGTCAAGGTCTTCTGATCCAACTGACGCCCCAAGCTGCCGCCGCCCAAAATCGCAGCATAGGTTACTTCATCCGTCCTGCCGAGCGGAAAGCGCCCATTCGACGCTGCCAGAGCCTCCCGATCGTCTCCTGTGAATGCGTAAACGGTAAAAATCGCTTGACGGTTCCGGCCTGTACCGGCGGAAAAAACATAGCCCTGAAAGCTGTCTACTTCATTTCCCCGGGTTACCGACAATGTGTCCACCCAATCTTCCTGAATGCGCACATACCAACGGTCGGCATAGTTATGGTATGTGAACATTTTTTCCACCTCTCCGCCCTGGGGCGTCAAATTGTACCACCGGATCAACTCCCGCACGTCGGAATCGGCGTCCTCCATGGGGACAAGGGACGGGAGCTCAATGAGTCCGTCGTTGTCAATATCGTCTCCATAGACATAGTAATTCCGAATGGTTTTGACGCTGGTTCCCGACTCATTTGAGGCAGAAACATTGGTAAACCGGCCGGACAGGATGGCGTAGACATCTGTAATGATGGTCTCCTCATCAAAATTACTGGAGACGAATACAGCCTGAATGTCCCGGTACATCCCTCCTGTGGTGACCCGCTTCAAACTCTCTACCGGCACCGACATCGTCGCTTCGGTAGACCGCTCCATCGCGCCCTTCTGGTAGTCGTACAGCTCGGCGACACCATTGCCTCCGTCGCTGCCCGGACGCAGCAGAAACAACTCCCGAACGCCGTCTGCATCCAAATCAACGGTTAAAAAACGGCTATAATTGGCTGTAAGCAGCGTCTCCGGCGTACCATCCACATAAGTATAGGCGGAAAGAGAGTGTACCACCTCGTTACTCACCTGCCGGCCTACCACCAGTTCCACACCCCCGGAACCGTCCAGATCAGCATACTCCACCTGTTCAAAGGCGGTTCCCGCCATTTCGATCACAGCCGTATTGACATAAGTCCCGTCCTGCTTGGAAAAAATCAAAATTTTCAGGGGCCGCTCTCCTGTTCCCTTGGCAAACACCAGCGTTTCGGAGAGCCCGTCGCCGTCCAGATCCGCCATCTGCACAGTCTGCTGGTTCTCCCCCTGCACAGGCGCACAATATTCCAGCCCTCCCATCACCCGATCCATCGCGGCCTGGAGATCCTTATATTCCTCCGAACGCCTGGGCAAACAATACATCTGGTCCACCGTCTTCAGCATACAGCCGGACAACGACGCCACCAGCGCAACCGCCACAAGCAGAAGATAGATTCGATTCCATTTCATCGTGCCCGTCCTCCTGCACGGCAAAAGTCAAAATGTCCCACTTTGTTTTATTTTTATTATTATAGACCAGTTCCATGAAAAAGGCAAGACAGCAGGAAGAAAAATTCCCGGTTCCAGCTTAAGCCTGGGGAAAAAGCTATTTTAAGACAACGTTGTCTTTGCCCAAAAGCGCTATCAGCTCCTGCAGCATGTCCTCCTGAAAGCCGCACATCGTGCCCCGGCGCACTTTGGTATCCGCAAAGTACAGCAGCACCGGACTGGTTCCGGGGAACATGTTTAACACCGCCTTGGTCTTACGGTATTCCGGAACCGATTCTGAAGGCAGCCGCAAATAGAGCTTTTCTCCTGCCGGCTGGGGAATTGGATCCGGGGAACCGTCCGCTGTGTAGTCCATAATGGAACGGACCCGGTTGACCACAATCTGCGGCTCTTTTTCATCCCGAATGGACAACCGGCCTAAAACCACCACAGCCCTCCCCTCTTGAATCAGGCTGCCGCATTGATTTAATACGCTGGAAAATGTCAAGAGCTCCATAGACGCCGTATCGTCTTCCAAGGTCACATAGGCCATCATAGAGTTATTTCGGGTAGTTTTCAGACGCACCTTCTGAATGATGCCTGCCACAGAGACAATGGACTCGTCCTCCACCTGGCGGCCTTCCTCCATCAGGCTGCCAATGGGCAGAACATGTGTGTTTTTCAGATAGGGCCGGTAATCATCCATAGGGTGGCCGGACAAATACAGGCCGGTCGTCTCCTTTTCCATCGCCATGCGCTCCGAGCGGCTCATTTCCTTGATGTTGGGAATCTCCACACTGGATTCGGGCTCGCTGTCGTCCAGCATGGCAAACATTCCCATTTGTCCTTCCACATTCCGGCGGCGGCTGTCCGCCACGGCCTCCATTGCCGGCTCGTATATCGCCAAAAGCTGACTCCGGTACAACCCGAAACAGTCCATGGCGCCGCATTTAATGAGGTTTTCCACCACGCGTTTATTCAGGTCTCCCTCCTCCATGCGGCGGAGGAAGTCCTCCAGCGACCGGAACGGGCCGCCGGAATTCCGCTTGGCCGTCATGGTGCGAATCAACCCGCGTCCTACATTTTTTACTGCTCCCAGGCCAAACCGGATTCCGTCGGGTTCCACCGTGAACTTATCCGTGGAATGATTGATATCAGGGGGCAAAACCGGAATATCCAACTCCTTGCATTCGGCAATGTATCCGGCAATTTTTCCGGCGCTGTCCAAAACGGACGTCATAAGCGCCGCCATATACTGCCTCGGATAATAGTACTTCAAATACGCCGTCTGATAGGCCACTACCGCATAGCACACAGAATGCGCCTTGTTAAACGCGTAATCTCCAAAGTCGACAATTTCGTCATAAATGGACTGGGCGACTTCCTCTCGAATTCCCTGCGCAACTGCTCCGGGAATTCCCTGCTCTTTGTCGCCGTAAACGAAGACATGCCGCTCCGCCTCAATGATTTTCTGCTTCTTTTTGGAAATGGCGCGCCGGATGTTGTCCGCCTGTCCCATGGAATACCCGGCCAGACTGCGGAATATCTCAATCACCTGTTCCTGGTAGACAATGCAACCGTATGTGACACGGAGAATCGGCTCCAGAAGCGGCGTTTTATAGGTAACCTTTTGTGCGTTCAGTTTGTTGGAAATAAACCTGGGGATGGAATCCATGGGACCAGGGCGGTATAACGCCACAATGGCCGTCAGGTCTTCCATGGAAGTGGGTTTCATACTGACGCAAACCCCGGTCATACCGGCAGATTCCATCTGGAAAACGCCCTGGGTTTTTCCCTCCGATAGCATCGTATAAATGTGCGGATCATCATCTGGGATGCGGTCCATGGAAAATTCGGGCTCTGTTTTCCGTATTTCCGTCTCCGCCTCTGCAATTACCGTCAGGTTTCGCAACCCCAGAAAATCCATTTTCAAAAGACCCAGCTCTTCGATGGTGGTCATGGGGTACTGCGTCACGATTGTGTCGTCATTTTTTGACAGCGGTACATAATGCTCCACCGGAAGCTTGGTGATAACCACACCGGCTGCATGGGTCGACGTATTCCGGGGCATCCCCTCCAAGGCCCGGGCCGTATCGATGAGCGTGCGGACCCGTTCCTCTCCGTCGTACATTTCCTTGAGCCTGGGAGAGGTTTTCAATGCCTCATCCAACGTAATATGCGGCGTCGCAGGCACCAGCTTGGCCACTACATCCGTCTCGCCATAGGTAAAATTCAAGGCGCGTCCCACATCCCGGATGGCGCCTCGGGCCGCCATGGTGCCGAATGTGACGATCTGGGCCACATGGTCTGCGCCGTATTTTTGCATCACGTACTCAATGACCTCGCCCCGGCGCTCCTGACAGAAGTCCGTATCAAAGTCCGGCATACTCACCCGCTCCGGGTTTAAAAACCGCTCAAAAATCAAGGCGTATTTCATAGGGTCTACTTCCGTTATGTGCAGGCAATAGGCCGCAATGGATGCCGCGCCGGAACCGCGTCCAGGGCCTACCGGAATCCCGGACTCCTTGGCATATCGGATGAAATCCCAGACAATCAGATAGTAATTTACATATCCCATTTTGCTGATGACGCCGATTTCATATTCCAGGCGCTGCCTGTAAGCCTCCGGCTGGCTGGGATACCGCTCTTGGAACCCTTTCATGCACAGCATGCGAAAATATGCCTCGTCGGTGTAGCCCTCGGGCACCGGAAAGGAAGGCAGCTTATACTGGTTGAACACAAATTCCACGTTGCACCGCTGGGCGATCTTCACCGTATTTTCAAAGGCATCGGCAACGTTGGGGAAACGAACGCGCAGTTCGTCCTCGCTTTTTACATAAAACTCTTCCGTCTCAAATCTCATCCGGTTGGGGTCGCTTACTGTTTTGGCCGTTTGCACGCACAGCAAAACATCCTGAATTTTGGCATCCTCTTTGCGCAAATAATGTGCGTCGTTGGTCACCACCATGGGCAGTCCCGTCTCCCGGGACAGGCGGTAAAGGCCCTGGTTCACCGTTCGCTGGGCTTCTATGCCGTGATCCTGAAGCTCCAGATAGAAGTTTTCCGGCCCGAAAATCTCCGACAACTCCAATGCATAGGCCTTGGCCCCGTCATAATCCTGCTCCATCAGCCGCTGGGGAATTGCCCCCGCCAGGCAAGCCGACAGGGCAATCAGGCCTTTTGCATGCCGACGCAGCAGCTGCAGATCCACCCTGGGCTTACCATAAAAGCCATGAAGAAAGCCCTCGGAGACCAAGGTGGACAAATTGGCGTAGCCCTCCATATCCTTACACAGCAAAACCAGGTGATAGGATTCGTTGTCTACGCCGTGGACCCGATCGGCCATGGTTCGGGGCGCCACGTAAACCTCGCAGCCGATCACCGGCTTAATGCCGGCGGCTTTGGCGGCTTTGTAAAAATCAATGACGCCATACATGACCCCATGGTCCGTGATGGCCACCGCCTCCTGACCCAGCTCTTTGACCCGGTCCATCAGGCTACCGATGCGGCAGGCCCCGTCCAGAAGACTATACTCTGTATGAACGTGCAAATGAACAAAACCCATTTACATTTCCTCCTTCGGCCGCGCCAGCTCCACCAAGCGCCGCAAACGGTGGCTCATGGAGGATTTGGTAATGGGCGGATTCATCAGACCCGCCAGCTCGGTCAGATTGCTCTCAGGATTCTCCTGCCGGGCCTTAGCCGCCTGAAGCAATTTATCCGGCAGGGACTCCAGCTGCCCGGCTTCCGACAGGCGCCGGATCGCCGCCAGCTGCTCCTGCGCAGCGTCCACAACCTTGGAGGTATTGGCATCGTCGCAGTTACATCGGCGGTTGACTTTGTTTTTCAGCTCTTTTTCCAGCTTAGCCTCAATAATTCCCATTGCAGAGATCGGCGCGCCCAGCAACGTGAGAAAATCCGCAATGAGGTCGCTTTGTTTAAAATACAGCACATCGCTCCCGCCCCGCTTGGCCTGCTTCGGATAGGCCCCCAGCATTTCTTGAATCAGGGGGGAGGTTTCCCGGCTCACAAAGCTATGAGACGTGGCAAGCTCTAAGTGATATCCTTTTGCCGGGTCCGTCACAGAGCCGCCTGCCAGGAAAGCCCCGCGAAGAAAGGCAGACTTGCAGCAATCCTCCTCCAGCACGCTCAGATTGACATGCAGCGCAATCGTGTCTTCCCGGCTGAACCCGTACGCCTCCAAAATCGTTCGCAGCTTCTCCGGATCCGTCATGACAAAAGAATGCTTGGTCCCCTGGGATTCCGGCATCTCGTCAAAGGAAAGGGAAAATGCCTTTCGAAAAAGTCTGGGCAACAAATCGCACAATTCCCGGCTCTCTGTCACAATCCGAACAAGATCCCCGTGAAATGTATTACAGTATAGCAAAATCCCGAAGCACTCCGCCAACACGCAGCACGTGCGGGCCGGAAAGATCCGGCAAAGCTCACTTTTTACCTGAGCGGAAAAGGACATAAGAAATCTCCTTCTATCTCTTCCAATCGATTCGCATCCGGTAACCTGTCAAATCCGCCGGGCACGTTTTCTTGGCACGATGGGGCCACGCAACAGCTCCGGCAGTTCGTGTCACAGGCGGATGACCTCCGTCTCCAACGCAATTCCGGAGGTTTCCAGAACTCTTTTTTGGATATATGCAATCAGCGCCAGGACATCGGCTTCCGTAGCGCCTCCCAAATTCACCACGAATCCGGTGTGTTTGGAGGATACGGCAGCGCCGCCAATCTGCACGCCCTTTAAACCTGCCTGCTCAATCAGCGCTGCAGCATACCCACCCACCGGCCGTTTAAAGGTAGAACCGGCGGAGGGAAGCTCCAGAGGCTGGGAAGCTTTTCGCCTTGCCATCAGCTCCTGCATAGTTTCCCGAATCTTGGATTCAGCGTCGGGCGTCAGCGCAAAGGTCCCCGCTACAATGACATGGGTGGAGCCCGTGATTGCGCTTCTCCGGTAGGAAAATTCCTGCTCTGCTCCATCCAAGCAGCGCAGGTTGCCCGCTGCATCCAGATATTCCGTACGCACCGCCACCTGCTTCATCTCACCGCCGTAGGCGCCGGCATTCATATACAGGCCGCCGCCAACCGAGCCGGGGATGCCGTGGGCAAATTCCAACCCGGACAGGCCCAAACCGGCGGCGAAGTTTGCCGCTCTGGCCATAGATACGCCTGCCAGAACCCGAATATGGGTATCGTCTACCTGGGTCATTCCGTCCAGACAGCCCCGGGTGCAAATGACCAGTCCCCGCCGCCCGGCGTCTGCAGCCAGCACATTGGTGCCGGCGCCTAAAATAGCCGGCTGCACCTCATGGCTGTGGGCCCACCGGAGCAGGTCCGACAGCTCCTGTATCCCACAGGGGAAGGCCATGACCTCACAAGGACCGCCAATCTTAAATGAAGTATGCCGGGCCAACGGTTCCTCAAATCTCAGCTGAGTCTGCGGAAAGGCCGCCTGAATCGCCTGCTGCAGCTGTGTCAATTCCCTCATAAGCGCCTCCGGATCTTTCAAAAATAGATGCTGTTACTATATCATATCCGGCCTCCTGATGCAAATGCATATCTGAAAGCCGTTGAACTTGTGATAAACGGGACGCTGCGGCACATGGTGCACCGGCAGCGTCCCGAAAAGCCCTCAGGAATCCGGCTGGAACAAAACTCTCCAGTAATCTTGATCCAGAATCCGGGCCGAAATGGTGAATTTGTTGTTGACCGCGTCTTTAATGGATTGGATATAATCGTCGGAAACTTCCTCATCCGTGAAATTGATCACTTCCCCGGTCTGCGAGTTATACGAAGCCCGGTCCGTAATCCAGCTTCGGTTGGAGAAAATGATCAGGGGATCTGCCTCCGAAAAAACGTCCTGACCCATATATAGCCGGGAGTCAAAGTCCAAACCAAATAGATTACACAAAGTGGGGAGCAAATCCAGCGACGAACAGGGACGGTCCACCTGCTCCGGAGTCATGCCTTTCTTATAAATGATACAGGCATTGCGATACAGCTCAAAATTCTCCTCCAGCGTGTGTCCCGCCAACTCGCTTTGCTCCTCATTGGTCAGGCCGTAGGGGTAGTGGTCCGCCGTCAGGGCGATGACGGTGTTCTCCGCCACACCGGCTTCCTCCAGCCGCTTTAACAGCAGCTCCAGGGCCCGGTCCAATTCAATCTGACAAGCCAGATAGGCCCGCACATGCTCACTGTAGGGCTCATCTTCCACCAGGTCCTTATTCTTCATCGCCATGGCGTTGCCTGCAAAGTTGTATTCCAGATGTCCGGAAACCGTCATATAGTAGGCATGGAACGGTTCTTCGTTGATATATTCTCCGGTGGTAACATCAATCATTTCCAGGTCGGATTCCGGCCAGGATTCCGTGATTTCCAAACCGTTTCCCACGCCCTTGTAAATATATCCCAAATTGGGATGGGACAGATCCCGGTCATAGTAGGCATAGTCATGATCGTGGTACGCATACGCGCTGTATCCCAAATTTTTTAACTGGGCACACATGGTCAGAGGCATATAGTTATCCGAAGAACGGTAGAAGCTCCACACGCCGGATTTTGGAATGGTGCCGGTCACCGCCACATACTCGCCGTCGGAAGTCGAAACGCTCCAAATGGGAGTATAGAAATTGGTAAAATAGAAGCCTTCCGTCTGCAGCTTATACAAGGTCGGCGTGCGTTCCGGATCAATGGCCAGGTGGGAAAAGCCTTCTGCCGTAATGAGGATCAGATTACACCCTTCAAACATCCCGGTTTTTTCATTTTTGTTCGTCGGCTGAATGCTGTTAAAGTATTCATGCATTTGCCGGATTTCTTCATTGTCTTCTCCGGCAATCAACGCATCAAAATCAAGATTCAATACGTTAGGACCTGCGTCCGCTTCCGGCTCCGTCGCCTCCGGCGGCTCCGACGTTTGGGCTGCGCTTGCCCCCTCTTCCGAGGTCTCTGGGGGATCCGTAGATTCCGGCAAAACAAGAGAGCCGGAACCGCCTCCACCGGTTACCGTCCATTTTACATCCCGGGAAAAAGCCGTACCCAGTCCCAACTGGGCGGCGGATTCCTTTAAACCGTTGACATTGTGAAACATGCTATACGGCGATTGCGCATCTGTCCCCCACAGCGGAAGGATCCACGTAATTACAAAGTAACATAGGACTGTCACTCCGCCTAGAAATACGGAGCTTTGCCAGGGGACGCCGCCCCGAAAACCAAAAAAGCGCCTGCCCCACGCCGCCATAAAAATCAACGGCGCCGCCAAAATCAGCAATTTGATTAAATTTTTCCAAATTGTAGACAAGACAACCTGCCAAAACTGCGCAACCTGTCCGGCATTGCCCATGGAGGTGGCAGAATAGTACTGGGAAAAAACCTTGTAATAAACCAATTGCGAGGCGTACAGCAAATAGGTCGCCGCTAAAAACACCAATACCACAATTCGGTTCCACTTCGGCTTAAACTGTGTTGCCAGCAAAAAGACCAGCATGGCGGAAGGAATGGCAAACAGCATGCCGAGCCATAAGCCGGCACGCCAGAACACTGCGGAAATGGTACTGCTCCGGACCACGATTTCGGAATATACCAGGGCCAGCCACAAAAAAAGCAGCAGCCAATACCGGTTCCGGCGGAATTTCCGCAAAGCGGACTGTTCCGCCCGGAACTTTCCCCGGCGGTTCCTTCGAACCGGAGGCCTCGTCTCCGACGGCTCTTCCCCGCGCAGCCTTGCACGGCCGCCGGAAGGCGCGAAGCCATCCTCTCCGGACGGTTGGTGTGCAGCATCCCGTCGTCTTTTTGCCTGTAAAATCTGTCTATTTTCACTCATGCGCATTCCTCCCTGCAGCAGCAACCAAGCCGGCTATCAAACACTATCACCTATTATAATATGCAATTGGGAATTTGCAACGCAAAAAATGAGCTTTTGGCGGACAAAATGAAAAATTTTGTAGAAAAGAGGAACTAGCCGGCAATCAGCTCCTCCGTCAGGCCATATTGCGCCGCCAAATCATCCAAGACCCCCTCCTGCTGCAGCGCCGTCAGGGCCTGATTGATTTTGGCCGTCAAATCGCTGCTACGCGCCACAGCCACGGCCAATTCTTCCGTTCCCAGCTCCAGGGACATCTGTACCGTCAACTTTTGATTCGTCTCAACTGCATTCCGGGCCACCAGCAGATCAACCACGGCCCCCTGTGCAGTTCCGTCCAGCACGGCCTCCAAAGCCGCCTGCTGGCTGGCCACCGGATCTGCCTCGGCCTCCGGCAAACAAGCCGCCACGGCACTTTCTCCGGCGGAGCCGCTTTCCACCGCCAGGGTTTTTCCTTTGAGCTGCTCAACCGTCCGGTACAACTCCACATCCTCCCACAAGACAACCAGGACCGGCCGGCTGGCCAAGTAGGTCTGCGTAAAATCCAGGGTCTCCAGCAAGTCCGAGCGGGCGGTAAGTCCACTCCAAAGGCACATGACCTCTCCCCGGTTCAATGCGTCTGTCCGGCCGGACCAGTCCAGTTCCACAAATACCGGCTCCACCTCCAGCTTCTCACATACGGCTCGCGCCAAATCCATATCAAAGCCGGACCAGGTTCCGTCCGGCCCCTTCTGACTAAAAGGAGGACACTGTGTCACGCCAATACGCAACGTTCCGTCCGCCTGTACCGCATCCCAATCCTGCCGTTGTGCCCGGTCCTCCTGCCCGCACCCAGCTGCCAGAACCAGCAGCCATGCACTCAGGAGCAGACAAATCCATCGTCTCATAAGCATATTGTTCTCCTGTTTCAAAAATGAATGCAGCGGCGTAACTCCCAAAGTCCGCAAAAATCGAGAATTTTCCGCTGGTTTTTCATTATATCAAAGTTTCCTCCATTTGGCAACCGTGCCCCGGCCCGCAGATGCAGGCCGGAGTCAAAACGCCTGCACATTTTTTATGCAGGCGCCGACAACTCACGCGTCTGAAATTTCCCGGGAAAGCACAACACCTGTGCCCTGGGGAGAGGCCTTCTCTAAAACAAGGGCTGCGGTTGCGCACCCAGCACACCGCAGCCCTCCGATGAAGAAAGCTTATTCCAGTACAGGCTTCACCTCGATGCGATATCGCACCGTTCCGGCGATCGCCTGCTCTACTTCTATCGAATACAGCACATCCAACACACCGCCCAGCTGGTTTAGGTCGATCCGAATCCGGCGGGCACATACGCAAATCATCAGGGCGCCCACGTCCAACTCATACAGAGAATCGTGACGGACTCCCTCCTGAAAGATCATTTGGGATTGGACGGCTCCCGTTCTGGATAAAACCACATGGCCCGGGCGAACCTCAAAGGTGGTCGTTGCGCCCTGCAAACCGGTGAGATCGCTCTCCTGATAGCAGATACGCCAGCCCTCCGAAGTCGCCTCCATTTCCCCCTCCGTCACCAGTTCCACAGCCTCCGGCTCCTGGCCCTGATAACGTTGTTCGCCCCGTATAGTTAACATCACCGGTATCTTCGTCATGTTCTCTGCGCCTCACAAGCCAGGGAAATCAACTGATCCAGCAGCTCCGGGTATGGAATCCCACTGGCAGCAAATAATTTGGGATACATGGAAATAGATGTGAAGCCAGGCATGGTATTGATCTCATTAAATACCACAGTCTCATCCTCATATGTCACGAAAAAATCCACTCTGGCCAATCCACAGCAGCCGATGGCCCGATAAATCCGCACCGCTGCGTCCCGGACCGTTTCCTCTGCCGTCTCAGAAATTCGCGCCGGAATATACGCCTGAGAGGTTTCGGTGATATACTTCGCTTCATAATCGTAGAACTCTGCGCCGGAGTCGATCTCTCCGCAGATAGACGCGACCGGGCTGTCGTTTCCCATGACGGCCACTTCGATTTCCCGGCCGCGTATAAACTCCTCCACCAAAATCTTCCCGTCATATTCCGCCGCTACTTCCAAAGCAGTGGACAGCTCCTCCCGATCCCGTACCTTAGACACTCCCACCGAGGAACCGGTGCCGGCAGGCTTGACGAACATAGGGTATTGAAATTTCCGCTCCACCATATCCAGAACCCGTTCCCTCTGATTTTCCAAATCTCCGGACCACACGAGATGCCAGGCCGCCTGGCGTACGCCGGTTTGATCCGCCACCAACTTGGTCAGGGTCTTATCCATAGCGACGGCAGAAGCGGCCACATGGCTGCCCGCATAGGGGATTCCCGCCAGCTGCAGAAGGCCCTGCACGGAGCCGTCCTCCCCGTTTACTCCATGGAGAACCGGAATCACCACGTCGATCCGCTCCCGAACCACGCAATCGCCTTCAAAGGTAAGTAGTCCCTGCCCCCGCACCGGTGAGATGGCCGCCCGCCGGTTCTCCGGCGCAGTCTCCCATTCCCCCGTGGGAATCAGGCCGTAATCCCGGCCGGTATAATGAATCCAACTTCCATTTTTCGTAATTCCCACAGGAAATATATTGTATTTGGCGTGATCTAAATTGTTCAGCACAGATTCCGCCGACCGAAGAGATACCTCATGCTCCGGGGATACACCGCCGAACAAAACACAAACGCTCAGTTTCCGCACTGGAACCGCCTCATTTCTTTTCCGCATAAGCGCGTAAATTTTTACTTATATACTATACGCCACAAGGCCGCAGAAAACAAGTGCAAATTTACACCGCCTTCATTTTTCCTATGGAATTCTGCCGCCGCTATGCTATAATATAGGCGGCACAATCATCCTGCCGCCAGGCAAAAACGGACAAGGGAGGCAGTCACATGCAAATTGAATTGAGCAAAAAGGAGTTTCGCCGGCTTCTGGACCTGGTCTACATGGGAAATTGGGTCCTGAATTCCACCCGCGGAGACGATCGTTTTCAGGACTACGACGATTTGGAGAGCAAGCTCTTCGGCTTGTGCCGGAGCAACGGCATGGACATCCTTGTGGAAGACTGGGAAGGCGTCTCCGTCCCCTCCCAGGCCTATACGGAAGGCGGCATACACGAAGCCATCTCCTATTACGAGGACAACATCTTTTATGAGATCTTAGCCGAAGAACTGAGCCGGCGGGATATGGACTATGCGGATATTACCGACGAAAATTACGACGAAATCGTCCGGCGTATGGACAGCTATATGGATGAATTTGAAGTCTCCGGGGTAGATCATCTGATTTTGGAAGACGAGTAAAATATGCTGTTTGAAACATGCTCCGCGCACGGAGGTCGCTGGTGACCGACGTGCGCGGAAAAATTTCCGGTAACCCCGATCGGGTTACCGGAAATCCAATCTGCTTTTTCCACGCTTCAGTCTGTATAGCCCACCAGATCCGCCAAAGGCCGGTCGATGATGACCGTCACATCCGGGTGCATTTTCAGCATGGTGGAGGGATTGCTGACATCCACATCCTCATTCATAATGAGGCCGCGAATGGCGTCCGCCTTCTTGGGACCGGTTGCAATGAGGATGATCTTCGAAGCACGCATAATGTCTCCCATTCCCATGGAGATGGCTTTTTTGGGGACCTCCTCCTCACTGGCAAAAAAGCGGGCGTTTGCCGCAATGGTGCTCTCTGTCAGGGATTCAATGTGCGCATTATTATGCAGCACCTGTCCCGGCTCATTGAAGGCGATGTGGCCGTCTTCCCCAATCCCCAGGAGCTGAATGTCCACATGCGTCCGGTTTAATATGGAGCGAAATTCCTTGATGCACTCCGCCTCATCCCCCACGCCGGACGCCACAAAGGTATTCTCCTTTGGGACATTAATATGGTTAAACAGTTTGGTATCCATAAAATACCGGTAGCTCTGAGGATGATCCGGGGCCAAGCCCAGATACTCGTCCAAATTGACGGTATGGACCTTGGAGAAATCCACTTCCCCCTGCTCATAGGCGCGAATCAGATCCGCATACACCACCTCCGGGCTGCTGCCCGTGGCCAGGCCCAAGGTTGCAGTGGGCTTATCCTGTACCACCTTGGCAATCATGCCGCCGGCGACCTTGCCGGTTTCGTTGTAATTACTGGTAACAATCACACGCATGGCAAATACCTCCTCACAGGGCCGCCGCCATGGCGTCCCATTTGTTCTCCATATCCTGTACCAGGCCCATTTGTGTCCGGCAGCGGTCCAGGTTTTGGCCGGGCCGCGAGGTTGCAAAGTAGGGATCTCCCTGGAGGTAATCGGTCAAAAAGCGCAGACCGCACTCCAGAGTCATCAGACGTGCGCCGTCAGGCAGGCGCTTCAGCTCTTCCGGCGTCAGGCTGGGGCAGGTTTCCAGATAGCCCCGCAGGTAGGCCCGGTACATCTCCAGATCCAGACCGGCTTTGGTTGCATCTGTCTCATCCTCTGCCGCCAAATTGGCGCCAAAACGAATGGAATCGCCAAAGTCATATACAGACAGCCCCGGCATCACCGTATCCAGGTCCACCACACACACCGCTTTCCGGGAGGTGCGGTCAAAGAGCACATTGTTCAGCATGGCGTCGTTGTGGGTCACCAAAAGAGGCAGCTTCCCCTGGGCCAGGAGGTCAACCAGCAGACCGGCCCCGGACTCCCGGGCCAGATAAAAATCAATCTCCTTTTGAACCTGTTGGGCACGGCCCAGCTTGTCCTCTGTCAACGCCTGGTGAAATTGGCGGTAACGAGCCGGCGTATTGTGGAAATCCGGGATGGTCTCATGCAGCTTTTCCGCCGGGAATCCGGCCATCATCTCCTGAAAGCTGCCGAATGCCTTGGCGCTCTCATAAAAGTCCGTGGTAGAATCCGGCCGTTGGAAACAAATGCTGTTTTCAATATGGTAATACATCCGCCAGCAGTCGCCCGCCTCGTCTTGGAACCAGTCCTTCCCGTCCACAGTCGGAACCAGACGCAGGGCCTCCATCGGATGAATCACCCGCTGAGCCGCATACCGGGTCACATTGCCGATGTTTTCCATCAGGGCCGGGACATCGGTGAATACGTGCCGGTTTATTTTTTGCAGCTCATACATATTGCCCCAGTTCGTGACAATGCGGTACGTCTTGTTGATATGTCCGAAGCCATAGCGCTCACAGGTTACCGGTTTGCCTTCCACACGAAATGCGTATACAGCTTGTTCCATGTTCCTTCCTCCTGATACACCGCCTATTGCGGCAATTCTTTAGGTATATCATAGCAATTTCGCCGATTGCTGACAACGGGAAAGAAATTTCTCCAGAATGTTTGATACAAAGTAAATTGAAAATGACACCTCACGGCCAAACCCAATTCTCCCCGTGATTCTCCGATCCGTTATGGCTGCCGGTTCCCGCTCTGCACACCGTTCCGCCGCCCCTCCGGCGAAAAATACCGGACCGATGATTTCATTCCGGCGCATTGTGTGCTATAATGAACCACACACGTACAAACCGGGAAGGAGCAACACCTGTGGAAAATCGAGTGCTGACAGTGGAGGAAGCCGCCGCATATATTCCCGCGCTTCTACAAGAAGATTGGCTTCTGCCTCTTTTGGTGACGGGTACCAGCATGACACCCTTTCTGCGCCACCGGCGGGATACGGTATACATTCGCGGCATCCGGCACTGTACGCAGCCTCGGCAGGGAGATATTTTGCTGTTTTACCGCGCGGACAACAAGACGCTGATTCTCCACCGAATTTGCCGCCGGTACCGGGACGGTTCCGTTCTGGTCAACGGCGACGCACAGACCTGGACGGAGCATGTACAGCCCACCCAGATGTTAGGAATTGTCATGCAAATCAGTCGGGCAGGCGGAAAGCCATTTTCTGCCAATCGTTTGGACCAGCGGATACTCCGCAAACTTTGGAAATGGCTGCGGCCGGTCCGGCCCTGCCTGTTTCGATGGGTTGCCGCTATCCAAAAGAGGCGTGCCGGTACATAGCGGTCGGGCTCTCACCCGGCCGCTGTGCTACAGCACGCCTCTTAATGTTATGGACCAGTCAGGCATAGAGCGGCACCCGGTACTCCGGTACAATCTCAGCCAAAAAGCCATGAACATCCTGCCTGCTTCTGGCAGCGGCATAAAGCCGTTTCAGCTTTTCCAATAAAGCGGCATCGTCAAAAGCTTGATCCTTTTCGATGTAAATTAAATTGTTTTCCGTCTTCCGCATCCCCTCACCGGAAAGCAGGAGCTCCTCAAACAACTTCTCACCGGGGCGAAGACCTGTGTAAACAATGGGAATATCCACATCCGGCTCAAAACCGGAAAGTCGAATCATATTCCGGGCCAAATCATCAATCCGAACCGGATCGCCCATATCTAAGATAAAAATTTCTCCGCCTTTGGCATAGATCCCCGCCTGCAGCACCAAAGAAACCGCTTCAGGAATGGTCATGAAATACCGGATCACCTGAGGATCTGTCACCGTCACAGGACCACCGGCTGCAATTTGCTTGCGAAACAGAGGAATTACGCTGCCGTTGGAGCCTAGGACATTGCCAAACCGGACCGCCACATATTCCGTCCTGGACTGCCGGTCCATCATTTGGACGATCATTTCACAAATCCGTTTCGTAGCGCCCATCACGTTGGTCGGATTGACCGCCTTGTCTGTGGAGATGAGCAAGAAACGGCTGGCCGCATATCGATCTGCAGCCCGGGCCACATTTAAGGTTCCGAATACATTGTTTTTGACCGCCTCGCTGGGACTGTCCTCCATCAGGGGAACATGCTTATGGGCAGCTGCGTGATACACCAGATCCGGCCGGTACCGGCTAAAAACCTCGTCCAATCTCGCCTTGTCCTGAACCGAACCAATTAAAACCGTTAAATGCAGCTCAGGGTATACGCGCAGAAGCTCTTGCTGAATGTCATAGGCATTATTTTCATAAATATCAAAAATGATCAACTGGGCAGGGCGGAACGAAGCCAGCTGGCGACAGAGCTCGCTGCCGATGCTGCCGCCGCCTCCCGTTACCAGAACCACCTTGCCGCCTACATGCCTGCCGATGCCGTGCAGATCCACCTCCACCGGATCCCGGCCAAGAAGATCTTCAATTTCCACATTGCGGATCTTCTGAATACTCACTTCTCCGTTGGCCAACTGATAAAGAGCCGGCAGAGTCCGCAAGGTGCATTTCGTCTTCTGGCAAATTGCAAGAATTTCTTTCTGCTGCCTGGCCGAAGCGGAGGGAATGGCCAAAATGATTTCCTGAATCCGGTATTTTTCTGCAGCCGTTAGGATATCTTCCCTGCCCCCCACAATGGGGACGCCTCGCAGCAGCTGTCCACGCTTGTGGGCGGCGTCGTCAATGATACAAAGCACCTGGTTGGACGAATGCTGACTATTCTGAAATTCCCGCAGAGCCGTGGCGCCCGCATCTCCGGCGCCAATGAGCATGGTGCGTTTTTGTGCGCCGCGTTTGCTCCTGCGCTGGGTGATGTCCCGGACATAGCGGTACGCCAACCGGCTGACTCCCACCAACGCCATGAGAAACAGGCAGCATAAAACCGGAAAGCTCTTGGGCGCCGGTACGGACAGCAGCTCCATCCCCACATATTTCAGGCAGGTTGCCGCCATAGAGGCGGCGGCAACCCGGGTGAGCTCCACCGTGCCGGCGTACGCCCAGAGACTGTTGTATAGCCGGAACAGCCAAAATACTGCTACGGTACAGATTGTATCCAAAGGCGCATACCGGAACACGCTGGTCAGAAAACCGGATTCCCGCACAGCTGTCATATTCAGCTCCATGCGCACGAACAGAGCCAAGAAGCTGGCCAGGTTTATCATCACGGCATCCAACAACAGCAGCAGCAAAATTCGGACGGCCTTGGTTTGGTCCAATTGCTTAAGTTGTTTCATGATCTTCCCCTGTTTTCCATTTGTTTTCTCTAAGAATTACTGGAGTGCCTCTGCCAGTACTTCTCTGCAAGCATCCAAATCCGGAACCAAAACCATCATACCCCGGATGGTTGCGTTATAATAGTCGTCATCTCCGGGAATGTGGACACTGGTTAGCTCCGCCTTGGACAGCATCGGCAGCAAATCCGTCGCATAGCCGATCATCTCTCCATTGCTCATGTCGGTGGTGAGCAACGGGAAAATTTCGTTGATCAAACTCAGAGCCTGGGTCAGGTCAATATCCTTAAATGCCTCGAACAGCGATGTCAGCACGTTGCGCTGCCGGTTGGTACGACCGAAGTCGGAATCCAATTTCCGGATTCTCGAATATGCCAAAGCCTGCTCGCCGTCCAGGCGGTTCACGCCGCTGCTCAGGGACCATCCGTTGTTGCTGTTCAAATGGCTGGCCTCCGCCTGTGTGAGATCAATCTCCACACCGCCTAAAATGTCAATGATGGAAGAGAAGCCGGAGAAGTCCACTTCCAGGTTGGCGTCGATGTTCACCCCGAAATTCATTTCCAGCGTTTCATCCAGCATCTCCATGCCGCCAATGGCGTAGGCGGCATTGAGCCGGTCTCCGCCATACCCATCCGGCAGCTGTACATAATTGTCCCGCAGGAAGGATGCCAGAGTAATTTTGTTTGATTTTTTATTAAAGCTCACTAAAATCATGGAGTCGGAACGAGCGCGGCCTTCTCCCTCCCGGCGGTCCTGTCCAATGAGCAGAATATTGACAATGTAATCCTCTGCGCCAATGGCCTGGCCATCCGGCGTCGTGGAAAACGTAATGGAATCTTCATCCACCGCAGGATAAGTCGCGTTCGGATCCAGCTCATCCGTCTCCCGCATTTGCTCCCATTCTTCCTTGGAAAGCGTTTCGGCATTGGGGTCCACACGGTTGATTTTATTCAGTGAGGTCACGACAAAAATAATGATCGCCACAATGAGCGCCAGCAATACCAGCAGGACGCCGAGCAAGACCTTCTTCCAGGCCTTTCCTTTCTTTTTCTGAGAGCCCGGCGGCGTCTGTTCCCCGGGTGTGCGGCCGCGAGATCCTGCCGCAAATTTACCTTTGTGTTTCCGAAACATAAGGGCCTCCAATGACTGATAAACTAAAAGATCACTATGGAAATACAGGCAACTTTTGCCTGACCCGGAATCTTTCTTACACAGTATACTACAGATCCGCAAAAAAATCTAGATAGAACTGAAAAATGACACGAACAATATAAAAAATGCCGAAAACTTCGGTTTTGGTGCAGTTTTCCATTGACAAGACGGGAAAAATACAATTATAATAGTGCCGGATTGCCGCAGAATAAGCGGTACGCCTTGTTGCAGGAAATGGCAAGTTATGATATAATGCAAATTTGTATGGTGCTTCTACGCCAAAACAAACATACCGGCAGCCGAAAGCGCTGTAAGGAGGGATTGGTACGACGGATATACACTGCCATATCCTTCCCGGTGTAGACGACGGCGCCGACGGCATAGAGACCGCTCGAGCCATGGCGCAGATGGCCTGGACATGCGGAACAGACCGGATCATCGCCACGCCCCATTTCTGCCGTCCGGATCAACCGAAACTGCTGTCCCTTGCAAAGTACCGCCGGGATGTAGATCTGCTCCAGCAGGACTTGCAGCGGCAGGGCTGTCCCCTGCAGCTGCAAGCCGGGATGGAGCTATTTGCTACCGAGGAATTGTCCGGATTATTGGAGCGGCAAGAATTTCTAACCCTGGCAGATTCCCGGTATCTGCTGGTAGAATTTTTCTTTGATGAGGATGCCGGATTTATGGAGGAAAGCCTGCAGCAGATCTGGGAGCATGGCTTTACTCCTATCGTGGCTCATCCCGAGCGTTATTATGCAGTGCAGGAAGAGCCGGATATCGCCGCGGCATGGTTTTTACAGGGCTGTATTTTGCAGCTGAACAAGGGAACCGTTCTGGGTCATATGGGGGTAAGCGCCGGGCGGACAGCCTGGCGGCTGTTGCGCCAAGGTCTCGCCCATGTGGTCGCCAGCGACGCCCACAGCGCGCACAGGCGGAATCCCGACCTGTCTACAGTCCGCGACGTCATCGGCCAGGACCTCTCCTGGCGTTATGCGGAGATTTTATTGGAAGAAAATCCCTATCTGATTTTTCAAAATGAACGGATTGTACCCACCGGTTCCGGGTGAGCCTGGGAAGAAGAGGAACTCGCAATGAAAAAATGGAAAATTATTTTGGTTGTCTTGTTTGTCATCATGACAGCCTTGACCGTCCTGTCCCGCTTTTACCGCCAGGTTGCGGTAGACGACACCCCGCCGGTTCTGACCTGTACACAAGACGTGTTGGAGGTCAGCGTAGACGCCGGGGAGGAAGAGCTGCTTCAGGGAATTTCGGCTTGGGACAATCGAGACGGCGATCTTACGAGTGAAATTATGGTAGATCACATTTCCACACTGGTCAGTGACAATACGGCAAAGATTACATATGTGGTCTTCGACCGTTCCGACAATGCGTCGAAGCTGACGAGAACCATTGCCTACACCGACTATGAAACCCCCAAGTTTTCTCTGACTCAGCCCCTGATTTATGAGGTTGGTCATACCGTCACCTTATTGGACCGCCTCAGCGCCTATGACCGCATAGACGGTGACATCACAGACGACATTCGGATCACCGTTCAGAACCTGAACATCGCGACAGCCGGAATCTATTCCATAACGCTGCAGGTTACCAACAGCTTGGGAGATACGGCGATTTTGCCGGTTTCCGTTATCATGCAGTCAAATAACCGGCTTCCCCAGATCACACTGGATGAATATCTGGTCTATTTAGAGCAAGGGGCGTCTTTTGATGCAGAGTCCTACCTGCAACGCGTCACGGAAACCATCTCCGGAACCGAACGATCCCGTCCCCTGTCGGAGGTGGAAATTGATTCTGCGGTAGATACGCAGGTTCCCGGCGTGTACGAAGTGACCTATCAATATTCCGGTGAGACCGGCACCGGGCAGACGATTTTAACTGTCGTGGTGGAATGATCCATCAGAAAGCGAAGGGCGCTGTCAATATGAAGCAACAAAATGAATTTCGATGGGCAGACATAGAGCCGCGTTGCGTACTGCGTACGATTGTACGGAATTGTTGGATGGTGGTACTGGCGGCGCTGATCGCCGGCATGGGCGCAAAGCTTATGCTGGACTGGATTTGGACGCCGGAATATACCAGCTCCATCACCTACACCGTCATGTCCAAATCCGCCTCAGCCACTTCTATCGCCAACTATAACACCGCCAACGAAGTGGCTGTTCAGTACTCCAGCATGCTGGAAAGCGAACTGATGCAGGAGAGAATCTGTCAGGCTCTTGGGGTGGAGTCCCTGCCGGGTACGATTTCGGCCAGCGTAGTTGGGGAAACCAATATGCTGCAGGTTTCGGCCACTTCTTCCTCGGCGCGAACGGCCTTTGAAATGGTACGTGCGGTGGATGCCCATTACCCGGAGCTGGGACAGTACATCGATCAGAATGCCGTGCTCCATGTGTTGACCAGCGCACAGGCACCAACGTCGCCGTCCAATGCGCTGAATCAGAGAAAGCTGATTTCCACAGCCGCCCTTCTTGCCGGCGTGGCCATGGTGGCGGCTTTGGGCTGGTTTTCCATTGCCAGAGACACCGTCCAGACCCGGGCGGGCGCCCGGCATAAGCTGGATGCCGAAATCTTAACCGCAATTCCCCACGAAAAGCGGGGGCGGGGCAAACTGGGCAAAAAAGAGCGGCTGCTGCTCCGCTCTCCCATGGTCAGCTTTTTCTTTCAAGAGGCCTTTTTTCGCCTGCGCACGTCGGTTGAACAGGCAGAGACTGAAAAAAATAATACCGGCAGAGTTCTGCTGGTAACCAGCGTAACCGCCGGGGAAGGCAAATCCACGGTGGCGGCCAACCTGGCTTTGGCCCTCGCTCAAAAACACCGCGCTGTGATGCTCATTGACGCAGACCTTCGCAATCCCACTCAGGTTCGTCTGCTGGGCCGCAAAGCCATGGGAAAAGAAGGCCTGAGCAAATTGCTTCAAAGCGGCGTATCGGACGCCGGCCGGATTGCGGCGGCAGCGGCATATGACGAAGCCACCAACTTGGTAACCCTGGTCAACGATCAGCCCTGCCGGAACGCAGCGGAGCTGTTGTCCTCGGAAAGCATGGCGCGTCTGGTAGCGGCCGTTCGGAAAACCATGGACTACATCGTCATCGACTCTCCTCCCATCGGCATGTTTGCAGATGGGGATATGCTGGCGGATTTGGCTGACGACGCGCTTTTGGTCGTCCGGCAAGATGTGGTTTCCGCCGGTGACATCAACGACGCAGCCGACGCCATCGCCCAGGGCAAAGCACGTTTTCTGGGCTGCGTTTTAAACAATATGCAGTCTTTTTCCCTGTTCCACCGGCTCTCCGGTTACGGCTATGGCAGCTATGGCTATGGGTATCACGGCTATGGTTACGGAAATGAGAGAAGCAGCCAAGGCGCAAGCCGGAACCGCGCAAGGGGGTAAGTCGCCATGCAAGAATACGTTCACGAGCAAGATTTGGAATTGAAAATCGATCTACACGCCATGATCAGGAACTTTTTCCACATTTTAAAGAAAACATGGTGGTGGGTTCTCCTGCTTGCCGCATTGATCGGAGGGCTGCGTTATACCCAAGCACGGCGGAATTTTGTCCCCATGTACACCGCCACCGCCTCCTTTTCCGTCAAAAGCAGCTACGTGGGAACCACCGATTTGGTGGACACCACGCAGTATTATGACAGTCAGGCCACGGAGCAGGTAGTCAGCTCTTTCCCCTATATCATCCGCTCGGAGGCAATGCAAGAGCGAATTCGCCTGACGCTGGATACCACCTGGATCAACGGAACGGTGTCCGCTTCCTCCATCGGCGAAACCAATATTTTTACCCTTACTGTAACCAGCAACCAGCCACAGGACGCCTACGATATTTTAAACGCCGTGATTGAAAATTATCAGCCGGTGGCATCCTTTGTCATTGGCAGTACGCAGCTGACCATGATTCAAGAGCCGGTTGTTCCTTCCACACCGGTCAACACATTCCAGGGGACCCGAACCGGAATCAAATGGGGCGCCGCAGGCTTGCTGTTGGGTTTGGCGCTGACCTTCCTGCTGTCTCTCGGCAGGAAGACCGTACAGACGGCCGACGATCTGAAAGGCGGCACCAGCGTGCCCTGCATCGGGACCATTCCTCTCATCTCAGTAAAAAAACGAAGCAAATCCACCGGCAATGCCGTGTCCATCTTAAATCCCCATGTGGGAGATTCCCTGTCCGTTCCCATCGACGCCCTGCAGGTCCGATTGCTTCGCACGAAGCCGGCCGGGCAAGAGAGCCGGGTCATTCTGGTCACCAGTACCTTGCCCGGGGAGGGAAAGACCACGGTCTCTTTCAACCTGGCAGCTTCTCTGGCGCAGAGCGGCAAGCGAGTGATCTTGGTGGATGCGGACCTGCGTCATCAGGTGATCAAAGCCCGCTGTGGGATTACCACCCCCTCTGCCGGCTTGCTGGAGCTTTCCCGAGCTGCAAAGCCGGATGTCGGCAGAGTTCTCATCTCGGTGCCGAACACCAATTTGCATCTCCTCGCAGGAGATACCAGAATGGCCTCCCCCATGGGAATCCTGGATTCGCCCAAAATGAGAAGTCTCCTGGAGCAAATCCGAGCTTTGGCAGACTATGTCATCATCGATGCACCGCCTGCCGGTATCTTAGCAGACGCGGCCGTATTGTGCCGCTCGGCCGATCAGGTGCTCTTTGTGGTACGCTACGACGGCGCACCCAGAAGCCAAGTGATGGACGCCATGTACAGCGTCACCGGTAAGGGAGCCGAGCTCAGCGGTTTTGTGATCAACGGACGGCCCAGCAAAAAGCATGACGGTTACGGCTATCATCGGTACGGGTATGGGAAATATGGATATGGAAGCAAATACGGATACGGCAAAAGCTCCGGAAGCAAAGTTTAAGGCGGAACCGGGATGAAACTGCGTGATTTGTGTTTTTTGACCCTCCTCCGGGACGCCATGGCCGGTACCTGCAGCACGGAAGCCGCTACCCTGGCCAAGTCGATGGATTGGACTCTGGAAAATCAGGTGCTTGAGCTGGCGCAGCTGCACCATGTGTTCCCGTTGCTGGCACAGCAGCTGCTCCTGCTGAACCCGCCGGATTTGCGCCGGGATGTGTTACGCCATTGGGCCATGGAGACCCTGGCGCGACAGGCAATGGCCACGCAGGCCCTGCTGGTTTTAACCGGCGCCTTGGAAAAAGCCGGGATTCCCGCCTTGGTTGTGAAGGGCGCTGTCTGCCGCAGCCTGTACCCGTCTCCGGATCTGCGTCCTTCCAGCGATGAGGACATTCTCATACAGCCGGAGGATTTGCCGGCTGCCGAGCAGGTGTTCCGGTCATTGGGCTACTGTCTACAAAGCAGCCCAGAGGATTCCGTGCAGATCTGGTATGCAAATCCCCTTCGTGTGGAGCTGCACTGCAGTCTCTGCGGCAGTATGACCATTGCCGGACAAGCCGTGCAGCCTTGGTTTGACGCGTGCTTCTCCCGCAGCATTTCCTGGAATGTGGGAGAGGGAACCGTCCGGACACTGGCGCAGCAGGACCATTTTCTCTATCTCATTTTGCATTTTTATAAGCACTTTCTCACCGGCGGGGTGGGAATCCGCCAGCTATGTGATATTTGCTTGTTTGCCGGGAAGCAGCAGGCAAATCTGGACTGGAGTAGTCTTTGGACTGAATTGGAAACACTGTCCCTGGCCTGCCTGACTTGGAATATGCTGGATCTGGGCATCCGGTATTTGGGCCTGGACAGCCGGGCCGTCCCAAAACCGGAGCGAATTCCAGCAGCCGACAGCGAAGATCTTCTCCAGGACATTTTAGAAGCCGGAGTCTTCGGTTCCAGCAGTCTGGAGCGAAAACACAGCAGTCGTATCACCCTACAGGCCGCTTCCGCACAAAACCGGAAAGCCGGAACTGTCCGGGCTGCCTTATTCCCCTCTGCTTCAGACCTGCAGAGCCGGTACTCGTACCTGCAAAAGAACCCCTGGCTTCTACCTGCGGCTTGGTGCGCCCGGTGCTTTGGGTACCTCAGGGAAGGGCGGAATCTTGGCGTTCGGGCCGCCTCCGCCGCAAAAATCGGCCGGCAACGTGTGGCGCTTTTGGAAAAGTACGGAATTCTCAACTGCAAAATATAGCATTTTTTCCACTCTGGTAAAAACCAGAGTGGATTTTTTTCACGCCCTTGCAACAGGGCAAAATTTTGCGTATAATAAATAGAAAACCTGGAACTTATGGTGAGGTGTTTTTTATGAATCTGTGGATTGACGGACATGCAACAGAAGCTACGCCCGGAGAATCTCTTCTGGAAATTGTACGCCGTTTGGGGTTGGATCACCCGCAACTCTCGCAACGCCCACTGGCCGCCCGAATTGCCGGTGAGACCTTCACTTTAAATTACATTCCCCGCCGACTTCGTGACGAAACCCCGGACGGCGCCGTGTCGGTACGGCGGGCCATGGAGGCATCCGGGGGAAGAATTTCTCTGATCCGATACACAGAGCCCCGGGGAAAGCGGGTATACACCAGAACCGTACAGTTCGTCCTTTTTTTGGCCGTCCGGCGGCTGTACCCGGGCGCCATTGCAAAAATGAACTTTACCGTTGGCGACACACTCAACGTTACCATAGAAAAAACCCCGGCTTTTTCCCCTGCCGATGTGCCGGCTCTAAAGGCCCAGGTTGCCCATCTGATTCAAGCGGACATTCCCCTGCACCGGAAACGGATTTCCACACAGGAAGCCATTGCAGCCTTTGCCGCCGACGGTCAGGAGGACAAAGCGCGGCTGCTCGCCTGGCGCAAGGCTCCTTATTTCGACGTATACGCCTATGAGGATTATATGGATTACTTTTACGGCGAGATGGCGCCCTCTACCGGCTATCTCTCAGTCTGGGATATGGTATCGGACGGCGGATCCGGCGTGCAGTTTTGCTTCCCCAATCCGGCGGACCCGGATCAGGTTGCGGAATACCGGGAACGCCCCAATTTTTCCGCCGTCTTTGCAGAAAGCGGGCGGTGGTGCGCCTTGATGGACTGCGACACAGTGGCCGATCTGAACGATTTGGTACAGCAGGGACGCTTAGGCGAACTGATACGTGTCAATGAAGCGCTTCACGAGCGAAGCTTCTCTCAAATTGCAGACCAGATTTTGGAACGCCACGCCAAAGCGGTGCTCCTGGCCGGTCCCTCTTCCTCCGGCAAAACGACCAGCGCCAACCGCCTGGCCGTGCAGCTCCGCGTCCGCGGGAAGCGCCCCATCTTAATCTCCCTGGACGACTATTACAGGGACCGGGATCAGATTGCCCCCGGCCCGGATGGAAAACTGGATCTGGAGCACATCAACACCATAGATACCTCGCTGTTCCGCCAGCAGCTTTCTCAGCTGTTGCAAGGGGAAACCATCCTGTTGCCCCGGTTTGATTTTCTCACAGGACGCCGTGTGATGACCGACCGGCACTTGCAATTGAATCAGGACTCTATTATCATCGTGGAGGGGCTCCATGGACTAAACCCCGCCCTTTTGCCGGAGAACGTAGATAAGAGCCTGGTTTTCCGCATGTATGTCAGTGCATTGCTCCCCTTGAATCTGGACAATCACAACCGAATTCCCACCAGCTATCTCCGGCTTTTGCGCCGGATTGTGCGAGATTACGAAACGCGAGGTGCAACCGTCAGCCATACCTTGTCCATGTGGGATTCCGTGCGCCGGGGAGAAGGGCGGTGGATTTTTCCTTATCAGGAAAATGCGGACGTCATTTTCAACAGTTCCCTGCTGTACGAATTGGCAGTTTTAAAAAAGCATATTTTCCCTTTACTCAATGCCGTAACCTGGGAAGATCCCTATTATGAAGAGGTCCGATCCATTGTCAAGGTGCTGAATTATGTGCAGGAAGCAGACCCCGGCGACGAGATTCCGCCGACCAGCCTGCTCCGAGAGTTCATCGGTGGAAACAGCTTTTACCGGCAGGAAAAAAAGTAACGCAATGACCCCGGGCGCCAAAAAACAAGCTGTCAGGATCCGCGCTCGCCCAGACCTTTTCTGTTTCCTCTCAGAAAGCGCCTCCACGCTTGCGTAGGACCAACAAAACAGCCCTGCGGAGACCGGCCGCCATGTGCCGCTCCGCAGGGCTGTTTATCTTTTATCCGTAAGCGTCAAACCTACCACCGACTTGCGGAAGGCTCTCCAATATGAAACAATACTCCCGTATAGTAGCGGATAGTATATGCGACT
>OGYY01000057.1_pt1 | contig 106336 bp, 107 predicted proteins | sample 1576671 | NCBI WGS metagenome assembly OGYY01 (sample SAMEA3541593, study PRJEB24748) | human gut metagenome | biome: human gut; feature: human-associated habitat; material: faeces | place: China | collected 2012 | reverse complement strand
ACCACCCCTTTTATTTGTCAATACTATTTTTTATTTTTATTTTAATTAATTTATAATTTTCTTATTGTATAATAATATTCTGATAATTTATATTTTTTCACCATTTCGCTCACTTCATATTGTTAACTTTACTTTTTATTTGGTTGACAATTAACCTTCCTTCTTTTATACTTTTTATAAAGTATTTTACAGGAGGATTGTAGCTATGTTTCAAAAACCAGATGACTTACCACAACACCCTTCACAGACAGCATCTCCAGGCAGCATTTGCCTTTCCACGCGTTCTATGGTACTGACTGCTTTAATAACAGCTGTGACCTGTATTCTGGCACCGCTTTCTATTCCCATTCCTTTCAGCCCTGTACCGATCACGCTGACAAATCTTGTCATCGGATTCAGTATCTATCTTCTGGGATGGAAGAAAGCTACTTTAAGTTACATTATCTACCTTCTTCTGGGGCTTGCCGGACTTCCTGTATTTTCCGGCTTTTCCGGAGGATTTGCGAAATTTGCCGGTCCCACCGGAGGATACCTGATCGGTTTTATCTTCCTTACTATAATCGGCGGACTTATCATAGATCATTTTCCGCAAAACCGTATCTTTCATGCTATCGGTCTGATCGCCGGAACCGCTGTCCTTTACTTATTCGGTACATACTGGCTCTCATTTCAAATGGAGCTGTCTTTTACTGCCGCGTTAGCTATTGGCGTCATTCCGTATCTGGCAGGAGATTCTGTAAAAATTATTCTGACTGTCATTCTCGGTCCGGAGCTCTGGAAACGAGTAAATGCAGGAATTTCTTAAAAAGGGCTGCCCCCACCGGGCAGCCCTCTCTTTGCTTTTTTATAGTTTATCCTTTTACTGCGCCTGCTGCCACACCTTTGATTATATGCTTCTGGCAGGACAGATAGAAAATGATCACCGGGATGACCGCCAGGATCAGCGCCGCCATGATGGCGCCCATATCCACCCGTCCGTAGCTTCCCTTCATATACTGGATCGCAATGGATATGGTCTTGTATTCATTCAGGTCCAGCACGAGGTATGGCAGGAGGAAGTCATTCCAGATCCACATGGTTTCCAGTATCCCCACAGATATATATGTCGGTTTCATAATAGGAAGCACCACAGAAAAGAAGGTACGAAGAGGCGTGCAGCCGTCGATAAGAGCCGCTTCCTCGATCTCCAGCGGGATGGACTTTACAAAGCCGCAGAACATAAAGACTGCCAGTCCTGCCCCGAATCCCAGGTAAATGATGATAATTCCCCAGGGTGTGTTGAGCCTGGTCCGGTCCGCCACCAGAGACAGGGTGAACATCACCATCTGGAAAGGTACTACCATGGAGAACACGCAGAGCAGATAGAGAAGCTTTGTAAACTTTGTCTTTACCCTTGTAATATACCAGGCACACATAGATGTGCACACAAGGATCACCAGTACGGAGCCAACGGTAATAAATACCGTCCAGCCCACGGCGCTGAGCAGCTCGTACTTGTCAATGGCTGTCAGATAATTCTCAAGGCCGTTCCATGTCTTTTCTATCGGCAGCGTAAAGGGTTCTTTGTTGATATATACTTTTTTCTTAAAGGAATTCATAAGCACGATCAGTATGGGGGCGATGTAAACCAGTCCAAGAATGGTAAAGATACCGGTCCCAGCTGCGCTTATCCTGCTTCTCTTTTTCATTTACTGCTGCACCTCCTTTGAACGGGTAGCCCTAAGCTGGAGCATACCGATAGCCACAACGATGACGAAGAAGATCACCGCTTTGGCCTGTCCGACGCCCTCCCATCCGGTACGTCCGTAGAATGTGTTGAAGATATTCAGCGCCATCATCTCGGACATCTTGGACGGTTCTCCTGCCGTCAGTGACAGGTTCTGGTCAAAGAGCTTGAATCCATTGGTAATAGACAGGAACATACAGATGGTGATGGATGGCATCATCATGGGGATGGTCACTTTGAAAAGTCTCTGGATCCTCGATGCGCCGTCGATCTGGGCCGCCTCCACCACATCTCCGGGGATGGACTGAAGCCCTGCAATGTAAATGATCATCATATAACCAATCTGCTGCCAGCTCACCAGAATAATCAGTCCCCAGAATCCATACCACTCATTCAGTCCCAACGCTGTATTGTAACGAGCCAGTATGCCGTTAAAAATAAGCTGCCAGATATAGCCAAGTACGATGCCTCCGATCAGGTTCGGCATAAAAAAGATCGTGCGGAAAATATTGGTTCCACGCATTTTCTGTGTCAGCGCCATGGCAAGGGCAAAGGCAATCACATTGATCACCACCAAAGAGACCACAGCGAAAAGGGCTGTATACCAGAAAGAATGTCTGAATACAGTGTCCTTAAATGCCTCAATGTAATTGGATAATCCGACAAATTTCGCATCTGTGACTGTGGTAAATTTACAGAACGAAAGCCAGATCCCCATTATGAACGGAATAATAAATCCAAGGATAAACGCGCAGAATGTGGGAAGCACAAAGATGGGCATATACCGCTTGATCGCTTTTTCCATATAAATCCTCCTCCTTCTGAAAAAGCGGCGTTCAGACTTTTTCTGCCCGCCGCTTTCCTGTTCAATTCTATATATCTTTCAGCTCTTCCGGAAAGATTACTCTGCCGATGCCGCTGCTTCTGTAGCCCATCCGTCTACAAACGCGCTTACAACTTTATCCCAGTTGGCATCTGTCTGATCTGCCGCATATGCTGTCAGCGCAGAACCTACACCGTTTTTCCACTCTTCAGAAGGCATGGTTGAGAATACCCATGTCACAGGTGTTTTTCCGTCTTCCATATATGCGTTGGCTTCATTCACCAGTGTATTTTCAGACTCAAGGTTGGACTTGAACGGAATGACAAATCCCATATCTTTGCACATAGCCTCTACACCTTCATCGGAAGTTACGCACCAGTTCATGAAATCCAGTGTTGCCTGGATATCTTCTTCAGATGCCTGGGAATTTACACACCAGTAGTTCTCTGTTCCTGTGCAGACACCCTGGTTCTCCTCACCCTCAACTCCGATATAGATCGGAAGAATGCCAAGGTTCTCATCTCCGATATCCGCAATATTGTTGTACTCCCATGTACCGTTCTGGTAGAAGACTGCTTCCTCTGTCACAAATTCTGCTGTGGAGTCGTCGGCTGTCTTTGTGGAAATCTCTGTCGGTTCGCAGGTTGCATTATTGATGTACAGATCCCAGATCTGGCGGTAATTGTCAAGGTATGTGCCCTTGATGGCGTCTGTATTGTCAATACCCTCATCCTTGTACTCATAGTAGATCGGAAGATTGGCCAGATGTGTCTTGAATCTCCAGTCAGATGAACTGTCCATTCCTGCTGATGTAAATGCGGAGAATCCAAGTTCATCCTTTCTTGCCGTGATGTCTTCCACTACCTTTTTAAAGCTGTCAAAGTCTGTGATATCCTCTGCTGTGTAGCCTGCTTTCTCAAGAAGGTCCTTGTTGTAGATAATGCCGTAGTTCTCGATAACGTAGGCAATACCTGCCATCTTATCGCCATCCATCAGCGCAAAGCTGTCGTCTGTCAGCTCCCCTGCTATGTCAGAATCAGACAGATCATAACAGTAGTCTTTCCAGCTTGCCAGTCCCACCGGTCCGTTTACCTGGAACAGGGTAGGCGCATCTGTCTTTGCCATTTCTGATTTCAGAGTTTTCTCATACTCTCCGGAAGCTGCTGTCAGAACTGTCACCTCCACGCCCGTCTCCTCTGTGTAGACTTCCGCCAGTTCCTGCCAGTAATCGTCCGCTTCAGGTTTAAAGTTGAGGTAATATACCTTTCCTTCTGCTTCGCTGCTTCCGCTGTCCCCGGAATCGGAGGAGCTTCCGCATCCTGCTGCCAGGCCTGCTGTCATCGCCGCAACTAATAATAATGATATTACTTTTTTCTTTTTCATATCCTTCCTCACCTTTCTGAAAACCTCGGTTTTCTTTGTTCTGGGATTATTATAACCGCCCTTTTCTCCTCCCCGTTATCAAATAGAAAACCAGGAATGCCAAAAAAAATACTTCAGCGCCGGTATGTTCTCCGGCTCTGAAGTATCACTGCTCCTCCAGAAATTCCTGGATGCTCTCATCTTCTTTTCTTGTAAATTCCTCCGGGCTGATCTTGCCCTGGGCCAGATCAGGGAGGATGGTTCCCAGCGTCTCCTCCTGCAGGATGGAGTTCCATTTCACCTGGTAGTTAGGGACAAGGACCGGACCGCTTTTGTAAGTCTCTATATAGTCCCTCTCCGCCTGGGTCAGGGAATCCGGGTTCTTCTCAAACAGTTCCTCCCTTTGCTCCATGTTCATCTGCGTGCGCAGCTTCAGAAGAGCCGCCGCTCCCTCTTTGACTTCCTGGCTGTAGCTGGACACAATGGCCCAGCCAAACGTCTCCGGAGATGAGATCAGCCTGTTTTCCGGAAATGCCGAGAATCTTACTTTGTCCTGCCACTCTTCCGGAATCTGATCCATCATCCAGTATCCGTTGGGAATCATAGCTGCCTTCCCGGAGAAAAAATTTTCATAGGACACATCAAAATCAACATACAGCGCATCATCTGTGGTGTACTGAAACAGCCGCTCCAGTGTCCGGGCAATACGCAGCCCGCTTTCACCCTGGTAGGTGTCCGGGTAGAACTGCTGCATGAATTGCAGCCCTTCCTCCGTGGAGGCTGTCTCCGCCGTGGCAAAAAGCATGGGCACCCAGGCTGTCCCTTCCGTATGAAGGGCCAGCGGAGTGATACCGCAGCTCTCCAGCTTCTCACAGCACTGCCAAAATTCCTCCCATGTGTCAGGAAATTCTTCAATGCCTGCCTGGGCAAACAGCTCCTCATTCCAGAAAATCCCGGAACAGGAAAATGCCGCCGTACTGACAGGGCCCAGATAAATACTGCCGTCCTCCTCGCTGCAGGACTCCAGCACCGACGGCTCGATCATCTCCATCCACTCTTCATCTTCCTTGATATATCCGGACAGTTCCTCGATCCTGCCATCCTGGATCATCGTATAATAGAAAGCGGGAAGCATCCGAAGATCCGTAATAACTGCCGGGAGGGTATCCGTCACATTCTGCCGTTTCAGGTTCTGCCGGTACTCTTCCTCCGTCTCCATGACCCACTCCACATCCGCCTGCCACTTTCCATCATACAATTCATTGAATGCCTGGATCACATCCTCCTCATTTTTATTTCCTGTAGAGGAGTCCACGATCAGGATGACCGGGATGGACACCTCCTCCCCGCCTGCTTTTTCCTCTGTCTGCCTTCCCGCGCAGCCTGCGGCTGCTACGGAGAAAAGCAGGGAAACCGCTGCCGCCTGTATGAATCTTCCTTTAAATCTGTATCTGTTCCTGCTCATATGCCTCCTGCCCGTCTCCTTGAGGAATTTTAATTGTACACGTTGTTCCATCAGCTTCCGCTTTGCAGTAAAAAGCCGCCCCGTCCCCGTACTTCAGCCGAAGCCGGGTCAAAATATTTACCACGCCGTAGCCATGCCTCTTATCCGGAAAGCTGTTTTTCATCTCTCCCAGCGGCAGCTTGTTCATTCCGTTGATCTTCTGCACCATGTCCGCCTCCATGGGGGTGCCATTATTATACACCTCCAGGTACAGCTCTCCTTCTTCCTTCCACACAGTGATCCGGATCTGTCCTCCCTCAAAAATATCCTGGAATCCATATTTTACTGCATTTTCCACAAGAGGCTGCAGAACCAACTTCAGAACGGTTGTATGGGCGGCATCCACCTGGCATTCCACTTTATATGAGAAAAGATCTCTATTTCGTATCTGCTGGATCTCCAAGTAGCTCTTCACATTCTCCAGCTCATCTTCCACAGTCACTATATCGTTTCCTTTGCTCAGCGACAGCCGCAGATATCTGGACAGGGCCTGGATCATCCGCATAGTTGTCTCTTCCTTGTTGATCCGTGCCAGCATATAGATCGTATCCAGTGTATTGTACAGAAAATGGGGATTGATCTGGCTGATCAGCATGTTCAGCTCCGATGTGCGCAGCTCTCTCTCCTGCTCCTTGATCTCCTCCAGCAGCCTCTGGATATTCCCGAGCAGTTCATTGTAGGAGTGACCGATCTCGTCCAGCTCTGTGTTTGTGTGAAGCTCTATGGTCCGATCAAAATTGCTGCCGTCAAATTCCGTCATGGCCGTCCGGATCTCCTGGATGGGCTTTGTAAATCTTCTGGAGAAATAAATACTCAGCACCGCAGCCGCAGCCAGCACTACAAGGTAGATCCCGGCCAGCACCAGGAAAACAGGGAAGATCCCCTGGTTCAAAACTTTGTCCGGCACAAAAGAAAAGACCGCCAGCCCGCTGGCCTCATCCCGGTACGCCGACAGAACGCCTCCAGGAATTTGCTCCCCCTCCAGGATCATACCGGCAGATCCGCTCCCGGCGATACGCTCCGAAATATCTGCCTGGCGCTTCTTACCCAGGCTGAATTCCTCCGGGACCGAGGAAAAACAGAGCTGTCCTTTGGTGTCGATAATTCCAACCGCCGCCTCGCTTGTCAGCTCTCCACTTGTCCCTGTGATCCCCTCCAGAAACGCATCATCCATCTTGAAGAACAACATCCCGGGCTCGTGGGCGTACTCCATGCTCCGGACATACCTTCCGATAAAAAGCGCCTCCTGCTCTGTTCCAAAAAGCGTATCCTTCGCCCAGAACCATTTCGTCCGGGCGTAGTCCTCTCCCAGATAGTCCTGGAAACCGCTGTCCGTCACATCCTCAAAGGTTACATCTGAATAGGATTTACTGTATACGTTCCCTTTATTATCCACATAGCAATAATCTGCGATGTGCTCCAGCCCCACATAGGCGAAATACTTACTCAGACCAATGCGGCTGACTTCCTCCAGCCCCTTACTGCGCAGGCTCTGCTGCACATCGTCATAAAGGACGCACTCTGCCGTCGCCTCATCGCTCTGACGGAACAGATTTTCCAGACTGATGCCCATTCTCTCCGTCATAAACTCGTATTTTGCGATCACCGCCCGGGTCAGCCTGTTCTTTATATACAGGCCGGCCCCCAGGCTGGAGAGAAGAAGCGCAAGCCCCAGGAGCGCCGCTGTATACTTCAGATATTTTTTCTGTATACCGGATACCTTCTCGTTTCTTTTCATATTGATTTCTGTCTATCCCTCATACTCTTTCTTGTATTCGCTTGGGAGCTTTCCCGTGTACTGCTTGAACACATGGGAAAAATAGGACGGGTTGTGGATCCCCACCGCCTCACAGATATCTCCGATACTGCCTTTTCCTTCCTCCAGCAGCTTTTTGGCCTTCTCCATCCTCTGCTGGAGAAGATACTGCTTAAACGTCATGTGGAACGTATTTTTAAACACCCTCCCAAAATAGACCGGGTTCAGATAAATATGGGAAGCTACAGATACAATAGACAGTTCCTCGTCCCTGAGATGCTCCTCTATGTAGGCCACTGCCTCTGACATGTACTCTTTGAAATATCTTGTCTCATCCTGTTTTGCGTCGCTTTTTCTCACTTCAATGGCCGCGCACAGGATCCGATAACAGACATCAACCATCTTAGCCGCGCTGATGCTCCTCAGATTATCATAATAGCCCCGGAACTTTTCCCGGATATCTTCCGTCAGCCCGTAAGATGCCTGGAGCATAAGTTCCACTTTCAGCATCATCCGGTGGAGATGCTGCCGCTGCTGTTCCTCCTCATGGGGCAACCCGTAGACAAACTGGACAAAGGCCTCCTTCAGCTCTTTCTCACTGTTCCTGCGCACAGCGTTCACGATGAGGTTGTCCCTGTCCCCGCTTTCTCCGGCCGTTGCCGCCTGGTCCGGCAGCTCCACCCCCTCCGGGGAAGTAAAAGCACCCGCTCCGGACACACTGGCAATCTCGAACAGCTTCCGTGCTTCCACATAACTTCTTTTGATCCCGGCAATTCCTTTGTAGGGCTTGGATATGGCGGCTATGACCCTGCTTTGCTCCTCCTTTTTGATGTATTCCAGGAAGTGCTTCAGCTTTCCCACCGCCTCTTTGTCCGTGGTGCGGACGATAAATGCGCTGCCCGTCTCCTCCCCGTCAGCCCGCCAGCAGAAATAGCGGCTCTCCAACTCTTCTTCCAGCCTTTTAAGAAGTGAGAATCTGGCCGCTTCATAATCCAGGTAATCCGTGATCTTGTAGGCCACATCTATATCCGCATACACAGTGATAAAGCGCTCCTCATTTCCAGGCATATCCCCCAGCGTCCGGAAAACTTCTTCCACTTTTTCCTCCGGGAGCCTGTCCCGGACATAATTCTGCACAACCACCTGCTGAAAGCTGGTCCCATCCTTTACCAGAAGTTTCTCCCAGCTCTCATACCTGGCCTCCTGCTCCATCTGCTCCATACAGGTCCGGTAGGCTGCCTCCATGGTCTCCCTAAGCTTTTCGTCCTCAATAGGCTTCAGCAGATAAGCAAAAGCCCCCAGATCACAGGCCTGCTGGGCATAGTCGAAATCCCGGTAGGCACTGAGGACGATAAACATGCAGTCCATGTCCGTTTTCTGGATCTCCTCCATCACCATAAGCCCCGTAATCTGCTTCATCCGGATGTCCGTCAGCACCGCATGGGGTTTTGTCTCTTTGATCACTTCTATGGCCTGTTCGCCGCTCTGGGCCGAGCCCACTACCTTAAAGCCCATATCCGCCCAGTCATAGGTGTCAAGCAGTCCCTGCAGCAGGATGGGTTCATCGTCCACGATCACAAGTTTCAATAATTTCATAAAAACCTCTTCTTCCAGGAGCGCCCGGCCAACCTCCTGCTGACCGGTACACTGATTCTATTTTATCATATCATCATGTACTATTTTAAGTCCTCCAGGAGAAAAACCTGTAACAAAAACTATACATGGTATATAAAAAATTAAACTCATGTACTTCCTTACTGACACTTGAAAAACTGTGTGTAATTCTTGACTGCACGCCGAATGATAAGATGATATTTAAACGCGGAAAACAAAAAACGGGATGCTCCATACATAATATGAAGTATCCCGCTTTTCAGACAAGACTCTCAAAATAATAAATCAACTGTAACACAGGAGCCTATACTCTTTTCAAGTACCATCTGCCTCAATATTTACACTACATTACCTAAAACATTATCCTTTATAATAATTGATCAAACATCCCTTAAGAATGATCTCTCTTTCTGCATCTGTCAGATCTCCCAGTTCCAGATCCAGCTCTTTCAGTCCATCCTCTTTTACAATGTAAGTTGTAATGACATTCGATTTCTCTTCTACTGCCTTGCGAATGTCAGGGACAAAAATATAATCCCCGTTTTTAAAACTTAGGTGCTCATGATCTTCTTTTGTAAGGAATGGAAGCATTCCCCAGTTAATCAGATTTGAGCGGTATCTCTTTGTAGCATATTCGTTTGCGATATTGGCCCATCCGCCAAGCACTTTCTGACAGGAGGCCGCCTGCTCTCTGGCGGAGCCATCTCCTGGCTTTACTGCAAAAATCGTACTTCCCACACCGATATTGCCTTTTCCGACCTCCGGATACGTCTCCTGGATTTTCGCCATGACCGGCTTTAACTCTTCCAGTGCATCCAGCGGGCAGGTCCCCTCTTCGATGGCTTTCTGAGCTTTCTGCACCTCTTTTGCTCTGCCCACATATGCAGGATCTTTCCTGGAAAGCGCAAACTCTGCAAGCCCCAGCGGGTTAGAACGATAAGAAGATGTCTCTCCGGAAGGAATCAGTTCATCTGTTGTGGTTACCGGATCGTGGATCTCTGATACAACTTTCAGGATCAGATTCTCCGGCAATGCTGACATTTCCGGCCAATCCTTAATATTCGGTCCGAATTTGATCTCTACTGACGGATCTGCCACGCCGTGACTGTCAAATACACGATTGGCATAGATCTTGCTGTCAAAGTGATATTTCTGCCCTTTGTATTCTACATCCATCGCTGTTGCCGGAGTCAGGAACCCTTTGTTTGCTGCTGTAGCCGCGATCGATCTTGCATCCATTAAGGCAACGGAAGCAATCTGTCCGCTCTGCAGCTTGGAGCCTTCTCTGTTAGGAAAGTTTCTTGTGGAGTGACGGATAGAAAATGCGTTATTTGCCGGAGTGTCTCCCGCTCCGAAGCATGGGCCGCAGAAGGCCGTCTTGACAATTGTTCCTGCCTCCATCAGATCTGCAACCGCTCCGTTTTTCACCAGTTCCATATAAATTGGCGTACTTGCCGGATATACGCTGAAAGTAAATTCATCTGCTCCGATATAATGTCCTTTGATAATGTCGGCAGCTGCACAGATATTTTCAAATCCGCCGCCTGCACATCCTGCAATGATTCCCTGATCCACATACAGTTTTCCGTCAACGATCTTACTCTGCAGGGAGTAATCCACTGCGCCGTCCAGGCTGACAAGCGCCTTCTTCTCTACATCATGAAGGACATCCGCCAGATTTGCATTGACCTCGTCGATCGTATATACATTGGAAGGATGGAAGGGCATTGCGATCATCGGACGGATCTCGCTTAAGTTTACATAGACCATACCGTCATAATATGCCACACTGCCCGGATTCAGTTCCTTATAATCCTCTGGTCTTTCGTGGATCTCATAAAATTCGCGGATCGTCTCATCTGTCTTCCAGATGGAAGACAGGCAGGTTGTCTCTGTCGTCATAACATCGATTCCGATACGGAAGTCTGCGCTTAATTTTTCCACACCGGGACCTACAAATTCCATCACCTTATTGTTAACATAACCATTTGCGAAAGTCGCGCCGATAATTGCCAGCGCCACATCCTGAGGACCTACCCCTTTGATCGGCTCTCCGTCCAGATAAATACCTACTACCTGCGGCATTTTTATATCATAAGTTTTATTTAAAAGCTGTTTTACAAGCTCAGGTCCCCCTTCGCCCATAGCCATCGTTCCCAGCGCTCCGTAGCGGGTATGGCTGTCTGAACCGAGGATCATTTTTCCGCCGCCTGCCAGCATTTCTCTTGCAAACTGATGAATGACTGCCTGATGAGGCGGTACGTAAACACCACCGTACTTCTTTGCACAGGTCAGTCCAAACATATGGTCATCTTCATTGATGGTTCCGCCTACTGCACAGAGGGAATTGTGGCAGTTTGTCAGGACATAAGGAACCGGAAATTTCTCCAGGCCTGATGCTCTCGCTGTCTGGATAATTCCTACAAACGTAATGTCATGGGAAGTCAGCTTATCAAATTTAATCTGAAGGCGTTCCATATTTCCGGACACATTGTGCTCCTTCAAAATATTGTAGGCCATTGTCTGGGAAGCTGCTTCTTCTCTGGTCACACTGCTTCCGGTTTCGTGGCGCACTTCTTCTATATCTTCAACGATTTTTGTGCCGTTTATCAGATATACGCCGTTATCGTAAAGCTTTATCATCTTTGCAATTCCTCCTGATTCTTTTTTCTTCTGCCCTTTGCTGGCACCTGTCTGTTTATTGTAGCCCGGTTCTGTCCAAAAGTCAAATTGCATCCTCACTGCTGTGTTCTTTTTCTTTCATTGCTCTCATATGTTTTTCCACCATCAGCGCAATCTTAAAGGTCATAGCATCTTCAAACACCCGCACATCCAGTCCGGTCTTTTTCTGGATCTTCTCCAGGCGATATACCAGAGTATTTCGATGTACATAAAGCTTCCGCGCCGTTTCCGATATGTTCAGATTATTTTCGAAGAACGTATAAACTGCCGTCAGTTCTTCCTCCTCAAAACTGCCTGCCGCATTTCCTTCAAACACCTCATCCAGAAACATTTCACACAGCTTTTCGGGAAGCTGATGGATCAGCCGTCCGATCCCAAGCACTTTGTAATTGAGCACCCGTTTCTGCGGATAGAAAATCCGTCCTACCTCCAGCGCTGTTTTTGCCTCTCTATAGGAGCCCGAAACTTCCTTAAGTTCTTCTGTGATCGTGCCAAAAGCTACTCGGACGCCAACCATCGCTTCCATTCCCAGCGTATCTACAATAACATCGGCAATATGCTGTACTTCCGTATAATCCTCTGTTTTTTCCAGCGCTTTTATCAAAATTACATGTCCCTCTTCTACTGACGTTATAAAGTCTTTTATTCCTGTGGCAAAAAGACTCCGAAGTGTTTCCATGACAATGCTTTCTGTTTCACTCCTGGATTTTATCAAAAATACCACTCGTTTTCCGGTAACAGGTATCTTCAGTTTTTTTGCCTGATTATAAATATCAACCAACAGCATATCGTTCAGAAGAAGATTCTGGATAAAACGATTTTTGTCCATTCGGTTCCGGTTGATCTGGATCAGGCTTTCCAAATGACTGACGCCGAACCTTCCGGCCATGACTGCTCTCTCATCCGTCCCGTCCACAGCCAGAACATACGCCGTATCTCCCTCTGCCAGAAACAGGCTTTCTTTTCCTATAATTTCCCTCGTACCGGAATGTTCAAATTCTGCGATAAATTCTGCGATAGAATCGGCGTCAGGCTTTGCCTTTATACTGGTCGCTGCCACACATTTTCCTTCTTGACTCCATATGGAGCATTCCAGTCCGGCGATTCTTCTGATCTCCTGTATCAGTTTCTGTATCGTTTGATTTGAAAGCAACTGTTCACATCCTTTCCCTGTACTCTGACTGCCTTTTCCACTCTTTCATCCGGCAGTCAAACAGATGTATTTCTCTCTCTGTCTGATACTTTCTGGCAGAAAGGTATCCGATGACGGCTCCCAATATCAACACCGCAGCAATTTGAGATGTTCTGATCTTCATTTTTTCTCCCCTCACTATCTCATCCCTACATTGCTGCCGCCTTATGAAACAGCCGTCAAAAAATGTCGGTTTTTGACTTTTGCCTTAACACAAAAGAGGGCGGTACCTCGCTTTCGTACCGCCCCTTTTATTTTCAAGCCGAAATCTAGTTTGTGATTGTCTGCTCTGTCTCTTTGTCAAATACGTGGATCTTTTCTGCATCCAGCGCAAATTTTACAACATCGCCTGTTCTTGCGGTTGTTCTTGGATCAACTCTTGCTGTCATGCTTGCTCCCTCGTAATCAAAGTACAGGAATACTTCTGCTCCCAGCATTTCGTATACGCGGATCTTAGCTTCGATTACTGTATTAGGAGATGCCTCAATGAACATCTGCTCATCATGTACATCCTCCGGACGAATACCAAGTACAACTGTCTTTCCGTCATATCCTCCTTCGATCAGTTTCTTTGCCTTTGCCGGCGGAAGCTCGATTGAGGACGGACCTGCCTGGAGAACAACCTTGTCTCCATTCACTTTACATACAGCATCTACGAAGTTCATCTGAGGTGATCCGATAAATCCTGCAACAAACAGGTTGCACGGATAATCGTACAGTGTCTGCGGAGTATCTACCTGCTGTACAACACCTGCATTCATAACAACGATTCTTGTTCCCAGAGTCATAGCCTCTGTCTGGTCATGTGTTACATAGATGATCGTTGTTCCCAGTCTCTGATGAAGTTTGGAAATCTCAATACGCATCTGTCCACGAAGTTTTGCATCCAGGTTAGAAAGAGGCTCATCCATAAGGAATACCTTTGGATTACGAACGATCGCACGTCCCATAGCAACACGCTGTCTCTGTCCACCGGAAAGAGCTTTCGGCTTACGGTCAAGAAGTGCTTCCAGATCCAGGATCTTTGCAGCTTCACGTACCATTTTATCGATCTCGTCTTTCGGTACTTTCCGAAGTTTCAGTCCAAATGCCATATTGTCATAAACTGTCATATGCGGATACAGAGCGTAGTTCTGGAATACCATCGCGATATCACGGTCTTTTGGCTCTACATCGTTTACAAGCTTGTCTCCGATGTAAAGTTCACCGGAAGTAATCTCCTCAAGACCTGCAACCATACGAAGTGTTGTGGATTTACCACATCCGGACGGTCCTACAAAGATAATAAATTCTTTATCTTCGATTTCCATATTAAAATCCTTTACTGCTTCAAATCCGTTAGGATATGTTTTGTTAATATGCTTTAATGATAAACTTGCCATTTCTTTTCGTTCCTCCTGTTCGCCGACTCTTTTATTCTGTAAAAAGTATATTAAAAATGGATAAATACGACTATACCAAAGTTGAACAATCTTTTTTTATTTTTCTATACAAGTTGACTAAGAAGATTTCTCCTGCTGCCGTCATACTGCTGTTGTCAGGATAAAAGAGCCTGGTAAACATCTCTTTTGGAAATTCCCCTGTCTTTTGCCACCTTTTTCATGGCTTCCTTCTTCTCTACCCCTTGTTCGGTATAATATTCCATATGCTCCGGGATGCTCATTTCCTCCCACTTTCTTCGTGTTTCTTCCTGCAGCTTCTGTATACTTTTACCTTCAATGACGAGCACACATTCCCCTCTTGGTTCATTGGCTTCATAATACTGCAAAGCCTCCTTAAGTGTTGTGCGGAAAATTGTTTCATGTTTCTTTGTCAGCTCCCGGCATACGGAAATCAGCCTGTCTCCCAGCACATCTTCCAGCTCTTTCAGCGTTTTCAAAAGCCGATGGGGCGCTTCGTAAAGAACGATCGTCCTTGTTTCCCTTTTAAGTGCTTCCAAAACACTTTTCCGCTCTTTTTTATCGGAGGGGAGAAACGCCTCAAATGCAAACCTCCTTGTGGGAAGGCCGGACAGGATCAGCGCCGTGACACAGGCTGCCGGCCCGGGAATGGCCGTAACCGTCACTCCCGCATCTGCACACATTTTCACCAGCTCTTCTCCGGGATCGGAAATTCCCGGCGTCCCTGCATCTGTAACAAGGGCAATGTTCTTTCCTTCCATAAGAAGCTGCAGCAGTTTTTTCCCTTTTTCAATTTTATTATATTCATGGTAACTTGTCATAGGCGTATGAATATCGAAGTGATTCAAAAGCCGGATAGTATTGCGGGTATCCTCCGCCGCAATGAGGTCTGCCTCTTTCAGCACCCTCGCCGCCCGGTATGTCATGTCCTCCAGATTCCCAATGGGAGTCGCACACAAATATAAAGTACCTGCCATATTATTTCCCTGCCCTTTCTTCGTCTGGTTCATCCAGGCCGTACAGTTTTAATAATTCTTCCGTATAAGTCCCGCCTTTTTTGTATACGATCAGAGGCGGTTCTACCGTCAGGCGGGGACGGCCGCCTTTCACCCCTTCTACCAGGACCATATTCGGCTCTTTGTCTCTATAGGGATAGACAAGGCGCATACGCTTAGGTTCCAGATGATACCTGCTCATTCCTGCCAGGATCTCCGTAAGCCGAAAGGGCCTATGCACCATATAAAATCTTCCTTTTTCTTTCAGAACAAGAGCACTTTGTCTTAATACGTCTTCCAGCGTACAGAGCACCTCATGACGCGCCACGTATTTGGCATGATTTTCATTTTTCAATCCATGCTGCCCGATCATATAGGGCGGATTCACCGTAACGACATGAAAGGAGGCGGCGCCGAAAAGGGCGGATGCCTCCTTGATATCTCCTGTTACGATCGAAATCTTTTGTTCCAAATGATTCAGGCATACACTTCTTCTTGCCATGTCAGCGCTCTCTTCCTGAATTTCCAGCCCTGCAAAAGACTGTCCTTCCGGATTCTTTGCCTCAAGAAGCAGAGGGAGGATTCCTGTTCCCGTTCCCAGGTCCAGTGCCTTTTCCCCTCTTTTTATTTTTGCAAACGCCGAGAGAAGAACCGCATCCATACCGAAGCAGAATCTGCCCGGACTCTGGATGATCCGGTATCCTTTGATCTGCAGGTCATCCAGCCGTTCTCCTGGTTTTAAATTATTCATCATCTAATTTGGATACCCCTTCATTCTTACCTTCCAAGGCCTTCAGTTCTTTCAGCTCTTCTTTGCTAAGCTTCATTTCTTTTTTCTTCTTTTTGGAACGGAAGCGCAGCTCTCCGGCCTTGTATTCCCGGATCTCTTTTTCGTCATCATCCAGCTGGACCACTACTTTGACAAGCTGGCGCAGCACATTGACAGACTGCACTTCTCCCCGCAGTTTCTCCGGCGTTGTCACCGTATCTCCCACTGCCGGCAGGCGGCTGTTCAGCTCTTCGTATGTTTCTTCCTCATTGGTCAGACAGCACATCAAACGGCCGCACACTCCTGATATTTTGCTTGGATTCAGAGACAGGTTCTGCTCCTTTGCCATTTTGATCGATACCGGCGCAAATTCTGTCAAATATGTATGACAGCAGAGCGGACGGCCACAGATCCCTATACCTCCCCGGATTTTCGTTTCATCCCTCACGCCGATCTGGCGCAGCTCAATCCTGGTGCGGAACACACTTGCCAGATCTTTTACCAGCTCGCGGAAATCGATCCGTCCGTCTGCAGTAAAGTAAAACAGTACTTTATTATTGTCAAATGTATACTCCGCATCGATCAGTTTCATTTCCAAACCGTGCTTGCGTATTTTCTCCAGGCAGATCTTGAATGCTTCTTTTTCTTTCTCCCGATTCTTTTCTTCCTTCCGGATGTCATCCGCTGTGGCAACGCGAATGACAGACTTCAGGGGAAGGGTTATGTTATCTTCTTCTACTTCCCTCGGTCCTGCTGCCACATAACCAAATTCCACTCCTCTTGCCGTTTCCACGATCACGTTGTCTCCCTGCTTGATCTCCAGCTTTCCGGGGGAGAAAAAATAGATCTTTCCGGCAGTGCGGAATCTTACTCCAATTACTTTTATCATATTGTCAGTTCTCCTTTATCGTCAAAAGCAGGAGCTCCATCACCAGTTCAAAATTAACATTGGCTTTCAGCCTCTGCTTTGCTTTTTCCAGGCTTTCCAGTATCAGCTCAATCCCTTCGTAGGAGCTTTTACGCGCCCTTTCCTGGATATAAGGAAGCTGATCTTTGAATACTACCCTGTCCATTTCTTTTGTTGCCTTATACAGCAGTACATCCCGGTACCATATCATGATGATATCCAGATAATCGTTTACCTCCAGCTTATAGGTGCTGATCTTTTTAATGGCCTTCACAATTTCGCTGACATCCATCTCGTTGATGTACTTTAAAAGCTGTACCGCTTCCTCCCGGATCTCATTGAAATATTCGGAGTTTGCCAGCATAATGGCGCGCCCCATATTTCCCTGGGCAAATGCCGTGCACATGTCCGCCTTGTAATCCGGTATCTGCAGGCTTTCCATCAGATATTTTCGGATCAGCGTATCCCGGATATTCCGGAGCTTCAGCATGACGCATCTGGATGTGATCGTCGGCAGCAGCACTTCTGCATTTTCTGTCAAAAGGAAGATAACCGCATATTCCGGTGGTTCTTCGATGGTCTTTAAAAGAGCGTTCTGTGCCTGTACTGTCATCAGATCCGCTTCTGCTATAATATAAATTTTATAAGGTCCCTGATAAGGTTTGATCTGTATATCATTGTTCACCTGCTGCCGGATATCATCCACACTGATGGTATTGGGCTTCTCATGGTTCACCCGGATAATATCCGGGTGGTTGCCGCTTTCTGCCTGCTTGCAGGAATGGCACACATTGCATGGATCCGGCCCTCCTTTTTCGCACAGGAGTGTTGTGGCAAAAAGATTGGCCAGCATTTTTTTGCCGGATCCCCGCTCTCCATTCAGAATGTAGGCGTGGGACACTTTATTTTCCTCTACTGCATTGTGTATATATTTTATAATATCCTTATGTCCTACTACGTCTTTAAAGCTTGCCATTGTATATTACCTCTGTGATTTCTTCTAAACATTGTTCTTTGCTGCTGTTGTCAAACCTTCGTCTGATACCCAGCTCCTTCAGGTTCTCTTCTGAAAAATCCTCTTCGTCTGCCAGGAAGCGTCGGCACATTTCTTTGTATTTAGGCTGTGCCTGCTGCCGTTCCCGAAGGAGCGCCCTTGTAAGCCTCTCCCCGTCTTCGACTTCTATATAAAGGGGAATCAAATGCTCTTCCCCATAGTATTCTCTCATTTTTCTATAAGATTCCAGCGTTCCGATCATCAGATAATCAGAACTTTCCAGATCAATCTGCCCGTCCGCTGCAGTAAAATATTTCCAGATGCCATGAACCGTATCATAAGAGCGGATTTCTATGATCTTGTGCTCTGCTTCCATTTTAGCCAAAGCCGCCTCATCTGTAAAAAAATATTCCACCCCGTTTTTTTCTCCTGCACGGATCGGCCTTGTCGTATAAGGGACAACCATTCCAAGCTGTGGACAGCGCTCTTTGAGTTCTCTGAAGATCGTGTCCTTTCCGGATGCACTTTTTCCCATGATATAAAATATTTTACCCATTGTTCCAGACTCCAATGCTTCCTTCTTTTTCCAGGCCTTCTATTTTAAAACCAAGCTTTTGATAGCCTGCAAGCCGTTTGATACATTCCCTGCTGATCCGCTCGCCCGGTACGATCATCGGGCAGCCCGGCGGATAGAGGTAGGCATACTCCAAAGAGATCATTCCCTCACTCTTTTCAACAGGCAGGTATGTTGTTTCTTTTGCCCCGCAAAGGGCTGCCTTGGCGCTTGTACAGATAACAGGATTTTCAGGCAGTTTTGCTATATCGTCTTCCTGTACGTTTTCCCGAAGTTTAGCAGCTGCATCCAGCTCAAACAGGGCCTGCTCAAGCCGTGCAAATCCTTCCTTCGTATCTCCCGGAGATGTCATGGCAAGTACATAGGATCCCGCCGCCATCTCCATCTGAAGATGATACTTTTCCAAAAGCTCCCTGTACAGCTCTCTGCCGCTCATATCCGTATGTCTTACAGAAATTACAAGTTTTGACCGGTCGTAATGTTCTGTCTGTACCAGTTTCAAATGTTTCAGATTCTGCAGATTTTTCCGCAGAGTATCAAGATTCCTTACATAAGGTTCAAAAAGCTGCTCCTTCTCCTCCCTGAGCATCCGAATACATTCATGAATACTCGCCATCAGGATATAGGAAGGACTGCTTGACTGGAGCATATCCAGATAAGAAGAAATCCTTCTTTTATCTATATACTCCCCTCTCATATGGAGCAGCGCTGTCTGTGTCAGAGAGGGAAGGGTTTTATGAAGGCTGTGGATCACCACATCTGCCCCTTTTTTCAGCGCATTTTCCGGAAAATAAGGATGAAATCCAAAATGTGCGCCGTGGGCTTCATCCACGATCAGGGGGATTCCCCTTTCATGGACTGCCTCTGCAATTGACTCAATATCAGAGACAACTCCGTCATAGGTGGGTGAGACAATAACAACCGCCTTTATCCGGGAATGCTTAGTAAGCGCAGCTTTCACTGCGCTTACGGAGATTTCCGTATTTAACTGAAACTGACGGCTGAAACCGGGCCACAGATAGACCGGTTCCAGCTCATTCAGAAATATGGCATGGTAGACGGATTTATGACAGTTTCTTGCAACAAGAATCTGATCTCCCTTTTTCGTACAGCCAAGAACAGCACTTAAAATCCCTGCTGTACTTCCATTTACCAGAAACTTCGTTTCCTCTGCTCCGTAGAGCCTGGCCGCCTCCTGCTGGGCTTCTTTTATAATGCCGTCTGCATGATGAAGATCGTCAAACCCCTCAATCTCTGTAATATCGATCCCATAGGGAAGCCCTTCACCAAAACGTATCTGATTTCTTTTGTGTCCCGGCATGTGGAAGCCATAATAATCCGTATCGCTGTATGCCTTCAGCCTGCTGTATAGTGTCTCCATATATATTCTCTACAATCTTTTCAGAAGTTCTTCTCTTTCTTTTTCGTATCCCGGTTTTCCAAGAAGAGCAAACATGTTTTTCTTGTAGCTCTCTACTCCCGGCTGGTTGAAAGGATTTACACCGGATACATATCCGCTGACGCCGCATGCAAATTCAAAGAAGTAGAACAGCTGTCCCAGATAATATTCGTTCTGCTCCGGAATATTTACCATCAGGTTCGGAACATTTCCGTCTGTATGTGCAAGAACAGTACCGTTCATTGCGCTCTTATTTACAAAATCAACGGTCTTTCCTGCCAGATAGTTCAATCCGTCCAGATCTACCGGCTCTTCATTCAGAATGATCTCTTCCTGAGAAGTTTCCACATTCATTACGGTTTCATACATGATACGGCTTCCATCCTGGATAAACTGTCCCATGGAATGAAGGTCTGTCGTAAGATCAACAGATGCCGGGAAGATTCCCTTCTGGTCTTTTCCTTCACTTTCGCCGTAAAGCTGTTTCCACCATTCTGATACATAGTGAAGGCTTGGCTCATAGTTTGCCAGTACTTCCACAGATTTTCCTTTTCTGTGCAGAATGTTTCGGATTGCCGCATACTGAAGAGCGTCGTTTTCTTCAAATGAGTTGTTTAAAGCCATCTCTCTTCCGGATGCTGCGCCTTCCATCAGCTTTTCAATATCTGCTCCGCTGACTGCGATCGGCAGAAGACCTACTGCTGTCAGTACAGAGAAACGTCCTCCTACATCATCCGGAACAACAAATGTTTCATAACCTTCCTCTGTTGCAAGGTTCTTCAGCGCTCCCTTTGCTTTATCAGTTGTAGCGTAAATTCTCTTTGCCGCCTCTTCTTTGCCGTATTTTTTCTCCAGCATTTCCTTGAAAATACGGAATGCGATAGCCGGCTCTGTTGTAGTTCCGGATTTGGAAATAATATTTACGGAGAAATCTCTGTCTCCGATCACGTCAATAAGATGTTTCAGGTAGGTACTGCTTATGCTGTTTCCTGCATAGTAAATCTCCGGTGTCTTACGGATTTCCTTTGGGACCATGTTGTAGAAATTGTGGCGCAGAAATTCAATTGCTGCCCTTGCTCCCAGGTAGGATCCGCCGATTCCGATCACGATCAGCACTTCGGAATCTGCCTTTATTTTCTCTGCTGCTTTCTGGATGCGTGAAAACTCTTCTTTATCATAGTCAACCGGCAGATCGATCCATCCGAGGAAATCATTTCCCGCACCATTTCTGCCTGTCAGCACATCTTTTGCATCTTCCACGATCTTCTTCATAGCTTCTATTTCATGTTCTTTTACAAATGCTGCTGCTTTTGAATAATCAAATGTCACTTTACTGCTCATAGTAATACCTTCCTTCTATCTATCTTATGTTATTTCCATCCGGGTAATCTGCTATTATTACATGTGCCTCCCGGTAGCTTTTTAACGCGCCTGCAACACTTTTCCATCGGTATCGCACACTACGCTATTTTTATTTTAGCAGTATTGCCCCCTCTTGGCAAGGAAAATAGCGTATGGAAATCAAGCATGGAAATCAAGCCAGAAACTCTTCCAGGATCTCTCTTATCAGTACTTCTTTGGGCACTTCTTTTTCTTTCTGGTCTTTGCACTCGTCTTTCAGATCTCTCGCTTCCTCTGCCTTCCTTTTTACTGAGGCATTTTTCACAGAGCTGTTTCTGGTCCGCTGGCTGAAAGCTGCGTTTTCTTCCTTTTTCTGCTCTTCTGTTCTTTTTACCGCAGCAACTTCCGGCTCCATGCGGTTGGCCGCCTCCCAGGCTCCGGCTGCTTCCGAAACAGTCTGTGCTCCTGCCTCCCCGGAAGCAAGGGGTTCCGGCGATGGTTCGTCTTCTTCCAGAAGCACGTCGCCTGCTGCCCGGGTATCTGCAGCCGTCTGTGAAACCACCCCACTCTGTATTGGAGTTCTTTCCGGTTCAGGCGGCGCCATTTCCTTCCACTCTTCCCGTATCTCTTTTTGCTGCGCCTTTTCGTACCTGCGGGCGCAGATATTTTCCAGGTAGTCTACCATGTAATTTTTCACTGCATCCAGCTGATACTTCTCATCTCCGGTAAGCTGGAACAGAAATACAAGGATAGCCGTTCCGGCTCCTCCGGCGGCATACTGAAGCACCTGATCTCCCATACCATATAATGAGTACCATGCCGCTGCTCCGGCAAGACCGAAGATCAGGCAAAGCCATACCGCTGCCTTTTCCATCCTCCGCCATGTGTGGAGACGAAGTCCCACCACGCGGTATTCATACAGATATTTCCCTACAAAGGCATCTACATTCTGCACCCGGTCGCTGATCATGCAGGTGTGTTCAAATTTTGCCTTGATCAGCCGGACCAGAGCATGACTGCTTTTGTTCATATTTCCTGCTGCCCGAACCAGCCTTTTCAGGGAAAATCCCGCCACACATTTACTAAGCACTCCTAATACCGCTGCTATCCCGATCAGTATGACCAGGATCTGCTTGTCCAATACCACTTCTAACATCACAAAACCCTCCTTCTTTGATTCGATTATACTCGAACCGGAAGAAGAAATCAGAAAAACCGTTCAACAGTTTTCGCCCCTGGTTTCTTGCATTTTGTTGGTTTTTCTTCTTTTTTGACAAAAGTGGCAGGACTCATTTTTCAGATCCGCGGAAGCAGATTTTTTACAAGCCTTACACTGTGGCTGATTGCCTGCTTTTCAAAAGCCGGATAGTCCATCGTGGCGCTGTTGTCGGCTTTATCCGAAATCGCCCGGATTATGACATACGAAATTTTGTTCAGGTAGGCGGCGTGCGCAATGCCCGCTCCCTCCATCTCTGTGCACAGAGGATGGAATTTTTCTACAATACTTTCTTTTACTTCTTTTGATGACACAAACTGATCTCCAGTCACAATTCTCCCTGTAAAAGTGTGGATATCCGGATTTGCTTCCTCGTTTGCCGCTTTCGCAAGTTCTATGAGGCGCTCATCCGCCGGAAAAGAAAAGATATCCATTTGCGGGATCTGTCCCGGTTCATAACCAAAATTCACCGCATCCATATCATGATACAGAGCGTCTGTAGAAATAACCATATCTCCAATATCAATTCTGGCATCCAAAGATCCGGCAATTCCTGTGTTGATCAGCACGTCCACCTTATACACCGAAGCAAGAATCTGTGCACACAGAGCAGCGTTCACCTTGCCGATACCGCTTCGTACTACAACCGCATCTTTTCCGCACAGTTTCCCTTTCACAAAGGTCATGCCGATCTGTTCCTCTGTTTTTTCTATTTCCATAGCTTCTTTCAGAGCCGCCACTTCGTCTTCCATTGCTCCGATAATTCCTATCATATGCTTTGCCTCCTTTTACTTTTTCTTACTGCATTGAGTATATTCGTTCCGGGCTGCTTTGGCAAGTCCGGGATACTGCCGCTGACGGAATTTTGTATGAAACAGGCTTGCCAATAAGGGGTACCATCTGTCATAATAAAAATATTGATATTTTCTTAATGACTACAGAGGAGGTATAGATATGCAGTACAGACCAATGGGCGTCTGTTCCAGACAGATCAATGTAGAATTAGACGGAGACACCATTAAATCCGTAGAATTTGTCGGAGGATGCGCAGGCAATACAATAGGAATTTCTCATCTCGTCAAAGGAATGAACGTGGACGAGGCCATCGAGCGTATGGAGGGAATCCGCTGCGGCAACAAACCGACATCCTGCCCGGATCAGCTGGCAAAAGCCCTGCGCGCCGCGAAAGAGTGTTAAATGTTTAACAGGTGACGTAACACTTTTAAAGTTTACTACGTCCCAAATTGACATATACCCCGGGTATTTTTGTCGATTTTCTATATTTATCTATAACGGAAAAGGAAGGCAAGCATTCATGCTCACCTTCCTCTCCTTGTTTCTTGGGTTTGTTCTCTTGTTTTCTTTTTGCTGGAACTGCTGTATTTACTACTTTGCGACGACTTTAGTCTTTTCAGACCTGATGACGGCTTCTCAATGTAAGGAAAAAATAAAAAAATTAGGTTTCATATAGTTTCCAATTTGCACCGCAAAGTAGTAAATACAACAGTCCCAGCATGGTGCTTGGTCATGTTTTGGCTAATACAAAGGTCTAAGGTTCCTCAATGTAAATACCATTGGTGTAAGAGCTGCTCATGTCATTTCCAGCTGAATGCACACAGCGGACGCGGTAATACCAGTCCCCTTCTACCTCGATCCTTTTGTTGGAACTGACAGAAATCGAATCCTTATTTTCCTTCTGCCAGAGATCTACATAGTGCCAGTCATCGTTTTCATCCTTTGCCCGTTCTACCATCACAGACACTTTTACAGATTCTACTTCATGCTGCGCAATGGTAGTTCCTCCGGCATAGATGACTCCGGGCCCCAAACGTACAATCTTAGAATACCCGGTCTGAAGGTCCGCACCTCTGGTAATTGATGTGGCTATACCTGTAGATTCTGTCTCATGTGTGAGATATGAGTGGTTGTTGATAGGTTGACTTTCAGTCGCGTTTGTTTGGAATCCCGCGGTTATTGTTAATCCCATAATCATCACCACGGCACAGCACACAGATATAATCCTTCTCTTCATATCATCCCTCCACATTTCCTACTTTTCTTTCCTCATATAGTAAGACACATATAAGGACAAAAACTGACGGGATTTTTATAAAAAATGTAAATTTTTTAAAATTTCTTCTAATTCTGTTTTTTCCATGATTCCTGTCAACTGATAATGAACCTCCTGATAATCAAACTCTGCTGAAAATTCCGTTTCATTACTTTCTTCAATCAGATATTCTTTTACCTCCACAGTAAATCTGTCCGTTTTGTATGGGTAGGTATCAATCAGCTGATCTTCAATATCTGAACCAAAAGAACCATCTGCATAGGACAGACTGATAATATATGAAACAACATTTCCTTTCATATCAAAAAGCAGATTTGCCGTCTGCAGCATCTCATCTATTTCTGCCCCGACAAACTGCATTCCCTCTATGTTTGTAAATAGTCTCACCGGGTCAATACCCAATTCATCTTTTATCTGCTGATATGCCTTTTCTTCTTCGCTTTCCCCAGATTTTAGTGTCTCATCATTATCTGATTCTATCTGTGTCATCTCTCTTCCGCCAACCATCTGCTGCATGACTTCCATTACTCGTTTCGGTCCGCCTACACTTGTAATGCCCAGCCCCAATACAAACACCATCACAGCAGCGAGGGACGCAATACGCCTCCAACCCATACGGCGTTTTCGTACTGTCCGGCGGGTCTCATCTTCTTCCCGCTCTTTCTGAAGCATTCTTCCCAGACGGAGAGCCTCTCGGTCCTTCTCCGACAATTTACTGAGAGCTTTCTGTGTCTCGTATTCTTCTATCTGTGCATACAGCCTGTCCTTCACACTGTCATCAGGGGACAGATCAGCAAGCTCCGGATGCTCTTCCAGCTCTTTTTCTATTTCTTCTGCCTCCCTCTGAAGCTGTTCATTCAAAAACTGACTGAATTGTTCGTTGTCGAATTGTTCTTTCATGACATACCTCTCTCGATTTTCGATTTATAGCATTTTCATTTATGACTTTTTCTTGACCCTTTCCCTTGTTACGTATACAATTGTCTTAGAATGTTTAAATCGGAGGAACAATATGAAACGTATCATTTTAACCGGCGGCGGTACCGCCGGCCATGTTACCCCTAATATCGCTTTATTGCCGCGGCTAAAAGAATTGCAGTATGATATTCACTATATTGGTTCTTACAATGGCATTGAAAAAGAATTGATCGAGCAGTTCGGCATCCCTTATCATGGAATTTCTTCCGGGAAGCTCCGCCGCTATTTCAGCCTTCAGAATTTCACAGATCCTTTTCGCGTATTGAAAGGGTTTGGGGAAGCAAAAAGGTTGATCAAACTATTAAATCCTGATGTTATTTTTTCTAAAGGCGGTTTTGTATCCGTTCCTGTTGTCATGGCCGGAAAAAAATGTAAAGTACCTACTATTATACATGAATCCGATATGACTCCCGGTCTTGCAAATAAATTGTCGATTCCATCTGCCACAAAAGTCTGCTGCAATTTCCCGGAGACAGTAAAACTTCTCCCCGCAGACAAAGCGGTTCTGACCGGCTCTCCCATCCGTCAGGAATTGCTGGAAGGCGATAAAGAAAAAGCCAGATCATTTACGGGATTATCTCCCGACAAACCGGTTATTCTTATTATTGGCGGAAGCCTGGGAGCCGCTGCGATCAATGATGCCGTGCGCAGTAATCTTCCTGAAATCCTGAAAGAGTTCCAGATCATTCATCTGTGCGGGCGCGGCAAGCTTGACCCTACTTTAAACAATATAAGCGGCTATGTCCAGTACGAATACATCAAAGATGAGCTGAAAGATCTGTTTGCACTTACGGATATTGTAATATCAAGAGCCGGTGCAAATGCTATCTGTGAGCTGCTTGCCCTTCATAAGCCCAATCTTTTGATACCTTTGTCTGCCAATGCAAGCCGCGGCGACCAGATTCTGAATGCCCGTTCCTTTGAACGCCAGGGCTTCAGCCTTGTTCTGGAAGAAGAAAATATTACCAGTGAAACTTTGCTTTCATCTATCCATGAATTGTATGCAAATCGCCGACAGTATGTAGATGCTATGGCGAAATCTCACCAACAAAATTCTATTGACACTATTATTGATTTAATTGAATCTGCTGTCAATGAATAATATTGCTGTAAAAAACAGGTGTCGTATCGGCACCTGTTTTTATGCTTCATGGATGTGGTCATATTCTTCTCTGCAATACTCCTTTATCCAATTTCTTGCTCTATACAACATACTATGTAAAGTATCCAGATTAACACCCATACACTCCGCTACTTCTTTCTGCGGTCTTTCCATACAGTAAACCAGCGTAACCGCATCATACCATCGGCGGTTCTTTTCATACAGTGCATCTAAAATCGTTATCGTAGATGTAAACACTTCTCTCTTCCAGAGTTTTCTAAAGAATATCGTTTCAGTGCTCTCACTGCAATCCATTTTATCTTCACCAAATTCTTCAAAATCTACAAGCTGTTCTCTGCTGCGATCTCTTCTGTAATTCAAAGCTATATTTCTGGTTGTTGTCAACAGCCATTGTCTGGTATTATCGATCGACGCATGTTCCATGTAGATATAGTATCTAAGAAATGCCTCCTGTGTAATATCTTCTGCAGTATGCCATTCCTTTGTGTACATCATTGCTGTCTGAAAGATTTTGGCCTTATGCTGTTCATATATGGCATCGAATCCGGATCCTCCTATGAATTCTATTTCCACATCAATATTCCTTTTATCCCTTGTATTCCTTTTTCTATCAGGCCTCTCTCAATTTGGCAAGAATGTCGTCCCGTTCCTCGTCTGTAAGCTCTCCCATTTTCCATCCAAGCCCAACCTGGTCTCCCTTATAACGCGGAATTAAATGCATATGGAAGTGGAACACCGTCTGGCCGGCAGTCTCGCCATTATTCTGCACGACGTTATATCCGTCACAGCCCAGCACTTCTGTCAGTTTTGTAATCATTTTTTTTGCAACCGGCAATGCTTTTGCCGCCAGTTCGTCGGGAAGCATATACAGATTCTCGTAATGTTCCTTAGGTAAAAGGAGTGCATGTCCCCTGGATGCAGGTCCCAGATCCAGAATAATGCGAAAATCATCATCCTCATAAAGAGTAGCCGACGGAATTTCTCCATTTGCTATCTTGCAAAAAATACAGTTTTCATCTCTCATATCATCATCCTTCTTTCCTTAAAATAGTAATTGAATATTTGAACCGCCAGTGCTAAACTTGAAGTCCAGAAAGGCGGTAGTATCCTATGTTTACAAGTACTGATTACGACAAATTAGAACAATTAATGTCAGAAAAGCCCGAAAATCGAACTTTGATCCAGAAACTTTTGTCATCTCAGGAGGAAACGATATCAGCTATCAGCCATGAAATCAGAAATCCCCTCACTTTAGTCTACAGTACGCTTCAGTTTCTGGAATCACGCCATCCCGAAATCATCTCTGACCGTTACTGGCGTTCTATGCGCGAAGATATTGAATATATGAAACAGCTTCTTGAAGAGCTTTCTTCTTTGAATCACAGTACATCCTTAAGCCGTTCCGTGTTTTCTTTCCGCGAATTTATGGAGCATATCGTACTTTCCTTTGCCTCTTCCTGCATGGATGGTCCGATTGAATTTACCTCTTTTTTGTCTCCTTCCCTTCCAACTGTCTGTGCAGACCGCACAAAACTTAAGGAAGTATTTCTCAATATTCTGCGCAACGCAGCGGAATCTATTGACGGATCCGGCTCTATCCGGCTTGAAGCATTTGTACAGAACCACAATATTACTGTACAGATTGAGGATTCCGGCTGTGGTATCTCCGAAGAACAGCAGAACCAGATCTTTCAGCCCTTTGTGACCTATAAATCCAATGGAACCGGACTGGGACTTGCCATTGTCCGCCGGGTCATCGATGCCCATGAAGGTCAGATAACTGTAACATCAACGGTAGGAAAAGGAACCGTATTCACGATCCTTCTTCCAATATAAACATATTGCCAGGATGAATCCGCAGACCAGCCCGCCAATGTGAGCGTAATTATCTACTCCTGTGCTTGTAAACCCATAGTACAATGTAAAGACTGCCATCCACGCCAATCCTCTGCCGGATATCCTGCCAATCCTGCCGTGATTTCTGACCGCTATATAAAGAAGCGCTCCGATAATGCCAAAGATTGCCCCTGAAGCGCCGGCACTTACCGCATACTCTCCTGTTCTGATATCCATAATCATAGACAGCAGATTTCCGGCAATACCTGAACAGAAGTATATAATAACATATTTTATTTTTCCAACTGTCAATTCCAGCTGCCACCCCAACAACCCAAGGCTTAGCATATTGTTCATAAGATGAGAAAAATCAAAGTGCAAAAAGATGCTGCTGATCATTCGATAATACTCACCTTGCTCCACCAAAGGAGTAAGCATAGCGCCATGTTCTATCATGAAGATCGGATCTTCTGTTCTTCCCTGAAATACCAGAAAGAAAAATACTGCCACGTTTACTGCCAATAATCCAATTGTAAATACTGCCTTTTTCTGGTACATTTTTTCTCCTTTAATGAAGTCTGCCCAAATGTACACTTCTTGGGGCAAAGATATAGTGTCTGACGATATTATATCATAAATCGAAACGGAGTGTGTATTTTTCTTCTTCCGTCAACAGATTGAAACATTTCCTGCAAATTACTACATTTTGTTATAATTCTTCTTCATCAATATAAATTCCGTCCCACGCTTTCCATGCCGGTTTTTTATGGCGTTTCAGAAAATTTTTTACCGGGTTCCACATATTATCCGTCTCTCGCAGTATACTGCTTCCCATTTCCTGACTTGTAATCCAGTCATGTTCTTTTGTGTCATATGAATATTCCGCAGGTTCTTGTTCTGTATGCTGAAGTATTACTGTCTTTTTTTCTTCTTCATCTTCTTCCAGTTTTTTCAAAATTTTCCTCAGACTATAATTTTCACGCATAGTTTCCTTATGCAGCAAAAAAGCGCATTTCACGCTATTGTCATCCTGATAATCTGTCCACTGCACAAAATGTTCTGTTAGTTTATGAAAAGCCTTCCATACATCCCATCCTCCCAGCGGATAGTAACAGAAAGCATATTCCCCATTTTCATAAAAAATAAATTCCGGATCCAAAACAATCCTATCCGCATCCAAAAGATATCTTGATGCTTCTCTTAGCAGTGCCAAGACTTTTTTTGTAAATTTTTTCATTTCTCTTATAGTGATTTTTCTTTCTTCATAGATCGATTTTATGCTTCTTTTTCCAGTAATATCATATTCATACAAACTGGTTCCATCCTGTCCCCTCCCCCTTACATCCAAAAACCCTTTTATATGATTTTCTTCCAGCATTTTCATTTGATAATCTTCTATGTAGGCAGTTTCTCCTTCAAATATCAGCATAGTCTGCTCAAGTCCTCTTCTATACTCTGCCTTTTCTATTCCATATTCCTTTTCTAACATATCTTCTCCCTTATTTCCCGATTCTTCGAAGATCACGTATATATTTTTCAGGATCCGTCACTTTCATTCTATGCTCTGTCGATACTGTCATTCCCTTTCTTCGGGAATAAGCATGAACTAAGATCATGTTTTCTTTCACCTGCACCTCCACAGCTGCATCCGGAAAGAGGATACATTTCCCATGTATCCTCTCCTGAAAAGCCCGGATCAGAATATCAGGACTGACACCATCTTTTTCTCTCGCCTTTGTACTCCCAACTACTGCAGTTTCATAAGCGCATGAAGAAATAATATTCTTGTCATGAAAATAAAATAATGCCAAAATGCTGACTGCTAATATCATCCCTATCACCGGCATCAGATATGCTGCCTCCACAGTCAGGCTTCCCTGATATTTCTTTTTTAATATTGACTTATCCTTTTTCCTGTCACTCATAAATACATTCACTGACCATAAATATAATAAAACCAAAAGTTACAAACGGCGTCATTGGAAGAGCTGCATGTCTGGACCATCTTTTCTTTACAAGGCACACTGCGGCCGCCCCTGCCATCAGCCCCCATGCCACGATCAGCACTTCAAGAACAGCCCAGATTCCCAGATAGACACCAAGCGCTGCCAAAAGCCAACCGTCTCCATATCCCACCGCCTGATCTGTCACATAGGCAATTCCCAGCAAGATGCCTCCAACTGCCGCTCCTGCCGCACAAATATACCAGGGATTTTCCGATACGGTCAGTCCATATCCTATTGCCAGTATACTTCCCAACATCAGGACAAATCCGGAAATTTTCCTGAATAATATATCATACACAGAAATTCCTGTCAGAACCCCTAAACATATCAGGTTTTCCACATTAAGTTCCTGAATGATTTTTGTTATCCGCATTTTGAACAAGCCCCCTTCCCCGCCGCCTCTGACAGCGGTACTGCATAAATTGTTCTTTTCAGACCGCTGCAGCTTAAAGATGAATGATAGCGATTTCCATAATCTGTAATATACACTTCTTCCCCCAGCTGGCGGCCTGTACACCGTTCACAGGGATAATATTTCCCCTGGCTTTTATTTCTAAGAGCATCTACCTCGTTGGACGGTACTGTTTTGATCGACAGCTCCAGATAGGTACAGTGATAGTCTTTGTGGTAGACCATCCCTGTCTCTGTAATATAAACAACGGTTTCATCCCTATGTAAAAATCCTGTTTTCTCATATCCTATCCATCCTTTTAATCTGCAGGACTCTTCCATCGGTACTGTAATTTGTCCAAAGAATCGCACCGGAAGAAACACTCTGTAATTTACCCGGATCTCCATAAGTCCTGTCACCGGAGACATGTAGGATTTTTCACAGCGTATTCCCTGACTGCCACCTTCTATAATACTTTGCTCCAGCCGCTCTTCTCCAATTGACTCAATCACCGTTTTTTCAATCTCTCCCGGAATGAGAACCGGCTTCATATATGCTTCTCTGGCCGCCATCTTCCCCACCGACTGCATTCCGCTTCGTATGCTTGTCCGCACTGACATTACTTCCATCATATAGCAAAGTGCAATAATTGCCAGAAAAAACATAGGAACAGCCAGCGCTGCCTCTATTGTTATACTTCCGGAAACACAGAAAGGCGCCCTTTTGTTCAACAAACAATGATGACGATGTGAGATATTTTGATTAAAGAACATGGTTGTATCCGTGAAAGCCATTTTGCACCTCTCTTTCCATAGTAAATAATTCCTTCAAAAGGACGCCTTTCCATGTTTCCGGCTTCTCTTTTGTCTGTCTATATAGGTAAATCTCTGAAATTCAGCAATATATAAAATCTAGTTATATCCGAAATAGGTAGCAAAGCGGTAATTGATCCCTCTGCGAAGTTTGCAAACAGATTCAAACTCTATTTTTGTGATGCAGTAATCTGCCCGAAACCAGGTAAATCCCTTCTCTGTTCTCAATTTCTGCTCCATCAGATTCAGGCTGCGCCGGGCTGTCTGCCCGGTGTTTTGCAGGAAAAGTAAGATTCTTATATAATCGGTATAATCCAATCCTTTTTCTGAATCTTGTCCGCTGTTCCATTCTCCCTCTTCTCCCAGCCGGGACAGGGCGGACAACTGAAGCTGCCAGCTTTGCCGATCTTTCGTTAAAGGTACTTTTCTTCCGTCCAGCAAAGCTCTTATATCCACCACGCTCTCTCCAAAGGCCCAGGCAAACAGAAGCGCCTGCATAACTGCCTCCGTAATTGCCGGGACAGCCAGCAATGTGCACAAAGTAAGCGCCATCGCTCTTGCTTCCGCTTTCTTTGCACTGTCGCTTTGCAGATAAATATAATTAGGAACTACTCGGATAGCCAGGAGCCGCTGTACAACATATTCCAGATTTTCTCTGTCGCTGCCTTTTCCGCCAAGTATGTATTCCAATTCATACTCCAGCGCACTTGCTGATGCCCCGGTATCACTCTCCTCTTTTGAAACTGCCGGTTGAAAGTGCTCTAAAAGATATACTCCCAGCGCCAGAGAAGAAGCGCCTGTCCCATCTGAAACATCCTGGAAGTCTCCATATCCTTCTTCCAGGCTTCTGTGAAATACCATGGAAGAAAGTTCGACACTTTTCGCTGATACTGTTTTTTCCTTCGGCATAACAAGGTTTAAAAGCGGAGAATTTTTCAGCCCGGAAACTGTATTTAAAGGATTATCTTCTGTCGGCAGCTGCTGCTCATTTTCCTTCAGCAAATCTTCCAGTGTCTGATTTTGATTTTCTTCCTCTTTCTGGAACTTCTTTGCCTCTTCGCTCTGGCTTTTCCAACTTTGCGCCTCTCCCAGCAGCCCATCCAGCTTATCCAAACCGTATTTATGCTTTACCCACTGATTCACCTGTTCAAGAAAAGGTGCTCCTCCTCGGTCCGTGATAATTTCCATTCTTTTTATACTGTGCTCCATATTTCCCGCACCATAATAGGAAAGCCGATCCATGATCCTATCCTTAGAATAGCTGCCGCTTTCATAACTTCCTTCCAGAACAAACAGATCAAATTCTTCCAGCATCTCTTTCTGATACTCTGCAAACACCGATTCCACCGCCCGGTTCATATCCGCTCTTCTGTAGTTTTTCGCGCTTTGTATAGAAACGCTTTCCATCAAAGAACCCGCAAAGGAAATCAGCAAAATAAAAATCAATGCTAAAAAAGCAGTCATTTCTCCCCGCAGGTTCTCCAACGTTTCAGATTCCTGCACTTTCACTTGTAATTTTCTGAAATATAGTCTGGACCAGGCTGGTAAGCTGGGACTTAAAAATAATGACAAGCCCAATCAGCACAACTAAAATTAAAATCACTTCCACTACGCCAATTCCCTTTTTTTCTTTCATCAAATGCATAAAATAATGTAGTCTCCACATATGTTCTCCTTCCTTATAAACTCTACAATTGAATGGACAAAAAGGCCGGAACAATAATGATGATCATAACAACCGCCAGCATAAAAAACATGGGAAGAAGAAGTTTTGTCCCCGCTTCTTCGCCTAATCTTTTTGCCAATGCTTTCCTCTCTTCAAAAGCATGAATCCCTTCCAGACGCAGCATATCTGCCAGCCCCTTCGTCCCTTTCCTCAAGTTCTGGGACAGCAGCGTCCCTAATTTCATATATGCCTGCAGCCTGCACCTGCTTCCAAACTGCTCGTAACACTCTCTTTCCGGTACTCCGCTGCACATTTCATTCCAGGCCGCCTCCATCTCCTCATAGGCGTACCGTTTCTTTCCCTTTATCTTCTTTTTCTTATATTCATCTATAATCTTTTTCCATGCGCTTTTTGTACTCATCCCGGCGCTTAAAAGCAGATTAAGCTGGCTTACAATCCGGGGATAATCCTGCATCATCTGCCTGTCTCTGTCATCTTGTTCTTTTTTCCTGTTTTGTCTGTCCAGGAAAAACAGAAGTACTGCCACCACAATCCCCATAATCAACACAGTTAATCCCCGGAAGTCCATAGGATAGTAATACGAAATTTCCTTTCCATTTACTTTTTCAGGTAATTTTATTGTTTCTTTCGTCTTATTTTTCGTATCTATTCTTGAGATTTCTGTTTTAATGTCCGCGATTAGATTTTCTGTCTTTGTTTTCACCGGAGGATACACGCGAACTGTCATCTCATGCATAGCCTGCTTAGTCTCATCTTCTGTATAAGTCAGGTATGCCTTTAACTGTACCAGGATCCCCGCTTCGCCCTTTTGTTCCAATTCTTCAACCGTCTCCTCATGAAGTTTCCCATTGATGTCCATGATATCGTAACGGTCCAGCTCCCACTCTACTTTTACAGGCTCATCCGGAATACTTGTAACCAGATTAAGATCCGTCTGCACCTTTTCCGCACTTTCATTTTCTGCCAATGCCAGTCTTTCTATCTGCTCTGCCGCTCGACGGAATACCTCCTGAATTTCTCCGGCTGTATACTGCCTTTCCATTATCTCAATCTCGATTGGTTCTTCCATTTTTTGACCGTCTGCCGAAATCTCCAGCTGCTTTTTTACCGTTCCTTCTCCATAGGAATTTCTTGAAATCGTTTTCTGCGAAACAATGGATTTTCTAATATCGCTTGCAAGAAGAACCGCTGCCAGGATTCCGGTTATCGCCAACACCGCTGCCATTAAATTTCTATATTTACAATTCTTTGTCCAAAATAGTAAGCTCCGGCGTATATCATCAGACATATACTCATCACTCCTACTCCTAAAACATTCCCATATAAGATTTCCATAAATTCCGGAAAACTGATTTTCATATATCCGATAATTCCAAAGGGAATCGCTGACATTACTTTAAATTCATACTTTTTAGCAGCGATCAGTGTTTCGATTTCTCTTTCCACTTCGATTTTGTCCCTGATCTGCCCAATAGAATCTCTGATAATAGACAGAAGATCCCCTCCGCTTCTTTTTGCTGTCACAAAAACATTTACAAAATTCTGCAGGTCTTCCTGCTTTACCCGGTCCGCCCACTCCTCCAAAATCTGTTCCGTAGGAATTTGAACAAAAACCTGGCGGATCATATAGGTAAACTCTCTTTGGATTGCCGTTTGTCCATTATAAAGTATATCAAGATCTTTTTTTGTTTCTTTTATAGCGTTCTCCAAGGAATACCCTACATTCAGCGAAGCCAGCATCAAGCGGATCGCCTCCTGAAACTGCTGCCGAAATTCTCTTTCCTTTTGTTGTACACATTCCTGTTCCCAAATCTTCATATATCCGACTATCGCCGGTGTCAGAAGAAAAAACGCCCATATAGATTCGTAATACAAGTATGCGATCAGCCCCAAAAGAGCCACAGCTTTTGTAAATGCCACAACATATTCATATTTCCTGATATCCTGCTGAAAATAATTTTTCTTTGTGGAATAACTCAGCAGCTTTTTTCCAGCTTCCCTTAACCATTTCCCCCGGTTTTCCTCCTTCTGTTTCCTCAAATTCATAGAGTGGTCTTGTTTTAATCTGAGCCTCCTCATAATTCAGAACCTCTACCACCTCCAGTATTTTCCTGCTTTTATCACGCAGTCTGCCAATGTGTATAATGATATCTATAGCCGACGCAATCTGTCTTTGAACAGCTGCCAAAGGAATGTCCATTCCCATAATCACCATGGTTTCCAGTCTTTGAAGCATGTCCTTTGGACTGTCCGAATGTCCGGTGCTAAGGCTTCCTTTATGACCGGTAGACATTGCCTGTATCATGTCAATTGTCTCCGGTCCTCTGACCTCCCCTACAATAATCCGGTCCGGCCGCATCCGAAGAGCCGAGCGTATCAAACTGCGTATGGTGATTTCTCCGGTTCCTTCTGCATTTGGATTTCTTGCTTCCAGCCTTACCAGATTTGGAACCCCCTGGATCTGCAGCTCTGCGTTGTCTTCGATCGTAATGATTCTTTCATCCTTGGGAATAAATTGCGACAGTGCATTCAACAACGTCGTCTTTCCAGAACCTGTCCCGCCGCTTATGAAAATATTGTATCCCGATACTACCAGCATTTTTAAAAATTCAGCCAACTCTTCACTTAGAGCACCAAGTCTGATCAGTTCCTTCATAGTAATCTGCTCTTGTGGAAATTTTCTGATGGTTACAATGGGACCGTTAAGAGCCACGGGATAAAGTACGACATTTACCCTGGATCCGTCAGCCAGCCTGGCATCCACGATGGGGGAAGCCTCATTGACCATGCGATTTGCTCCCGACACAATTTGCTGCACCACATCCTCTAACCGGGTTCTGGATGGAAATCTTTTATCTGTCAGATAAAGTTTTCCTCTTTTTTCCACAAAAATATTTTGCGTTCCATTAATCATAATTTCAGTAATTTCTTCGTCTTCAATAAAGTCCTGCAATACATCCAATTTTCGAAAAACATTGAATAATTCTCTTCCCAGGCTTACCTTTTTCTGCAGCGGAATATATTCCATCTCGCTTTCTTCTGCAAGCACGCGGAATATCAGCCCCGTCAGCTCGTCATCTTCGATTTCCTTTGATAGATCGAGCCTTTTCATAATTTTTTCCTGCAGCTGTTCTTCTGAAATCACATCGAACCACCCTCTCTGCTGTTTCACTGCTTCCCGACTGAAGCAGCATTCGCTCAAACTGGCGGATTTTGGAAGCAGCAGACCGGTCATCTGAGACAGGCATGTATATTTCGTCGCAGACATTTAAAATTTTTACAATCCCCTGTATGCTCTCGCCTATGTCCAATATCAGCACATCATAAATGCTTCCTGTCAGAATTTCCTCAAAAAGCCATATCCACTCATCTGCTGAAATTTCTTTAAGATCATCCGGAATCTGAACCGGCGGAATATAGTCTACTCCTTCACACTGGCAGATCAATCCAGCCAATATCAGTCCCAGATTCCTCGTTTCCTGTTTCAGATAATACAGAAGTACAGATAAATTTTTCTGCGTTTCGTCCGGAAAGTATCCGTCTATGCCCGCGTAAGTTTCAAGATTCAGATACAATACGTTTTCCTTTTTCGATAACTCCCTGCTCATTTCCAACGCCATCGCTGTCTGTCCGAGACGGCGGACAGGAGAATAAAATCCTATGATCCTGCCTTCCTTGTCTTTTCGTATCTTCAGAATATCCTCCTGCTTTTCTTTCGCGCATATTTGCAGAAGCTCTGTAAAAATATTTTCCGCCGGCTGATATTTAAAAACTGACGGACAGGAATCGGCACAGATTTCCCTTTTTTCCGATGACAGAAGAATAAGCTTGCCCGAAGTTTTTACCACTTCATCCGGGTATGGTTCATAAAACTCTTCCGCCAGCATGAGAAAATCGATGGTACCTTTTTCCAGGATCGGCTGTATCTGCTGGGGACAACTGCATGTTTTCACTTGAAAGGCAAGTTCCCTTTTCCCGCTGAAATAGACAGCCAGCCTGGCAGCGTATTCTGAATCCGGATCACAGATGACCAAGTTTTTGCTGCTCACAAGTTCCCTCCTGTTACTAAAAAAATAACTCCATATTCAGTTTTGCTTGCGTTTTTGAATTTCTTAACCGAATGGCATAAGAACTCCAGAAACAATTCAGACGTTCAACAAGATTCAATCAGATACAAGTTATGACAACTTGTAGAATGTATTATATCCCTGTCTTCCATAAATGTCCATAGCTTTTTGAAAGATATGTAAACTTTGTGAGATTTCTACAAAACTTTATAGAGAACAATACCATAAAGCAACGCAACCCCAGGAATACCAAGGATTCCGGATGTCAAAAACGAAACCCCGTTCATCCCTACTGACACTTCAATTCCCCTGCTGTCAAGAAAATAGTTTACAAAGAAAATAATTGCCATTCCTATTAATGCTCTGATAAAAAAATTAAAAATTATTCCTGGTTTTTCTTCCGACATATTTTTTCCTGCTTTTCCTCTTTTTCCATATATATCCTTCCTGACGGTATTTTATTCTACCTTTCTGGCTATACTAGGAATAAAGAGGAAAAAGCCATGGAGGTGACCGCCGCAATGAAACTATTTCAACGGGGAAAAGCAGCTGAAGAGGATATTTATAGAAGACTGTCTTCCGACAAAGATAATTTTGATATTGCAGAAGAGATCGCTCTTGCCAGACAGGAAATTGAAGATGCCTACAATAACTTCCAGAATGCTTCTGATCCTGATCTTATCGACTGTTACATTTACAGGGGAAACGCCGCATGGAAGCGGTATAGCTTTCTCCTCCGGCAGGCAAAATCAATTTTACCCAGGGTATAACGCAGTTTTACCCACCACTTAATGCAATTTGGGACGTAACACTTTTAAAGTTTGTTACGTCCCAAATTGCATTACAACTCTATTTCTATCTTTCTTCCCGTTCGCTTATACTGGTGATATTTCACTCCCGCCGCGTCGAACATTCTCTTGGATGCGGTCACAGACGGGGTCCCTTCATATTTGTTGCAGTCATAGATCACTTCTTTTATCCCGCTTTGTATGATCGCTTTTGCACATTCATTACAGGGAAACAGGGAAACGTACAATTTAGCGCCTTCCAGGCTGCCTCCTCTGTAATTTAATATCGCATTTAATTCGCTGTGCACAGTATAGACATATTTTGTATCAAGGGGATCTTCTCCCTCTCTGTCCCAGGGAAATTCATCGTCAGAACATCCGATCGGCAAGCCATTGTATCCCATGGAAAGAATCTTGTTATCCTGGCTTACAATACAGCACCCTACCTGTGTATTCGGATCTTTAGAACGCTGTCCGGATAAGATTGCCACTCCCATGAAATATTCATCCCAGCTTATATATCCTTCTCTTTTGCTTCCCATCTCGTCCTTCCCCCTTTGTGCTATTTTGTACCAAAAATGCGGTCGCCGGCATCTCCAAGCCCCGGTACAATGTATCCATGATCGTTCAAATGATCGTCCAGCGCGCCTATATAAAGATCTACATCCGGATGCTCCTTCTGCATTCTCGCCACTCCTTCCGGCGCTGCGATCACACAGAGGAAACGGATCTTCTTTACTCCTTTTGCTTTCAAAAGCTCAATAGCCGCGGAACAGGAGCCTCCGGTTGCCAGCATGGGATCTACAACAAAGACTTCTCTTTCATCGCAGTCTGCCGGGAGTTTGCAGTAATATTCCACCGGGTTCAATGTCTCCGGATCTCTGTATAATCCGATATGGCCCACCTTTGCCGCAGGTATGAGCTGAAGCATCCCTTCCACCATTCCCAGGCCTGCCCGAAGGATCGGTATGATCGCCAGCTTCTTTCCTTCCAGTTCTTTCGCCACGGTAGGACATATAGGCGTGGTAATCTCTACATCCTGCAGCTTCAGATCTCTCGTTGCTTCAAAACACATCAGCATCGCAATCTCACTGACAATAGCCCGAAAGTCCTTTGACCCCACCTCCTGCCGGCGGATAAAGCCGATTTTATGTTGGATCAGCGGGTGGTCCATTACATATACATTTGACATTTGTTTTTTCCTCCTGATTTTATCTTATTTTCCCAGCGCCGATATACAAGGGATCGGCACTTATTACCTCAGCGGCAGTATCACTGCTGCTGCCCCTTTCTTAAATTTTGATCACACGATGTCCGGCTGCTTTCAAAAGCCGGTTCATCACAGCGCTTCCGATCCCTTCTGCATCAAAGGATTCACTGTAAATATAATCCGTACCATCAGCGTCAAATTCCCGAAGAATGCCGTAAAGATTTGCCGCCACTGTACTTTCGTCTTCTCTGGTTCCAATACATTTTATATTACTGCCTGAATATCTGTTTACTGTTTCTTCTGTGGCGATGATACCTGTTCTGTATCCCTGCTCCTCTTTTTCTCCCGCCATCTTTTGAATCGTACTTACAACAGATTCCAGCTCTCCTTCTATGACAGTCAATTCTGCCTTTGGCGCATAATGGCGGTATTTCATTCCCGGAGCCTTGGGAGGCGTTTTACTGTCTGCATCTAAGACAGCATGATCCACCAGGACCTGTCCGATTTCTTTTTCCAGCATTTCTTTTGTTACCGCACCGGGCCTTAAGATCATAGGCGGCTCCGAAGTCATATCTACAATCGTGGATTCCACCCCGATATGAACTGCTCCTCCATCCAGGATCATTTCTATTTTCCCGTTCAGATCATCCATCACATGTCCGGCGGTAGTGGGGCTTGGCCTTCCTGATGTATTGGCACTTGGGCCGGAAACATATCCGCCTCCGGCAAGGATCAGTGCTCTTGCAATCTCATCATCCGGCATACGAACGGCAACTGTCTCCAGCCCTCCCGTTGTTCCATAGGGCACAATAGAGGTTTTTTCAAAGATCATCGTAAGCGGTCCCGGCCAGAATTTTCGCGCCAGAGTCTCTGCCTTCTCCGGCACATGCTCTGCCACCTCATATAAATCTTCCAGCCTGGCAATGTGAACGATCAGAGGATTATCAGATGGTCTTCCCTTGGCTGCATAAGTCTTTGCTGCGGCTTTTTCATCCAAGGCGTTTGCCCCAAGACCGTATACTGTTTCCGTCGGAAAGGCAACCAGTCCTCCTTTTTTTAAAATACTGCCCGCTTCACGGATTATTTCCATATTCATTTGTTCTCGATTTATTCTTTCTACTTTTGTTTCCATGTTTTCCATTATAACATTATTTCCTGCTTTTTACTACCCTGCCGTCACTGCCCAGCTTTCTATCCCTTTGGCAATCGTTTTTGCCAGTTTCAACTGATATTCATCCTGGCTTAAAAGCTTTGTTTCCTCACTGTTGCTCAAAAATCCGCACTCCACAATAATGGTGGGAACTTCTGTTTTTTTCAGAAGATAGTATGTATCGTTCGCTTTTAACTCCCGCGTATTATCGGGAAATGCGGCAAGAAATTCCTCCTGCATTCTTTCCGCCACCTCTTTTCCCTCCGCCGAATGAGTAAAATAAAAAATCTGAGACCCTTTTACTGTTTCATCGGGATAACTGTTCTGGTGAATGCTCACTGTCACTGCCGGTTCATTGCTGTTAATAAGTTCAATTCTGTTTTTCAGATCTTCTACTTTTTTATTAGAAGCATCTTCCGAACAGAGCATCTCGTCTTTCTCTCTTGTCATAATGACTTCCAGTCCATCCTTCTCCAGTATTTTCTTCACCTTCTTTGCTATGGCAAGATTCAGATCTTTTTCCAGGACATCCCCGACTCCCACCTTTCCCGGGTCTCTTCCTCCATGCCCCGGATCCAGCACAACCAGCTTATTGGCCTCTACCTTCTGTGCCGACGCATACCGGCTGACTTCTCTTCCTGCAAAGACAAGCCCTGCAAGAACAGCCAGCGCCAAAATAAACTCCAATCCTTTCCGCAAAAAAACATCTCCTGACAACATATATTTTATTTAATATATGTCTGTCAGGAGACGTTTATTAATTTACATATTTCAAAATCAGTTCCCAGACATCTGATTCTTCCTGACCCAGGCGCCACGCCGCTGTACCTGCCAGTTTATAATCCTTCATAAGCTGAAGTCTCGGCTCAAGAGACTGGGTATCTTCCAACCATACTTTATAGGTCGCTCCATCTGCTTCCCACTCCGCGTAATTCTGTTTGGTCGTGTCATCCCACTGTGCAGTGGCTCCTGCCTGCTGCACTACGGCTTTTGCTTCTGCCATGCTGTAAGCTGTGCTTTCTACTTTTGTAGTATACTGCTCCGCATCTGTTCCCTGGTCTGCTGCCAGCTCCTCTTCTGTCTTAGGCGTTTCTTTCCATACTCTCGTAAAGAACGGCACCGCATTGATCACCTTCTCTGCCGGCACTTCCTTGAGCGTATTCTCAATACCTGCCTTTACAAAATCGTAAGAAGCAACTGAGCCTGCCTCCGGGGAACCGCTGTAATGTTCATCATAGCCCATGATGACTACATAGTCGGCAACAACTCCCTGTTCTTCCCGATGATACTGCTGATTATAAGACTGCGGCACATAATTATCCACAGAAAGTACTATACCGTTTTTCCGGCACTGTACGGACAGTTCCCTGATAAACTGAATGTAATGTTCTCCACACTCATCGGAAATTTTTTCAAAATCTACATTAATTCCATCCAGCCCTACTCTGAGTGCCTCTGACATGAGCTGATTGATCAGATTCGTCCTGTTTGCAGTATGGCTTAATAATTCATAGGATTCTTCCGCGGAATTAATTCCGCCGTCGAAATCACGTATCGCCGCCCAGACTTCTATATCTGACTGATGTGCGTAATTCACATAGTCCGCTGTAGCAATGGATTCCAGGTTGCCGGATGTATCCGCCACATGGAACCAGGTAGGTGAAATAGTTGTCAGTCCTTTCGTACTGGCGATCATTTCCAGAACACTGCTGTTGGCATCGCTGTTTGTAACATTATGCCATGCCATATTAATAGTATAATCCTTGGAAATATTGGTATATTCAGGCTCTTCAAATCCTCTGTCTATTTTCTGAGTCTCCTCATCGCGAAGCGCGCTTTTCTTTACATATCCAATAAATCCATCTTCCGTGCGGACTTTTTTCCAGTCGCCTTCGTCCTCAATATAAGTTACGATGTCATTTTTACTGATTTCTGTAAGTACCGGACTCTTTACTCCGCCCTGATAACGTACCTGCGTATCTTTCTTCGCCTCTGCTACCTTCACTTCCCCGGTCTCTGTCACTACAACCACTCGACTGGGGTCGTCATAGACTTCATATTCCATATCCGTATACTGTTTCACAAAATCCAGCGCAATGTAAGCTGTACTTCCTTCTGTCTTTAAAATGACGTAATCCCCGGTGTTTTTCTGTTTTGAAACCGTATAATCCGTGCTTCCCACATCTACCGATACCGTATCATTGGGCAGTGTATAAAGCAGGATGTTTTCGCTCGGATCCCAATAGAATCTCTGATTGATATAATCCCGGACAATGCTGTATTCTACGTAAGCTCTTCCATCCGATATCATTCCTTTTGGTTCAAGAATATCATTATTTACAACGATAGCGAGCTGGTCTTCACTTTCTATTCCATAATATCCGTTTAAATCCGCCTGTTCTTTTGAGGGTCCGTATCTTCTCCACAAAAAGACAGCTGCAATAATTCCCACTATCAGTATTATGAAAAAACCTACTTTCAGAATCAGGTTACGCTTTCTTCTCCGTCTTGACTGCGGCCGCCTTCTACGGCGCCTTCTGCGTCTTTGTTCCATGCTGCACCTCCCACATATACCTCATTATATCAACTTTTGCAGGTTCCGTCATTATTTATTTCGACATTTAAGAATATTTTTGTAACAGTTCAGCCACAGGGTTGCCACATGGCGCGGCTGGACTGTTCTCCGTTATTCCGCGAGGGGTGTCTGCGCTTTTTTACTTTTAAATACTCTGGTTAACATGATAGAAGTACAACGCTTTCAGATCTCCGTTTTCATTTAAAACATAATCTCTCATATATCCGGAATCTTCACTCACCATATGCGCCTGTACGATCTGTGTCGGGCTTGCCGGTTTTCCCTCCATTGCAATATATACTCCCCGTTTTTCATACATGTTCAGCTCACTGAACATTTCCTGAAATTCCTTTCTTTCTTCCGGCATCACAGCCTCCTTTTTCCTGCTGCAAAGAAACCTTTTCCTTCCGTCTGCATAAAATGGAATATAACTAAAACTTACATTCAGACATATCTCCTTATGGAAGTGCGTGATATATTAAAATATGTCTGATTACAGAAACAGCACTCGCTTCTTTCAACATTTTTCGAGCAGATCTTTTTCTTGTTGAAACATGTTTTTGAACTTTTTCTGATTAAATAAAACTTTCCTGTTGAATTGCGTCTGATCCGACTTGTTTGAAATATTGTTGATTGGTTACTAGATTTACATTGAGATTACCTGATCGTAAATAAAATCTGATTGACAGATCTATTCTAAGAATGTATGATTTGGGAATACTAATTTCTGTATTGGTATTATAGCACTTGTTTTTATGTTAACGCAAGCTTTTTTTATTTTTATTTTATTGAACTCTGATCATCCCATATGATATACTGTGAAAAAGGAAGTGATAATTATGAAGATTGAAAAGATCAACGATAATCAGATTCGCTGTACTCTTACACGTGCTGATTTAGCTGACAGGCAGCTTCAGTTAAGCGAACTTGCCTATGGAACTGAAAAGGCAAAATCACTTTTCCATGATATGATGCAACAAGCGGCATTTGAATTCGGTTTTGAAGCCGAGGATATTCCTCTTATGATAGAAGCGATTCCCGCTTCTTCCGATTCAATCGTGCTGATAATCACAAAAGTCGAAGATCCTGAGGAACTCGATACTAGATTTTCTAAATTTGCCCCTTCTCCGGGAGGAGAATGGGACTCCGTAAAGGAATCAGCCCTTGAAAAGCTGGAAGGCGCCGAGGAGCTTTTAAATCTCCTGGGAAAAGTTAAGGAAAGTGTTTCCTCCGTGTCGGAAACTTCCGATGAGAAGTCAGAAAAGGAGCGCTCTCTTTCCCTCCGGCTGTTTTCTTTTACCAATATGGATCAGGTGATTCATGCAGCTCATCTGCTGCAGTCAATATATTTCGGTTCCAACACATTGTATAAAGACCATAAAGCCGATATGTACATTCTTGCCCTGACACAGTCAGACCACACAACACGGGAATTTAACCGAATCTGCAATATGCTGTCCGAGTACGGAACTTTGGAAAAAGCTTCCAGCGCCTCCCTGGCATATCTGGAAGAGCATTGTGAGATTATACTGTCTGCGGATGCAGTACAGAATCTTTCACAGATTTAATCAAAGACTTAAAAATCAATAATGACAAAAAAAACATCCGGTCAGTCCAAGGACTTGTCCGGATGTTTTGCTTTCCTGAATCCAGAAAACCTGATTTATGCATTGGCATTGATAAACGCATTGATCTTTTCTACCAGCAGATTCGCATCGATCCCATGTACCATAGCTGCCTCTTCTAATGTTTCACCCTGGGAAGCCGGGCAGCCAAGGCAATGCATTCCGATTTCCATGAGAATCGGTGCCACATCTGGATTTACACTTAACAATTCGCCAATTGTCATTTCTTTATTTACCATAACTCATTAATCCTCCTTTATCTTCCACGTAGTTTTTATTATATCTGCTTTCTTTCATTGTGTAAACATTTAAAATAAATTTCTCGTTAATTTCTGGTTATTTATTTGTCAAGTTTCTTTTCCTGTTTTTTCGACAAAAACTCATTTTTATCATTTCTTCACAAAACATTCGTTCTTTTATTTGACGTAAGTAATCCACCAAAAACCGGGATATCCATGTGGATAATGTGGATAAGTTTTCAAAAACTTTGATTTTTCCACCTTTTTCATGGTTTTTTATGTGGATAACTTGGATAAGTCTTTTTTACAAAATTTTCCAGGTTTTTACAAATTTGTGTAAATTGTACATTATTTCGATTTTCGAAACATTACATAAGTTATCAAAGAAAAAGTGGACAAGAAAGGTAGCAAATACGCCCTTTCCTGTCCGTTTTCTACTCTATTCTTCTTAATTTTTCTACAATGCTTCCTTTATTCCACATACAGTCGATCACCCACGCAATTCCTGCTGCCAGAAGGCTGCATATAAGGGCCGCCTCAAATGCAGGAAGGACTGATAAAGAGTACCTGGCAAACCACCAGTTAGATACGATTGCTTTTACTGCAGTAAGCGAAACTGCCGCACTGACTGTTATACCTACTGCCCCGGCCAGGAGGGCGTACAGGACACCTTCATAGATGAACAGCTTCTTAAGCTGTCTCTGGCTCATGCCGATACTCCGCATGACAGCAAACTCGTTCTGTCTTGCAATCGCTCCGGTCAAAATGACATTGATAAGATTCAGGATGCCGATCACGGCAAAGACCGCCGCCAGTACGATTCCCACAATCCGATACGTACTCTGTATCTCATCGAACTCTCTTTCTTCCGACAATCGGGTGATCATGCTGCTGTTCAACTGGGATGTGATCTGTTCTGCCTCGCTGTTTACCTCGGCAAACGTACTTTCCTCGGCATCAAATGCACAGACCAGCGGATCTGTATCATCCGGGAATATGGCCTGAAACTGTTCCTTTGAAAACACAACCGCCTCATATCCTCCCAAAGAAGAATCCAGTGTCAGATCATGCACTGCACCTGCCACAGCAAGCACTTCATACTCCTTTTCTTCCCCGCCGATATCCAGCCGGATTTTATCACCGGCATGGAACTCCTGAGACTCTTTCGCATAGAGGCCGTCATCTCCTAAAAATCCTGCCATGATCACGTAGTTTCCGCTGTTCAACTTGTCATAATCCAGTTCTCCTTCTATCAATGTCACATCATTCAGAATATTTCTGCTCCACCCGTAAACTGTACGGCGCCAGTCAAACTCTGAAACTGCATTTCCAAATTCTTCTTTTGTGCCTTCGGTTACAATATTCGTCCTTTTCCCGTTAATCTCTGTAATATTGATCAGGGATCCCTGCTCGATGTCCGTAACCTGTTCCGGCGGAAGAATATGGCAGTATACTTCCCCAAAATTTTTTACATTTTCCATTTCACTTAGCTTTCCGGAAAGCTTCGGATTCAGTGTTTTTGTATAATCATCTACACTGAAATTCCCATAATTTCCGCTGTGCACAATAAAATCAGTCACTGCGTTCCGGCGGACATATATCTCTTTATCAAAGCATCCTGTCGCACCAAGTACGCTGTTCAAAAGAATAAGGCTCAAGGCGATGCTCATGACCACAAGGACTGTCTTCCCTCTGTTTCGTTTTAAATTTGCCGACGCCATCTGGAAAATCCGATGATGGGAATCTCTGCCTTTCTTTTTGGCTTTGCCGCCTTCCTCACCGTCCTGATATCGCAGCGCTTCCACAGGAGATACTCTGGCTGCCAGCTTTCCGGGGCGGCCGCAGCTGATCCACACGGTAAGAAAGGTAAAGGCTGCCGACACCACCCACACAGCGGGATGGGGCATGATAAATACAGACTCTCCCACTGTTGTACTTGCCATGATAAGGGGCAGAAGTACATTTCCAAGAAGCCAGCCTAAGATAAGCCCTGCCGGAATCCCTGCCAGCGCCAGAAGATATCCCTGCCGCTTTACCATATATTTCAGCTGCTTCGGCGAGGTACCGATCGTTTTGAGCTGACCGTACAGCCGAATATCTTTCAGTATAGAAATGCGAAATATGTTGTAAATAATAAGATAGCCTGCCAGGAGGATCATCAGCACTCCAAAAACCGCCGCTACTATCATTCCGCCCCCCATTTCATTCCTGTTCTCATAGGCCGGATTCGTGTGATGGACCACAAATCCCTCTTCTCCTCTTTCTGCGTCGGGATCAAATCCGGCGTTGGCGATCACCGTGTTTAACTGGCCTTCCACATCCTCATCCGTAGCAAAGCTTCCGCGGATACAGTAAGATCCCGGGACGCTGGCGTCATGGGCGATGGTGCTTTCATCAATCCTCTTTTCGAGGAATGCCTCCGACACCATCACTTCAGCAGTCTGTTCATATTTTTCTCCCTCCCAGTATCCGCTAAGCGTCATAGTTTCTTCTTTTACTCCCTCATCCGTCAGATACTGTATGTTCACCTTTGTTCCTGTTTCCTCCATCCACGCCATGTTGACACTGATGTCCATAAGCTCCGGATTCACTATCTTCCAAAGTACACGCTCTACACTCACGGTTTCCCACAACGGATCTTCCATAAGCTCTTTCGTTTTTTCAGCCGTTGTGAATTTAATCGAAGCCATAAATCTTGTTCCCGACTGGCGGATCGTCTGCTCCCGCACACTAATCTGAGTCCCCTGGAGAATGGTCGCTACTGCTGTAAAAAGGAGGGCCGTCAGCATAATGGCAAGAAGAGCAATCGCATTGCGGATTTTATTTGCTTTCAGACAGTTGTTGGATAACGTCCGGATAAATTTTTTATTGTCATTTTCTAAAAGCATCTCTATTCCTCCTCTATCCCAGATTCTCCCTGACAGACGGCGCTCCTTTAACGATCCTTCCATCTTCGATGCGGATCATCCTGTCAGCCACCTGAGCAATTTCAGGATTGTGTGTGATCATTACCAACGTCTGGTCAAATTCCGTACTTGTCATCCGCAGAAGTTCCATCACCTCCAGGGATGTCCTGGAGTCCAGATTTCCTGTAGGCTCATCCGCCAGGATGATCGCCGGCTTGCTGGCAAGGGCTCTTGCGATCGCCACCCTCTGCTGCTGTCCGCCGGACAGATTATTCGGCAGATTTTCCAGCTTTTCTTCCAGGTGCAGCATACGGATAATTTTTTCCACATACTCCTTATCCACCTGATTCCCGTCCAGCTCAATAGGAAGGACGATATTCTGATACACATTCAGAATCGGAACCAGATTGTAATTCTGAAATACAAATCCGATATTTCTCCTCCGGAAGATAGAAAGCTGCTCATCGTTCATCTTGGCAATCTTTTTTCCCCGAATAATAATTTCGCCAAAGTCCGGCACATCCAGACCTCCCAGCATATTCAGAAGCATAGATTTTCCACTTCCGCTGGTTCCAATGATGGAGACAAACTCTCCCTCCCCCACTGCAAGGCTGACACCGTCCAATGCTTTTGTAATGTTGGGCTCTTTTCCATAATATTTTTTCAGGTTCTGTGCTTCCAAAATATAGTTCATAATTCTTCTGTCCTTTCTGTCCTGCGATTTTTTCTGTGAAGGAAACCTCCGTTTTCTACATCATAAAAAAAGATTATCTCAAACTGCTCTCAAAAATATCACAGTTTCGAGATAATCTTATGACTTCTGTCTGCCTTATCCTTCAAAAGTTTCCGGTACATCAGCAGGCAAATGCAGAGAAAAGACAGATCCGATCCCCTGTCGGGACAACGCCTCTACAAATCCTTTTTCCTGCATAATAATCTGACGAGTCAGATAAAGTCCGATTCCCACACCCTCTACATCATTGCTTTCCTTTTCCCGGTAAAACCTTTTAAAAATATTGGGAAGATTATCTTCCCGAATCCCTCTTCCCTCATCCTCCACACGTATCCTCACAAAATAGTCCGTCCTGTCGGCTCTGATCCGTATCCTGCTGCCCTTCCCGCTGTATTTTACCGCATTATCAAGAATATTGGCCAGCGCTTCCACTGTCCATTTCCTGTCAAACAGCGCCTCCAGGTTCTCACTGCATTCCACCTCTATATCTATCTCTTTTTTCTCCGCTTTCAAAGCGATGGTGCACACTGCCTGAAAAATCAGGTCGTAAACCTTATTTTTCAGCGGTTTTACTTCTATCAGTCCTGTCTCCAGCCTGGACATTTTTATCATAGTCTTCATGAGAAATTCCAGCTTATCAATCTGCCTTTCCTCTGCCTCCATAAATTCCCCGGCTTTCTCAGGCTCCTGGGCCGCCAGCTCATGATACATGCGCAGATTGGCAATAGGCGTCTTAACCTGATGGGAAATATCGCTGACAATCTCTTCCATCTGTTTCTTTTCTTCCCATCTCTGATCTGCCTGAGCCTGCATAATCTCGTAGACCTGTCTCATTTTGACCTGTATTCTTCCGATCAGTGTCTCCTTTTCTTCCTCAAAGGCAATCTCCTTATCTCCGCTTATCATGCGATCCAGTGTATAGGAAAGCTTCCGACTGTATTCCGTCAGATTTTTTCTTGTCAAAAGCATCGCCAGCACGGCGAGCAAAAGTATGATCAAAGCAGCTCCCAGCAGGGTTCCCGCCACAATCAATTCCATACCCGGCCTCATATTTCCATCCCCCTCCACTGGTATCCCATGCCGTACACCGTCTTAATATATTCGTGCCCGCTCCCTTCCAGCTTTTTCCGAAGACGGTTGATATTGACTGCAACAGTATGTTCATCTACAAAATTGCCTGATGTATCCCAGATTTTTTCCAGTAAAAGCTGTTTTGTCACTGTCCTATTTACAGTCATCAGTCTTAAGATCCGAAATTCCGTCGGTGTCAGCAGGAGTTCCCTGCCGTTCAGTCTGGCCTGCAGATTTTCAAAGTCGATAAGAAGCGCATCATCCCGGTATACAGAGTTCTCTCTTCTTTGCTCCTGCCAGCCGGTTTTGCGAAGCGCCGCCTCTATTCTCCGGCGAAGGATCGGCATATGAAAAGGCTTTGTGATATAGTCGTCCGCTCCGAAGTCAAATCCTTGCAGTTCATCCTGCTCCATATCCCTTGCCGTAAGAAAAATAACCGCTGTCTCCTTTTCTTTCTTCACCTGCCGGCAAAAATCAAATCCATCTCCATCCGGAAGAGTTCCATCCAACAAAATCAGATCCACTTTATTTTCTTCCAGATATAACATTCCTTCCGATAAAGAAAAGCTGGATATACCCTGTAATCATGCATTTCCAGGTCATATACCAGCCCTTTGTTCAAATCTTTGTCATCCTCGATCAACAATATGCGTTTCATCTGGTTTCCCTCATCCTGCTAATGATATCTTGTGCAATCCCATTTTATCATCCTGCAAATGCGCCTGACAAGGGAAACTTTCATTTACAATACCCGTCGAACGGTCTTTATGCTCATGCAGGTTGCAGGAATGACTCCGATTCCTTTTGAAGGATTGATGGCATTTACTATCTGTCCATCTCCCATATAAATTCCCACATGTCCTTCGTACAGGATCAAATCCCCCGGCAATGCCTGGTCATAGCTGATGCCTGTACCCACATTTTCCTGATCCCAGGTAGTCCGCGGAAGGCTGATCCCAAAATGTGCATATACAGATTGGACAAAACCGGAACAGTCTGCTCCATTTGTAAGGCTTGTCCCTCCCCATACATACGGATTTCCGATAAACTGACAGGCATAATCTACAATTGCCTGTCCGGTACTTGATGCAGCCTGAGCCGCCTTGGCAGCTGCCGCTTCCCGGGCTTGTCTTTCTGCCTCTGCCCTTTCCTGTGCAGCTGCGGCGGCTTCTGCTGCTTCTCTTGCCAGCCGTTCCTCTTCCTCCTGCCTGGATTCGGCGTAGCGGAAGGCCTCCTCTTCTGTCTGGCCTTCAGAATTTTGTATGAGTTCCTGGGCTTTTTGCTGTGACTTATTTCCTATTATAATATAGTCTGTATATACATACCCTGTTACGGAACCCGACCGAATTTTTGTCCATTCTCCTACTGGTCCGATAATCTGGGCTGCATAATCCGTATACAACTTTCCTACCCATTCACTCTGTGTCGTTGGTTCACTTCGCACAAACAGAAAAGTATCTGTCCCCACGTTTGTGAACGCCATATCTGAATACTCTCCTTTTTCTGTCGGCACTAAATAACTCTCCACATTAATCTTTTCATCTGACGCGTAACAGTCATTTAATACCGCTTCAATTCCCACATTCGGAAGCGCTGCTTCTGTAGCTTTATCCGAATCAGCTGCTTTTGCTGTCTCCCCGGAAATTGAAATTACTCCTGCCAAAGTAACTAAGAACAATCCTCTTTTAAGATTAGAATTCATAAACAACCTCCTCGATCTTTCGTTTATGTTTTCTTATCTTTTGTAAATATTACAGAATTGTTACAAATGTTACGATATGATTATATCAACCGTATTATGCATTGTCAACTGAATTTCTTTGAATTTTCCCTACATTTTATTATGTTTTTCTTAATATTTCTCTCTTTTTCAGTCGTAATTTGTTACAATTTGTTAAATTTCAGATTGTGCAAATCAAAACAAAAAATGAACTGCCTAAAAAAGAGTTGACTTTTCCTCATAAAGATGTATAATTTAATTACAGTAATAATTATCATTATTATATAATTCACATTGCATTTATTAACTAGGAAGGGAGGATGCATCATGGCAAATTTGAAATACAGCCGTCAGCGTGAGGCGATCAAAGAATTTCTCGCCAGCACAAAAGAACATCCCACTGCCGATACTGTCTATATGCATGTGCGCGAAGAATTTCCCCGCATCAGTCTTGGTACGGTATACAGAAATCTCAATCTTCTTGCCGATATGGGCGAGATCAACAAGATCACGACTCCTGACGGGGGCGACCGGTTTGATGGTACGGTAGAACCTCACTATCATGTTATCTGTACGTCTTGCGGCAAAGTAATTGATTTATATATGGAACCTCTGGATTCCATTGACAAACTTGCTGAAAAGTGTTTTGATGGTTCTATAGAGTCTCATACTGCAATGTTTTTCGGAACATGCGGCGATTGTTTGAAAAAGAAAACAAAATAACTATTGACAATGCAGATAAAAAGTTGTAAATTAATATTAGTAACAATTACTAATATTAAAAAATAAAATTAATCATAAGAAAGGAAGAAAGAACTATGAAAAAATTTGTTTGTACAGTATGTGGTTATGTTTATGAAGGAGAAGCTGCTCCGGCTGAATGTCCAGTCTGTCACGCACCGGCTGAAAAATTCAAAGAGCAGACAGGAGAAAGAGAATGGGCTGCAGAGCATGTTGTAGGTGTTGCTCAGGGCGTTAGCGAAGACATCCTTGCAGACTTAAGAGCAAACTTCGAAGGAGAATGTACAGAAGTTGGTATGTATCTGGCAATGGCTAGAGTTGCTCACAGAGAAGGATATCCGGAAATCGGACTTTACTGGGAAAAAGCTGCCTGGGAAGAAGCAGAGCATGCTTCCAAATTTGCCGAACTGTTAGGAGAGGTTGTGACAGACAGCACAAAGAAAAACCTGGAAATGCGTGTAGATGCTGAAAACGGAGCTACCGCTGGAAAATTTGATCTTGCAAAACGTGCAAAAGCCGCTAACCTTGATGCAATCCATGACACTGTTCATGAGATGGCAAGAGATGAAGCTCGTCACGGAAAAGCATTTGAAGGACTGTTAAAGAGATACTTTGGCTAAAAAACGCTGGGCTGCAGGATAAGTTTTTTTCTGTAGCCCTTTTTATCATTTTTAATCAGTCACTTTACAGAAATCCATTATCACTTACTATAAACAAAAGGAGGATCAATTATGTCTAAATATGCAGGAACAAAAACAGAAAAGAATTTAATGGAAGCTTTCTCAGGAGAATCACAGGCACGCAACAAATATACATATTATGCAAGTGCTGCAAGAAAAGCAGGATTTGTCCAGATGGCGAACATTTTTGAAGAAACTGCAAATCAGGAAAAAGAGCACGCAAAAATGTGGTTTAAAGAATTTCACGGAATCGGTGATGTTGCTGAAAACCTGAAAGATGCCGCTGCAGGCGAAAATTACGAATGGACAGACATGTATAAACGCATGGCTGAAGAAGCAAGAGAAGAAGGATTTGAAGAGCTTGCTGCAAAATTTGAGGGTGTTGCAAAAGTTGAAGCGGCTCATGAAGCCCGCTATCAGAGACTTCTGGATCACTATACAGCAGGAGAAACTTTCAAAGGCGACGCTCCTCTTGGATGGAAATGCGGAAACTGCGGATTCATTTATTATGGAGAAGAAGCTCCGGAAGTTTGCCCGGTATGTGCTCATCCGAAGGCTTACTTTGAAAGAAAAGCTGAAAATTACTAAAGCAAAGCTGTAGAGAAAATATTTTTCTTGTAAACAGCCTTCCGTCAAAACCCCTGCTCCTCTTTCCGAGGGCAGGGGTTTATAGCGCTGTTACAAATATTCTGCCTTTTCTCCTAATGCTTCAGCACTCCTGTTCTCTTTTCCTGCTTCAGCATAAGACCGCTCCTAAGAAGAATAGGACGCACTGCATTGTAGAGGACAGATACGAGGACAGTAGATACTACCGCATTGACAAATGTTGTGGCTGTGCTCCATTTTGCAAGCACTTCTGCCATCTGCTGCGGCTGTCCCAAAATGTACATCTTATAAAAATATCCTACCAGCGGATCTGCAATGACATTAAATCCAAGTCCGGCAACCGCTGCAATTGTACTCCATTTAAAGACATACGCCTTATCGTCACTTTCATTGATCTTTGCTATTCTGTGAGCAACTAATCCCACGATCAGACCAATACACAGTTTAAGGAAAAATGTTTTCGGGGCTCCTGTAATGTAAATCGGATCCATGATATCTGCAATTCCCATTCCGATCGCTCCTGCAAGCCCACCGTACCAGCCTCCCAGAAGAAGCGCTCCCAGTACGCAGAATGCATTTCCAATATGGAGCGATGTGGCATCACCGCCCGGCATTGGAATTTTTATCTGTAGATATGTGAATGACACATAACACAATGCTGCAAGAATCGCTGTCTGTGCTAGTTTTGTAACCGTCTGATTTTTTTGTTCCATTTCGATGCTTCCTTTCTCTGTCGTTTTCTTTCCTTTTGATGTGTCTATCATATCACCAGAGTGGATGTGTAAAAATAGCCAGTTATTTACTTTTTAACCAGTCCAGTTTTAATATTTCGATTTTCAAAATATTTCTTAAAATTGTTGCATTTTTGGCGTAAGCGTATATAATATATGTATATGGATAATATAGTTTTAAAAACTACTTATTATGTTTTATATTTCTAGGAGGTAAAGATTATGACACAAATGATCAAGTCACACGTAAAAGATCCTGGAAGCGCAATTACACACTTCATTGGAATGCTGATGGCAATTTTTGCTGCTGTTCCCCTGCTGATCAAGGCTGCTCATGAGCCGGGACGCATTTATATTATATCCATAGCAGTATATGCAGTAAGCCTTATTTTGCTATATGCAGCAAGCACCACATATCATACCTTTAATCGTTCCGAAAAGATAAATACTGTTTTGAAAAAAATTGACCATATGATGATTTTTATTCTTATCGCCGGAAGCTATACTCCTATCTGTCTTCTTGTACTGAAAGGAAAAACCGGTATTATTCTTCTGTCCATTGTATGGGGAATTGCTATTCTTGGAATTGTTTTAAAGGCATTTTGGGTATTTTGCCCCAAATGGGTATCTTCCGTTTTGTACATCGGAATGGGTTGGACGTGTGTGCTGGCATTTACACAAATTCTCAATTCCATGTCACCTGCTGCATTCGGTTGGCTGCTGGCCGGAGGAATCATCTATACTATTGGCGGAGTAATATATGCACTGAAGCTTCCTCTTTTTAACAACCGTCATAAAAATTTCGGAAGTCATGAAATTTTTCATATTTTTGTTATGTTAGGAAGTGCATGTCACTTCGTTGTCATGTATGCATTCGTCCTGTAAGCCGGTTGAATAAATTGTACCGAACGAAAAGCCAGAGGTTACAATTCCTCCGGCTTTTTTTCTTTGTCTTCTTTCTGACATTTCCTTTCAATAAGCTCCAGCTTCTTTTTTCTTCCCATATGTTTGATCTCATATTCCCGACGCATGGCCTCTTCCTTTGTCTCATATATCTCATAATATTCCAGAGTTACAGGCCGTCTGCTTCCGGTATATTTTGCACCCTTCCCCTCATTATGGGCCTGGAGACGTTTCGCCAGGTTGTTGGTCCATCCCGTATACAACGAACCGTCCTTACATTTTAAAATGTATGTATAATTTGTTTTCGACAAGTTTTCCACTTGCTTTTCCCCCATCTTTTGACAGTTTATCCACATCTTTTCCACATTTTGCACCTCTATTATAACGAAACACACCGTTTTTTTCAAATAGAGACACCGTAAAACGCAATTTTGCCCACCGTAAAAGGCAGTTTGGGACGTAACACTTTTAAAAAGTGTTACGTCCCAAACTTACTCCATAAACGTTACCGGATCGATTGGCTGTCCGTCTTTTCTCATTTCAAAGTATACATTGCAACCCTCAACACTGTAATATTTTGTAGGCTGGCTCACATATCCCAGTACCGTCTTGCCCTCCACATAATCTCCGGTATTAACAGTCACATCTTTCAGCTGGCCGTAAAACAGCTCATATCCGTTCCCGATATCAACGTTTACTGTTGTCCCCGTCTCGGCATTTTCATCAATGGATTTTACTACTCCCGCCGTACTGCTGATGACCTGGTCTCCTTCAGCACCGGAAATGATCAGTGCCGGATTGTATTTGTACTGATCCAGTGTAGAAAAGTATACGGTCTCGTCCATACTGTAATTCATCAGTACATTTCCGTCTACCGGCCACAAAAGCTTACTGCTTTCTGTAAAATTTACAGACGAGCTGTTTCTGGCTGTCTGCGCAGATATCCCTGCAGAAGATGAGCCGTTTTCTCCGGCTGTCCCATCTGTATTTTCTGAAATTTGGGCGTCTTCCTGTTCCTCTGACTCTTCTGCAGCGCTGCTGCCGGCAGCAGTGGGATCTTCTTCTGTATTGATCACAAGATTACTGCCTGCCTCTTCTTTTGTTCCATCCTCCGGCTCTTCCTCCCGCATATCTTTTTCCTTTGTCTCGTCCTCTGACAATGCCAGCTCCTGCCGCTTTGCTTCCTGATAATCCCGAAGCGTATATGTTCCAACCATGATAATTGCGGCTACAAAGCAGACAGCGATTCCAATACCGGCACCCTTCCTCTTTTTTGAAGGTTTTTGTCTTTTATTCATATTCATCACCTCTGGCTATATTTTTGCCAGAAGCTGATATCATTATTCTGTATTACCAGAATTTCTAATAATTTCCGCAACCTCCCTTATTTCTGTTCCTTCAAAAAAATACTGCAGGATTTCTTCTGTTGTTTTTTCCTCTTTCGCCATCTCATTTGCCGTATACTGGCTAAGTCCAAGACCATGGCCGATGCCCCGGGTTGTAATGCGCATTTTCCCATCATACTTCTGGAGAATAAAGCAGCTGGAATCCAATTTATATTTCTCCCGAAATTCCTCGCCGCTCATAGTCTCCTCTCCCACTCGGACACTGGTGACATAGCCCGCCGTATCCGTTTCTTTTATTTCTGCGTCCATGTCCTCTGTTGTGACTGTCCTGATCTGGTCTTTTGATTCAATATCGAGGGGACATTCTTTGATTTTCAAATAAGGATAATCCTCGCTGCCCAGCACTTCTTTCCCATCCCTTGTACTGCCGTTTGTCAGCCTGGTAAAAGGTGTGTTTGCCAGTTCTTCGCCGTACATTACAACTTGTCCCTCTGTCTCCTGCCAGGCATTTTCCATTTTTCGGTAATATTCGGAAAATTTCCTGCTCCCCCACTCTTCTTTCATTTCTTTTTCTGTCCAGAAATCGTCTGCAAGAACTGCCTCGCTGCCTTCTTCCTTCAATTGCTTGTATACGGCAGTCCGGACAAGTATTGCCTGGACTTTGATGGCCTCCTCTTCGTAGGATGTCGGAATCTCCTTTGCCATCCTGCCAATTCCGTATTCATCCAGAGGAAGCTGTATTTCTTTTTCCCCCTGCTTTACCATAACCTCCATTTCGTCTGCCGGAGCCGTTGTTTCTATTGATGGCCCGTTTAGGAAAACGGTCACTACATAAGGGAGCAAAACAATAATAATGATATAGCATCCCATTTTTTTCAACTTCTGCCGCATAAAATAAACCCTCCCATACCTTAATGTATGAGAGGGTTATCTCTTTTATACCCTTCAGGATTCCTGACCTTTTAAATCTCCACTGTCACCTTATCCAGATGCCAGATATCATCCACGTATTCCTGAATCGTACGGTCAGAGGTAAACTTACCGCAGCATGCTGTATTAAGAAGAGCCATTTTCGCCCATCTTTCTTTATCCTTATACGCCTCTTCTACTTTCTTCTGTGCCTCGGCATAAGCGCGGAAATCTTTCAGGATAAAATACATATCTGCCTTTGATCCGTCTTTCGGACAGAGAAGAGAATTATAAAGATCCCGGTACATCTCGTGATCTCCGTTGGAGTAAGTTCCATTGATCAGCTGATCTACCACTTTGCGGATATCCGGATCGCTGTTGTAAATATCCTGCGGATGGTAACCGCCGTTATTTTCATAATTGATGACTTCTTCAGAGCTTAATCCGAAAATAAAGGCATTCTCCATTCCGACTTCTTCCACAATCTCTACATTGGCTCCGTCCATAGTTCCAAGTGTAGGCGCTCCGTTCAGCATAAACTTCATGTTTCCTGTTCCGGAAGCTTCTTTTGATGCTGTGGAAATCTGTTCGCTGACGTCTGCTGCCGCAAAGATGATCTCTGCATTGGAAACACGGTAATCTTCAATAAATACCACCTTCAGCTTTCCGTTAATGCTGCGGTCATTATTGACTATATCAGCTACAGAGTTGATCAGCTTGATGATCTCTTTTGCCCTGATATATCCTGCGGACGCCTTTGCTCCGAAAATAAAGGTTCTCGGGAAGAAGGACATCTCCGGATGCTCCTTGATCTGATTATACAGGTACATAACATGAAGAATGTTGAGAAGCTGTCTCTTGTACTCATGCAGCCTCTTTACCTGTACATCAAAAATAGAGCGTGGATCCACTTCGATTCCGTTATGCTTCCTGATATATTCTGCCAGACGGACTTTATTTTTATATTTAATATCCATAAATTCTGCCAGCGCTTTGGAATCATCCGCATATTTCTTCAATCCGGACATAAGTGACAAATCTGTGATCCAGCCTTTTGTACCTATTTTTTCTGTTACCCAGTCGGCAAGGAGAGGATTTCCATGCATCAGGAATCTTCTCTGTGTGATTCCGTTTGTCTTGTTATTAAATTTCTGCGGCATCATTTCGTAGAAGTCTCGAAGCTCCTGATTTTTCAAGATCTCTGTGTGCAGTCTTGCCACACCATTGACAGAAAAACCGGCAACAATGGCAAGATGAGCCATTCTCACCTGGCCGTTGTAGAGGATTGCCATCTTACGGACTTTCTCCTCATTGCCCGGATATCTTTCCCTTACCTGAATAAGGAATCGGCGGTCGATCTCCTGGATGATCTGGTAAACACGGGGAAGCAGTCTGGAGAAAAGGTCGATGGGCCATTTTTCCAATGCCTCTGCCATGATCGTATGATTTGTGTAAGCACATGTCTTTGTTGTAATATCCCAGGCCTCATTCCAGCCGAGCTCCTCTTCATCGAGAAGGATCCTCATAAGTTCAGCTACTGCCACCGTCGGATGTGTATCATTCATCTGGAAGATCACTTTCTCCGGAAGTTTATGAATATCATCATGTGTCTTTTTATATTTTGTAATGGCAGCCTGTATACTTGCTGAAATAAAGAAATACTGCTGTTTTAAGCGAAGCTCTTTTCCTGCATAGTGATTATCGTTGGGATAGAGCACCTCAACAATGGTCTTTGCAAGATTTTCCTGCTCTACTGCCTTGTGGTAATCTCCTCTGTCAAAGGAATCCAGCTGGAAATCAGTAATAGCCTTTGCATCCCAGATTCTTAACGTATTGACATGGTGGTTTCCATAGCCCACGATCGGCATATCATAAGGAATGGCAAGTACAGATTCATAATTTTCCTGTACAAATTTCGTCCGGTTTGTAGAATCATCATATTCTACGCGGATATTTCCGCCAAAACGCACTTCCTTGGCATATTCTTCCCGGCGAAGCTCAAATGGATTCCCCTCTTTCAGCCAGTTATCCGGAGTCTCTACCTGATATCCGTTTTCGATCTTTTGTTTGAACATACCATAGCGGTAGCGGATACCGCATCCGTATGCCGCATATCCAAGTGTTGCAAGAGAATCAAGGAAGCAGGCAGCCAGACGTCCAAGACCGCCGTTTCCAAGCGCCGGATCCGGCTCCTCATCCTCAATCACGTTCAGATCGATTCCCATTTCATCCAGCGCCGCTTTCACTTCTTTGTAAGCAGTCATATTGATCAGGTTATTTCCAAGCGCTCTTCCCATGAGAAATTCCATGGACATATAATATACTGTTTTTGGATCATCCTTTTTAAACTGATTCTGTGTTGCGATCCAGTCATCAATAATAACCTCTTTTACCGCATAGGACACAGCCTGAAAAAGCTGCTGCGGAGTCGCCTCCTCTATTGTTTTGCGGTAAAGAGTCTTTACATTATGCTTTACCTCTTTTTTAAAAGTTTCCTTTTCAAATCTCGGATTATACATGATTATCCTCCTTCTTCAGACCCTTATCTTTCGACACCGATCGTCACTTTTTCTCCGTTGATATTCCATTCCTTCACATAGCCTGCCGGAGTGGATTTTTCAACAGAAAGTGCAAGTGTTTCACTGCTGATTTCTGAAGCATGATCTGCAAATACTTTTTCGGCCTTTTCGCTTCCTTCGTAACGGATGTGAATCTTGTCTGTCACTTCAAAATCCGCTTCTTTTCTCATTGTCTGTACCTTACTTATGATCTCACGCACAAAACCTTCTTCAAGAAGTTCCGGTGTCAGGTTTGTATCAAGAACAACTGTAATTCCATTATTATCCTCTGATACATATCCCTCCATCTGTGCTGTATCGATAAGAAGATCTTCTTTAAACAACGTGATTTCCTGTCCATTTACATTGAGTTTCAAAGCTCCTGTTTCATTGACTTCATCCATTGCTGCATTTCCGTCCAGTGATGACAAAGCAGCTTTGATTCCACCCAACATTTTACCATATTTTGGTCCTACTGTCTTTAACTGCGGTTTAAATGTATATGAAGTAAAGGAACGTACATCCTGTGTAAATGTTAAATTCTTTACATTCAGCTCTTCTTTTATAATATCCTGGTAAAATTCAGGAAGCTGTGTTCCTGTCTTGACAAACATCTGTCCGATTGGCTGACGGTTTTTGATATTGGCCGTATTTCTGCAGGCACGACCCATAACGACAATCTTCAGAACCTCATCCATATTAGCCTCAAGTTCTTTGTCAATAAATGCCTCGTCTGCTGTCGGGAAGTCGCACAGATGAATACTCTCCGGAGCAGACTTGTCAATGCTTCTTACCAGGTTCTGATAAATTTCCTCTGTCATGAAAGGAATCATAGGAGCTGCCACCTTGCAGAGAGTCACAAGCGCCGTATAAAGAGTCATGTACGCGTTAATCTTATCCTGCGGCATTCCTTTTGCCCAGAAACGCTCCCTGCTTCTTCTGACATACCAGTTGCTCATGTCATCTACAAAATCCTGCAGCGCTCTTGCTGCTTCCGGGATCCGGTAATTTCCAAGGTGGTCATCCACTTCCTTGATCAGTGTATTCATCTTGGACAGAAGCCATTTATCCATAACCGGCAGTTTGTCATATTCCAGTTCATATTTTGATGCGTCAAATTCATCAATATTCGCATAGAGAACAAAAAATGCATACGTATTCCACAATGTTCCCATGAATTTGCGCTGTCCTTCTACAACCGCTTTTCCGTGGAAACGGTTCGGAAGCCATGGCGCACTGTTTACATAGAAATACCAGCGGATCGCATCTGCGCCGTATGTCTCCAGAGCGTCAAAAGGATCTACCGCATTTCCTTTGGACTTACTCATCTTCTGACCATTCTCATCCTGCACATGCCCAAGAACAATAACATTCTTATAAGGAGCCTTGTTGAAGATCAGAGTGGAAATAGCAAGCAGAGAATAGAACCATCCTCTTGTCTGATCCACTGCCTCGGAAATAAAGTCCGCCGGGAACTGCTGCTCAAACAGCTCCTTATTTTCAAATGGATAATGATGCTGGGCAAACGGCATGGAACCGGAATCAAACCAGCAGTCGATCACTTCCGGCACGCGGTGCATTTCCCCGCCGCACTTCGGACATTTGATAGTTACATCGTCAATATAAGGACGGTGCAGTTCAATATCATCCGGACAGTTGTCAGACATGGATTTCAATTCCTCAATGCTTCCAATGGAATGCTGATGTCCGCATTCACACTCCCAGATATTTAAAGGAGTTCCCCAGTAACGGTTTCGGCTGATTCCCCAGTCCTGAACATTTTCCAGCCAGTCGCCGAAACGTCCCTTTCCGATACTTTCCGGGATCCAGTTAATGGTATTGTTATTTGCGATCAGGTCGTCTTTTACCGCTGTCATTTTGATAAACCAGGACTCACGCGCATAGTAGATAAGCGGTGTATCACATCTCCAGCAGTGGGGATAACTATGCTCGAATTTCGGCGCGTCAAAGAGCAGCCCTCTCGCCTCCAGATCCTTCAGCACCTCCGGATCCGCTTTCTTTACAAACAGGCCGGCAAATGGCGTTGTCTCTCCCATGTTTCCTTTTTCATCTACCAGCTGTACAAACGGCATATCATATTTGCGTCCTACCTTGGCATCATCTTCACCAAAGGCCGGTGCAATATGAACAACACCTGTACCGTCTGTCAGTGTAACATAGCCGTCGCATGTTATGAAAAACGCTTTTTTATTCTGTTTTGCTGAACAGTCATAAGCACACTGATACAACGGCTCATATTCTTTATATTCCAGTTCCTGTCCTTTGTAAGTCTCCAGAACTTCATAGGCCGGTTTTCCTTCTTCTGCCAGTTTTCCAAGAACTGTATCCAAAAGAGCCTGCGCCATGTAATATACATAGCCGTCTGCTGCCTTTACTTTCGCATAATCTTCTTCCGGATTCACACAAAGACCGATATTGGACGGCAAAGTCCACGGAGTTGTGGTCCATGCCAGAATGTAAGCATCCTCATCCTTTACCTTAAAACGGACGATAGCTGAGCGCTCTTTTACATCCTTATAGCCCTGCGCCACTTCCTGGGCTGAAAGCGGAGTGCCACAGCGGGGACAGTAGGGAACGATCTTAAAGCCTTTATACAGAAGTCCTTTATCCCAGATCTGTTTCAGCGCCCACCACTCGGATTCGATAAAATCATTGTGGTACGTAACATAAGGATTATCCATATCTGCCCAGAAACCTACGGTTCCGGAGAAATCTTCCCACATCCCTTTGTATTTCCAAACACTTTCTTTACACTTATTAATAAAGGGTTCCAGACCATATTCCTCAATCTGATCCTTTCCATCAAGACCGAGTAATTTCTCAACTTCCAGCTCTACCGGAAGACCGTGCGTATCCCAGCCTGCTTTTCTTGGAACCATATATCCCTTCATGGTGCGGTATCTTGGAATCATGTCCTTAATAACACGGGTCAGGACGTGGCCGATGTGCGGCTTTCCGTTTGCAGTCGGAGGGCCGTCATAGAAGGTGTATGTCTCGCCTTCTTTGCGGTTTTCCATACTTTTTTCAAAAATGTGATTCTCTTCCCAGAACTTTTCTACTTCTTTTTCGCGGTCAACAAATTTCAAATCAGTTGAAACTTTCTTGTACATGTTTTTCCTCCTTGTTATTATTTTGACAGGACACGTAACACTTTTAAGGTTTACTACGTGCCAAATTACAATTTGCCATGTGTAAAACTGCGAATTACCCTGTGTAAAATTGTATTGAATAAAAAAGCTTCCATCCTGTGTATTAGGATGAAAGCTTGCATTCCTTCATTTATAAACCACCTAACATACCAACATATGCCTTCCGGTAACGGCGGATCCCGTCAGTTCCTACTAAGAATTTTATGCTGTCCTTTCGGAAACTGCGACTCTAAAGTGATATTCAGATATATACTACTTGCACCGGCCTTCCACCATCACCGGCTCGCTTGAACGTTCCCATATATCCTACTGTCTTCGTCATAGTCTTTTACGCATGGTCAATTCTTCTGTTTTTACGTCTTTAAAATTATAAACGGAAACCCTCGACAAGTCAAGTGCCTGCGTTTATCTTCCCCGACGATTCCGGCGCCGTCTGCGCCGCCTTCTTCTCGATCGGCGCTGTGCTGCTATCACAAGCCAAACTGCCAGTAAAACGATAATAATGAGAAGGCATATCAGAAGAAGCTGCCACACCGGCATTTTACTTTCTTCTATTTTTTCCTCTCCGGAAATATCTTTAAACGCTTTATCCCCTGAAAGCTTCACAACTGCCTCTCCTACCGGGTTATCTTGATAAGTGTAACTTAACAGACCTTCTTCGCCGTTTTTCATACGGCTGATCTCACTGTCCAGATCAGAAAATTTCACATTTTCAGGAAGTGTTACACAGGCATCGTCGGGAATAGATGTTATCTTTTCACTGTCATTCTGCCCGGAAATCTTCACTTTTTTAAAATTGTTAAATCCATATTCCAGAAGTGCTTTTGTATCAGAATACACGTGGCCGGGATAAGTCTTCAATGTAACACATACCAACTTCATTTCTCCGTTATCCGCCAGAGTCACCAATGTATTGTTTGCCTCTGTTGTATATCCGGTCTTGCCGGCCACCGCATAGTTGTAATACTCGGAATTTCCCTCAAGCAGCATTTCATGCTTCTGCTGAAAGATATGTTCCTCCGTTGTACTTGACGCCGGAATTGTATAACTTGCCGTCTGGCAAATCTGTAAAAATTCCGGATATTCAAATAATTCACAGGCAATCAAAGCCATATCTTTTGCACAGGTATAATGCTGTTCATCCTGCACTCCATTTGCATTGACAAAGTTAGAATTGGAACCGCCCAGATCCCTGGCTTTCTGATTCATCTGATCCAGAAACCACTGATAGTCCTCTCCCTGTCCTTTTGCCACCGTTTCTGCCACTGCATAAGCCACTTCGTTGGATGATGCAAGAAGCATGGCATACAGCGCCTGTTCCATTGTAATGACGTTTCCTTCTTTCATTCCGATAGAGGCATATCCTGATCCCAGACAGGTAAGGCTCTCCGCCGTGATCTGCACCTCATCTGTCATCTCCGCATACTCCAGCGCCAGCAGTGCTGTCAATATCTTCGTAATACTTGCCGGGTACTCCTTTTTATCTATGTTTTTTCCATAGAGAACTGCTCCGGTTTCCGCGTCCATTACTATTCCTGCATCGCCATAAATGCCCGGGCCTTTGGCCCATCCGTCCAGCTCATTGGTCTGAACCTTTTCCTTGTAGGTATTCTCCAGTTCTTTTTGGTATGGATCTATCTCCTCCTGTGTACCATCAACTGCTCCCTCCTGCTGTACTGTATCTGTACTGCCTGACTCCGGGGCGGCATAGAGTTTTGGCGCCGCTGCTGTGAAAATATTTACAGCAATAAGCGCGGCGGCAGCTGCCCGTATATATTTCTTCATTCCTGATATTCTCCCTGCTATATCATAACATTTATGCCTTAATTTACGCTCTAATTATGCACTATTATAAATGATTCGGCCTGTATATACAAGCCGAATCTTATTATACCCCGCCAAATACCCTGTCAGCGCCTGCTTTTTAGCCGGTAATCAATTTAAATATTGCGATCAAAATAGAAAATATCGCCACTCCTTTTTTCAGCGGCTGCGGCTTTATCATATCCGCGTTGCGGCTCCCGATCCAGACGCCCGCGCCATGACTGATCATAGAAACCACAAGCAACAGCGCCATAGAGGACGCATCACACTGCATACTATAACCTATGCAGGAAGGGATCGCAATAAAGATAGAATTAAACAGAGCCACTCCCACTGCCGTTTTGACCTGTACGCCGAACGTCACAAGAAGCGGCATTACAAGAATAGGGCCCCCTGCTCCGGAAAGAGCACAGATACACCCTGTCGCCAGACCGAATAAGATGGCCGCCGCAGCCGGGATCTTCCGTTTCCCTGCTTCTTCCCTCTCTTTATCCTTACGCACCAGTATGGAAATTCCGGAGAGCAGCACTACCAGATAGAGAATCCGTTTCACAATACTTTCATCAATAAGAAGATTCATCCACACCCCGGCAATTGCCCCGATGATACTTCCGATACTGATAGTAACAGCAAGTTTCACATCTAAGTTATCGGACTTATAGTAATTCCGGGATCCCAAAATCCCGGAAATCAGAAAAGCAAAAAAGCTAAGAGCCATCCCCTGGGCTGCCGGCATTCCCATAAATCCGCTGTACAGCATAGGGAGGAGAAATCCGGCAATCCCTGTCAGGCCGATCATTCCCCCTATTATTATATTTGCCGCTATAATAATCAGATACTCTATCAATTGCTTTCCGCCCTTTCCTGATAACTTCTCAGATCATGCAGGATTCTTTCTTCATCCAGTGTCTGTATCTCGTAATCTTTCATCAAAATCCTGCCGCCGCTGACAGAATCTCTGATATCTCCCGCATTCACGCTCTCCATGATCGTGTTGGAAATCTTTCCGTATTCTGCCATATAAATGCGGTTTCTGTCAATGCCGACGATATCAGCTCTTGCTCCCTTTTTCAGAAAGCCGTCTACGCCGTCCTGTCCTCCCAGACACTGCTGCCCTTTTTCTGTTGCCATAGAAAGGATCGTTTTTGCCGGCATAATGGCAGGCTCGCTTAGAGGCACGCCCCAGGTCAGATTCATTACCGAACGGAAAATCTTCATTTCATTAAAGAGACTTAATCCTCCGTGAGCTGCCCCATCCGTCCCAAGCGCAGCTGTAATACCTTTTTTCAACAATTCCGGCGTGTGAGGCGCTGCTTTTCCGCAATTGCTGAAAGGACAGTGACATACTTTTATCCCTCTCTTTTCCAGGATCTCTTTCTCGTTTTCCGAAAGGAGAAGACTGTGAGCGCCCAGAAAATTTTCATTCAGCACGCCAAGTTTTTCCAAATATTCATAGGGACGCATTTGAAAACGTTCCATATAAAAATTAATTTCTCCCGGATATTCATTCATATGAGCCTGCAGCATAGTTCCGCGCTCCTTGGCCCTCTGCGCTGCTGCCAGTATCAGCTCCCTGGAGCAGGAGATCAAAGAGCGCAGAGAATAATAGACCTTCAGATTTCCTTTTCCATGGAAGCCGTCATACAGCTCATCCGTCCTTTTTACAGCCTCTTCTGCATCCATGGCTATGGACCGGGGAAGTCCTTTCTGATCCATGGTCGAATAGGAAATCGCTCCTCTAAGGCCGCTTTCTTCATAAACTGCTGCCGCCTCCTCCATGTAATAGCTTCCCGCATCGATAAATCCGCATGTCCCGGACCGGATCATCTCAACCGCTGCCGCCTGGGCACTTAAGCGCATTTTTTCTTTTGTCAGAGTACTTTCATAGGGAAGCATGATCCTTGTCCAGATCATAGGCATTTCGTCCAGAACTCTGCCCCGAAGAAGCTGCTGTCCCGTGTGCATATGGGCGTCTACAAGCCCCGGCATATAAATGCATCTGCTTCCGTCTATTTCCTCCGTCCACTGATACTTCTTTTCCAGCTCTTCTACCGTATTAATATCCAAAATCTTTCCGTCCCGGATCAGGATACTCTTTCCTTTTTCCAGTTCAAATTCCTCATTTAAAAAGTCACCATCCCGGATCATCAGATCTGCCTGCATTTTCATCTTCCTATCCTCCCGGTTAAATTGCGTTTGTTAAGCCAAGTACAAGCTGGGCAATACATGCCGATCCCAGAAAAGTTCCTGTCATAACAAGGACGCCGATAATGATCATCTTCCAGCCCTGCTTTACAAAGGATTTAATCTGATCACTGATAGAAATCCCCGCATACGCTCCCACTAATGTAAGAGGCGCTGTGAAATTGATCTTGTCGGCAGATGCAATGATGAACTCTCTTGCCGGACAAATTGGGCTTGCCACAAGAAGTCCGATAATAGAACAATATGCAATGATCGGAAGTTTCAGGGGCACTACTTTACTGATCACCACAGCCACAGCGGAAATCGCAAGTAGAATGAGGATTCCCGGAAGAGAATCCATGAATCCGACCTCAAATCCCACAAAATTTGCAAGGGCAATTCCCAGCCCGGATATAATCAACAAAAGTCCCCACTCTGCATATCTCATTTATTCTTCCTCCACAGTAATTTCTTCTATTGTTTTCTTTGCATCTTCCGCTTCCTGCTTCTTTCTTGTCAGCACCTCGCTCGGCTCCTTTCTAAGCCTTGCAATAGGCGGCTCCAGCAGTTCATAAAGCTTCTGGGTCAGCGGGATTCCCACAAAAATTGCCACGTAAATTCCTGTCAGTCCCGATAACGTCTCGCTTGTACTTGCAAGCGCCGATATCTGGGTTGCCATATCAGGATATACCAGCGTAAGACTTGCCACAGAACTTGCCATCAGGATACCGGCTCCCACACCGGACGCCATTCCCAGTGCATAGGGATGAAACACGTTCAAAGAGGCGATCATCGTTGCCAGAAATCCGAAATAAATCGTTCCAACCATACCGCCTACAACATAAATTGAAAGACTTCCTCTTGTTTCCGGCGAATCCGGTCCGAACATATCTGTGATCAGCGCCAGATTAGACTCTCTGTTGATAGAATGAGTTGCCCCGATAGCCTCTCTCTTCAATCCAAGAAGGAGCGCTACCGGCAATGCAAAAAATATCGTTCCCAAATTTCCCACTTCCTGGAACAAAAGAGCCGGTCCGGCCGAGAGCACTGTTTCCAGGCTTGCCCCCGCATTGATCCCAAGCTTTGCAATAAAAGGGCAGATTGCCACAATAACCAGCTTGGAAGCTGCTTTTACTTCTTTTTTCTTAAAAATCTTCAACACTTCAGGACCGGAAATAATTCCCAGAAGAAGCGAGTAAAAAATAGGAAATAAGATCAGTGTCCCCGGACCAAGCGGAACTTTGATCTGTCCGATGGAATCGGCGATTACAATAAAAACAAAAGCCAGAAGAAAGATCTTATATTCTGCCTGAAATCTCGCTTTTGTCGACGGATACATGTAAATTTCCTTTTTCATAGATACCCTCCCATTTCTCTTCCATACTTGTCTTTTATCTATTATTTTCACTTATAACACGCGAGTATTATATAAGAATCTCTTCATTTAAAAAAGGACAAATGGGATGTTTTTGACACATTTCCATAAAATTATGTCGGAATTTGTAGTATACTATAGGAAAAGAAAATGTGGGGGAAATGAAATGACACTGGAAGAGCTTCTTTTGAAGGTTCCTGAACTGGAAAATTACATTCGCTATATGCCGGAAGAGTTGAAAAGCCGGTACACGATCAAAACTTATGCACCAAAAACAATCATCCATCAAAAGGATGAGCTTTTGGATTATTTCGGCATTGTGTGTGAGGGTTATCACCGGGTTATCAATGAATTTGAAAATGGAAATGTCTTTATGATCGAAAGAAATGATCCCATCGATTTTGTCGGTGAGGTCACTATACTGGCCGGAAAAGAACGAACCTCTGTCACGATCGAAACGCTGACCGAATGTACGGTCCTCTATTTTTCCAGAAAAGATTTTGAAGACTGGATCACAAAAGATATCCACCTCCTAAGATTAGTTTCTCAGAAGGTGGCCTATAAACTGTACCGTTCTTCTTATAATAGAGGAAACCGCCTCTTTTATCCCCCGCAGCACCTGCTTTTAAAATATTTTCTTCAATATGCGGACGAATATCAAACTTTCGTCATCCGCCGCACGCGGGAGGAAATGCACGAGGAAACAGGCATCTCCGTCAAGACATTGAACCGCACCATACATGCTTTAAAAGAAGCCGGACTGATCGGCATTACGAGAGGAAAAGTCTCCTTTACTCAGGAGCAGATCCGGGCGGTCAGGGAGTACCTTGCTCAAAAGACACCCTGATTCCCGCACCATGTCATCGTATAATCAGGCTCTTTTGTCTCCTCATCTGTTCCTTCAGCAGAAATCGTCAGGCCTTCCCGCAGATAGAAACGGACTGCAGCCTCATTTTTCTGATAAACATTTAAAGAAAAACTGTCATGCTTTCCCTTCACATAGTCAAGCAGAGCTTTTCCGATTCCCACAGACCGGGACCGGCGATCCACAAAAATTCCGGCAAGATAGTCTCCCGCCATACCGACAAATCCCAGGATGGCCGGAGTCTGCATTTCCTCTTTCTTTTCTGTTTCTTCCTCATATACGTAAATCTCTGCCTCCGGAAGCTGTTCCTGTACCGAGTCATAGTGAGATTTCCAATAAGACGCATCTATAAAATCATGGGCTTCCACATTGCCATCAAGCCATATCTGCATCACCTGATGTATGTCTTCCGGTTTAAATTTTCTGATCATCTTTTTGTCTGTCCTTTCTCAAATTTTAACTGTACTGCCGCGCCAGTCTTTGGATTTCTTCCTTCATTTGAGCCACGACTTCCTCCGGCCCGAGAATCTTCACCCTCTCTCCAAGGGAAATGATCCATCCGAAAAACTGTGTGCTGACATGGACATCCACATTGACTGTAAAATGTTCCTCATCCGACGGAATCAGCATGATATCCTTTCCAAACCGGTCAATGATCACGCCTGCCAGAGTATTTTCCACCAGGAGCTTCACCTTCTCTTCCCTTCCGCCAAACATGCCAAAGCTCTTCTTCGCATAATCTGCCATATCCAGCTTCTTAAAATGTTCCTTTCCTTCCCGCTTCTCATCAGACATCTGAAGCCGCAGCATCTTATCTACACGATAGTGTTTAATTTTCCCGGCCTCGGAATCGTACCCGATCAGATAATAATTTTCAGCGTCCCAGGAAAGTCCCCACGGGCTGATATGGTAATAGGCGCCGTCATGACGCAGTTCCATCTCTTTTTTCACATTCCACTGAAAATACTGGAAGCGGATCTTACGGTTTTCGGAAATCGCATTGTGGATCGTATCTACTGTATAATAAATACTTTCATTCATTGTTTTGATCCGCCCGGAAACATATACCTGCCGCTGGAGCTTCATGGCTTCGTATTTGCTGACCAGCTTCTCCAGCTTCCGTATCAGCGCATTTGTCTTCCGCTCGGTAATAAATTTTGACGACTGGATCGCATCCACCAAAAGCTTTAATTCCGGCAGCTCAAAAGGTCTTTCCACAACATGATACCGGTATCCGCCGCCGACAGGCTCTCCTTCTACCTCGATCCCCAGTGCTTCCAGATCTTTTAAATCCGCATAGATTGTTCTCCGGTCAGCAGTAACCTCATATGCTTCAAGCGCGCTCATGATCTCCGGCATTGTAATATAGTGGTTATCATCTGTATTTTCCAGCATGATCTGCGCAAGATGGTATAACTTTAATTTCTGGTTGCTTCCTTTTGGCATGTCTTCTTCCCTCTCTTTACAGGGTATGTATCATAAGTATAACATAGCTGGTAAAATTATTGTACACTAAAAGAAGAACGCAGGCTTTTTTTCTTTTACTCTTCCATCCACTCTGCATAATCCGCTTCACTTGCAAACAACTGATATTCTCCGTCAACATATCCCATATAGCCGTTTTCTGTATTGTAACCTTTCATCGTTCCACTCTCCTTTTTTGTTCCAATCAACTTGTTTAATCATAAGATACATCAATAGGTGTCGTATAAAAACGACACCTATTAAAAATTTCAAAAAATCTTATTTTTTGATTTTCACATAGAGAGCGAAACGAAGCGAATATCTTACAGATAATTAAAGTCGGGCAAATATGTTCTTTGTTTTCATAGCAATAGACAAAGAGACAATTCCGGAGAATAAAATGACGGCAAATTCCGCCCCTTTTCCCAATTCAAACAAAATACCGTAAAGTGCATTGCCTAATGGCTGGGCGCATGTAGAAACAGTGATCATGACCGCAATCACCTTTCCTACTAAATTTTTCGGCGTCTCCGTCTGTATAAATGACATCATCTGTACAGAAAAAACAGTTGAAAACACCATAACCGCAAAACAGCATAATACAATAATCATATAATTTATCGTTTCAGATGGAGTCAGCAGTAAAGTGAAACTCATGGGAAATACAGATAAGGCGCAGGCGGTCAGCAGATTGCCTGCTCTTTTGATCGTCAGCTTTTCTCTGAATATACCTGCACACATGGCTCCTGCCAGTCCTCCTCCCGCAAGAGCTCCTTGCGCGAAACCGTAAAGTGTATTTGCCCGGGTCTCTTCAAAACTCAAGACTTCTGTTATCAAATACGGCAGTGCAACCACGATCATAGCAGATAAAAACAAATTAATTCCGCTGATCATAAGGAGACATTTGCCCACAACCGGCTTTTCTCTGCGAATAAAATAAACGCTTTTGGTAAAATCCTTTTTCACAGTTTCCCATATATTTCCTCCGGAAATCTGTTTCTGAAATGGTATTTTTATAAAAATTTCCATGACCGCTGACAGGAAAAAGCAGATTCCGCAGATCAATAATACCGCTTCTAACCCATAGGCGCTGTATAAGATCCCTCCAATCACAGGTCCCGTCAAGGAAGAAAAAGAGTTGACCGTATTAATAACCGAATTTGCCGCCATGAAATTCTCCTGGTCAGTAAGATCCGGGATACTTGCCTGAACAGACGGCTGATACGTCCCCGCAATTCCATACAAAAGCATTAATGTGACCGTAATCAAAAGGACAATGTTTATTTCCTGCATAAAAAACAAAAATCCTAAAATCAATGCGCTGGTCAGAAAATCCAGGACTACCATAATGTTTCTTTTATTCACTCTGTCTGCAATCATTCCTCCTACAGGAGATAAGAGAATAGATGGAATAAATGCACATGCTGTGACTGTTCCATAAAGTGCAGACGAACCTGTCAGATTCAGCAGATACAGAGGCAATGCAAATCTTACTGCCGCATTTCCGAATAAGGAAATAATCTGCCCGATAACAACCAGTGTAAAATCTTTCGTGAACAATTTTTTCTTCATTTAGATAAATTCCTCCTTTTAATACCGCACGTTGGTATGTATATTTTAAAAAAAGAGAACTGTCCGGTAAATTGGAGCATATCAATAATCTGCTTATTTTGCCGGACAGCTCCTTTTATTTGTTTTTCTGATAAATCGTTGTCAGCTCCTGTATTCTCTCGATCATTTCCTCGTCCATGATATCCAGTCCGAAGCCTCTCATCATCTCACTGAATACCATAAATTTGGAATAGGTTTGCTCTTCTGTATTTCCGAATATCATAGGATTCATCCAAATGTTAGCCACGAGTATGATCAGCTCCGCCAGCTGCTTTGGATATTCTGTCCGGATACTTCCATCGAGAATGCCCTGCTCAATGATGGGAAGAATATAGTTTGGCGCCACTTCTTCTATCGTGTCGCTCAGCAGCGAAAAGAGAAGTTTTGGATTATTACTGAAATTCGGGGCAACTGTAAAAATATCATTCTGCACAGGACGGCAGATCGATGCTTTGAAAATTGTCTTTAACTTTTCTTTTCCGTTAAGATCCTGCCGGTCTCGAATTTCCATCAAAGTCCGGTTGGATTCCTCCGTCATACGATCCGTCACTGCCATTAAGATCTCTTCTTTTGATTTAAAATGATGATAGATGGCTCCTTTGCTAAGTCCTCCCAAATTATCAATAATATCCTGAATGGAGGTATGCTCATACCCTTTCTCCATGAACAGCCGCAAAGCAACATCTAATATGAGATTGACTGTCTCTTCGGGATGTTTATTTCTTGCCATTTTATCCGCCTCCCATATACATACTTTTAGTATGTATTATATTATCATACCGTCAGTATGTTTGTCAATCTAAAAGCGAAGTGCTAATCATAGCACTTCACCCAAATTCTTATTCCGATATCAACAAAAAGTTTTTACTTTATATTTATGCCTTAATGACTGTAATGTCCTATCATCATATCTGACTAAGCCGTCATTTTGCAATCTTCCCAAAACAATCCCAGGATCTCGATCAATCAAGTCTGCAAACTCCTGTATTGTTGCTAAACTAAATATCTTCTCTTTAGTAAATTTCTCATACTCACCTGGATCAATCAAAGAATCTGCCGCAAATTTATCTGCAATTTCTTCCTTCTCTCCGGTCTCTTGTTCAAATGAAATTCCATAATCACCATGAATGATGTGACCAATTTCATGGAAGAGTGTAAACCAGAATGTATCTGAATTTAATCGTCGGTCATTTACCATGAGCATTACATTTTTTTCGAGCTTCTTTGTTGCTCCGTTAATCTTAGAACCGGGCAAATTAGGAAGAATAACAAAAATCACTCCTGCTTCAAGAAATGCATTTTTAATCAAAGGATAAAAATCTTCATGGTTCTTTGTTAATGATAATGCATAATCCACGGCCTGCTTAAATTTCATCTTATTATACTTTGGAGCATCAATAATCAAGGCTTTATTAATGGCAATTTGAACCATAGCGTTTGCCTTAATTATATTAGCATTGGATATTTCATTTGAAGCACTTCGAAAGCTTACAGCCATATCTCTTTTCTTGAAAACAGACAATGTGGCAACTTTAAGGAACTTTCTCACTTCAATAATCTGTTCATCAATTTTTCTTGGCAAATCAGGTAATCCAAAATTCTCCCGAAAATACTTATAATCCAATGATTTGAAAGTTTCTTTTTCTTGTTCTAATTCTTCTTCTGATTTAAATTCCGCAATTAAAGCATCATAAGCATTTTGAAGATTAAGCCAATAAGAAACCGTAGTTCCCATCATACGAGACAATTTCATTGCAATATCAATGGATAAATTCTGCTCTCCTCTAATAAGAAGGCTAAGATTCTTAGGCGTTGTATCCAGCCTTTTCGCAAAATCCTCCTGGGTCAAACCACTTTCATCTACTATTTCTTTAATATAATAACCAGGGTGAAATGCAATGGTATCATTATATTCAATATAATTACTCATAATGTTTGCTCACCTCCGAAATTTCTACTACTTTAACCTTACCTGCTATCTGGTCTATATTACATGGAATATAGGCTGAACTATAATGTCTTTCAATATCTCTGCTTGTTGAAGAGCATTTATTCTTGATAACAAACTTACTGACAATTGCGAATCTCCATGAAATAATTTTTTAGCCGCCTTCCTATTCGTACATTGTGACTTAAGTGTCTCCGATGCATATATCAGTTCCAATCCACCTCTCCTACTAAAAATGAAATTACCTTTTAGGTAATTTCATTTTATCTCTGTCTATTAAAACTGTCAACAACTAAAAAGCAGATTTTCAAATGGGGACGGGGTTTTTCAAAAACCCCGTCCCCACTAAACACGTATAATCCTGACTCCGGATTTTTTCGCTTCTTCCTTTTCCTCTTCCGTGAAATTCCTGTCTGTAATAACCGCCGTGTAATCTGCCAGATGACTGACCTTTGCCATGGCCTGTTTGCCAAACTTTGATTCATCTACTACCAGATATCCCCGGCTGCATCGTTCCAGAGCCATTCTTTTTAAAAATGCCTTGTCTACCGTCGGCGTCGAAACCTCTAACTCTTCATTAATGGAAGCAGCGCCGAAAAATCCCACATCAAATCTGAAATTTTCCAGCATTTGAGTTGCATAATATCCAAGCATACTTCCTGTACTTTTCTGTACCACCCCTCCGCAGAGCAGAATCTCTGCCGGGCTGTTTTTCAGAAGTCCTGCTATTTCAAGATCGTTTGTCACAACCATAATATCCGATACATCCTGAATCACTTTTGCGATTTCATATGTAGTTGTCCCCGCATCCAGATAGATATTATCTCCGTCTGATACAAGGGAGCGGCAGGCCGCTGCCAGTTTCCGCTTCCCTTCTTTATGGCTGGTACATTTTTCTGCATAGGCTACCTCCTGCTTTGCCACCGCACCTCCATGGCACCGCTCCAGTAAATTGTCCTCCTGCAGTTTTTCCAGATCCCTTCTTATTGTCATAGTGCTTACCTGCAGGTTCTGCGCCAGATCTTCTACCTGTGCGCTCCCCTGCCTTCTGATAATTTCCACTATTTTAGCCTGTCTCTCTGCCGCCAGCATACAAATCACCTCTTACTGGTCATTGTACACGATTACATGAAAATACTCAATACGAGAACTTCAACAACACCGACAGCCCATGCGATTGTGGATGTCACTGACCATACCTGCAGCTGGTCTTTTGCTTCTGTAACACCCAGCGTTCTGTTTACTACCCAGAAATAACTGTCATTAAAGTATCCGAAGAACAGGGAACCAACACAGCATGCGATCGCGCCAAGTGTCGGATTTACGCCCGCTGCTACAATGATCGGAGCAGAAATACTTGCTGCTGTTGTCATAGCAACAGTTCCTGATCCCTGGATAAAACGCATTAAAGTGGAAATGATAAGCGGCAGCACAATGATCGGAATCGCTGTCTGTGCCAGTCCCTCTGCCATATATGTACCAAGACCGGAATCCTTGATGATCTGTCCGAGGGCTCCGCCGCCTCCGGTTACAAGCATGATGATACCTGCTGATTCCATACCTTTTTCCATTTCTGTCAGAGCAGTATGTCTGTCAAGATTCCTTCCAAGTGTAAAGATAGCAAGAAGCAGTCCAAGACCTACCGCGATGATCGGCTGTCCGAGGAAGATAAGTACTTCCCATACTCCTGTTTTCGCTCCCATAGCAGTGGCTACTGTATTGATCAGGATAAGAATAATAGGGAGAAACAGCGGTGCAAAAGATTCAAATGTGCCCGGCATGTTCTCATCACCCATATGGAACGCATTCTCATAATCCGGTTCACGGTAAGGCATCTCTACGATTTCACCGTCATCGTTTGGAATACGGTAAAATTTCTTCGGCAGAATCTTCTTTGCATAAACGATACAGGCAATTGCCATTGGGATAGCAAGAACCAGTGTCATTAAAATAAATGTACCTACATCAATTCCAAAGATACCGCATACGCCTAAGGGGCCCGGAGTTGGCGGGACGAGGGAGTGTGTGATAACAAGCCCTGCTGCCAGCGCAACGCCAAGACCGATGACGGACTTCTTCGTTGCTCTTGAGATCGCCTTTGCGATAGGTGAAAGAACCACAAAACCAGAGTCACAGAAGATCGGAATAGATACAAGGAAACCTGTCAGGCAAAGAGCCTCCTCTTCTCTTTTCTTCCCAAAGAGCTTTAAGAATGTATGCGCCATCCTCTTTGCAGCTCCCGTCACTTCAAAGATCTGTCCCATCATAACACCAAATCCGATGATGATACCGATACTTCCAAGTGTGCTTCCAAATCCTCCGGTGATAGAGTTAATAATTCCAAGTGTAGTACCGTCCTCCAATGTGGTGTTTGCCAGAGGCATACCGCCTACAACTCCCACGATAACGGTACATATGATAAGGGCAAGAAACGCCTGCACCTTTGTTTTTAATACCAGGACAATAAGAATAATGATGCCTACTGCAAGACCCAGCAGCATTCTGTTGCCGTCAAGTCCTCCTACCATAATAGAACCCTCCTTTAGATAAGTTTTCTCTCTTTACTTTTCTCTTTTACTTTACAAAATGAGGTGCGTATTTTGCGGCCAGCCGGATGGCTTCGATCATGCTCACGGCACTTACCTTTCCGGTGCCCGCTATATCAAATGCAGTGCCGTGATCTACAGAAGTTCTAAGAATCGGCATTCCATTTGTTATTGCGATTGTTTTTTCAAAATCCAGCGTCTTTGTCGCGATATGTCCCTGGTCATGATACAGGGAAAGAACGCTGTTGTATTTTCCAATGGCTGCCTGATGGAATACAGAATCCGCTCCTACAGGCCCCGCCACATCATAGCCCATTTTCTTCAGTTCTTCGATAGCCGGAATAATCTCTTCCACTTCTTCCCAGCCAAAGAGTCCATGCTCTCCACTGTGCGGATTAAGTCCTGCGATCGCCATTGTTCCTTCATTGACTCCCAGCCTTTTTAAAGCCTCCGTGCACCGCACTACATAGTCGATGATCCGGTCTTTCTTGATCATATCAAGCATCTGCCGCAGGGAAACATGCCTTGTCAGGAAAAATACTCTCATACCATTTGTCTCGAACATAGTCAGAGGATCTTCCGTCCCGGTTAAAGCGCCGAAAATCTCGGTATGGCCGATAAAGTTTACATTTCCTGCCTTCAGGGCTTCCTTGTTGATCGGCGTTGTAGATACTGCGTCTACTTCTCCTGCATTTGCCAGCTCAATGCTTTTTGCAATATACTCATATGCCGCTTTTCCGCACATGCCGCTGACTTTTCCAAAAGCAAACTCATCCATATTGATATTGTCAAGGTCGATCAGATTGAGTACGCCTTTTTCGTATCTTCCATCCGCCGGCTTTTCCACTACATTGACTTCCAGCTTCACACCTGTGATGTCAATTGCGTTTTCCATGCATTTTTTGTCTCCTACAATAATGCAGTCTGCTACATCTGTCACCTCTGCAGATGCAAGCGACATTGCTACAATCTCCGGACCAACTCCGGCCGGGTCTCCCATCGTTACTGCAATCAATGGTTTTTTCATCTTTCATTCCTCCCTGTCTTAAATATAAAGTTTCTCTTTCAGATAAGTAATACAGCGGTTGATCGCATCATTTTGTCCCTGGCTTCCGCCCTTTGTAATGATGTGTACACCTTCAAATTCTCCCTTTAAGAACTGTCCGTAAGCTGCCAGCGGAAGCACTTCATCCATAAGGCTTAATCCTGCGGTATTAAATCTGGCGCACACTGATACCGTAATATCCCCGCCGCTTGTGTAAAGCCCCTTAAACTCCGGCTCAGCCTTGAAAATGCGGTAGGTGATCTCTGCAAATCCCGAATTGATCCGCTCTGTCACTTCATCCATGGAGCAATGATATTTCTCCATGTAGGGTTTAAAATCTATACGGTTTTCCGGATAAATACCGTCCCCGGTCACAGTGGATACCATATTCAACTTGCACTCCCTTAGGATTTCCTCTGTCACTCTGGAAATTTCCTTTTCCCTTCTTGTTTCATCCTCCAGAAGTTCCTTTGTATTGACAAACACGTTGTGAGTTCTCTGGGACAGCCACAATTCCTCCATCTGCTTCCTTGTATTAGGATGGACGCTTCCTACTACCGCCAGAATGCGGCTCTTCTCCTTCTTCTCGGAAGGTGTGATCAGCTTTCTTGAAAGAGTTGCCGTAAATACGCCCGGATCTACTGCAACTATCTTCAATTTGCTGGTGATCACTGCGTCCGCGATCAGGTCCAGATCTTCCTGAGTCACGCAATCAACGACCAGGATCCTGCAGCCTTCTTCCACATGTTTCTTCATCAGATCCGCCAGATAATGCTTTCCGTGCATCAGATCTTTCATAAGGATAGACGCTACTTTGTATTTGCTCTGCTCTGCAAAAAGAACGGCGTCTTCCGAGATCTTAACAGGTGTTTTCGGATCAATGGCGATATCTGTTTTATGTAAAGGCAGCCCGTTTACCAGCATGTAACCTCCGATCACGATACGTCCCGAAGAGGGAAAGCACGGTGCAACAACAGCCACATAATCTTCTCCAAGACAATCCAGCATGGCATCTGTCTCACTGCCGAGATTTCCTCTCAATGTACTGTCAATCCTTTTAGAATATACCTTAACCTCATCATTCTTTAACAGATCACAGACATTGTACACCCGGTTATAAGCAATCCCGGGATCTACCCCCCGGCTGTCTGTAGGATACAATACACAATCGCAGTCCTTCAGCGTACTTAGTTCAATCCGCTCTGTGTTCATGACCGTATAGGCAGTGTAGTTCATCTTTTTCAGGAGCACACCTGTGGCATTTGCTCCTGTCAGATCATCCGCAATCACTACACACTGTGGCATTTCTCATTCCTCCTTCGCCTCAATGTTCTTTTATGTTTATATATTACTCCAAATGTTTATTTTTGTCAATTTAATCTATTTTTTATCAATGTTTTTAGAAGTTTTTTACAATTATTATGTTTGTTTTTGTCATTTTTCATCTTTAATTTTGTTTACTTTTTGTTTCAAAACATTTGATTTAAACTGTAAGAATTTGGCAAAGAAGATATTAAGAACCAACTTTATTTTAAAGACATGATTAGAATAGTACGGCCGTCGGGGCTGTAAAAGTCAGCCCCTGTCTGCCTGTAAATGTTAAATGATCCATCTATTTCTTCAATAAGATTTCTACCGCTTCTTTCAGCGTGCTGTCATCGCCTACATTGCCGGGAAAGATTACGTATGGAACAGAAGGAAACCTACTTTCCTCCCCTGTCTGCCACACCGGAATACCCGGTTTGATCTGCCCCAGTACATTTGCCTTTTTTACTGCCAGCGCTTTGGTTCCCACATCACTGGATGTAATGCCGCCTTTTGCAATCACAAAGGCAGGCGTAACGGTAAGACGCCCCACCAGGGACTGCACTGCATCGGAAATTTTTACAGAAAGGCGAAGTTCATCTTCCTTATCTCCTGTATCTGCTGTAATAAGTGTGCGGGTCGTACTGCAGCATACGGTCTTTCCGGCACGGATACATTCTTCCTCTTTTTCCAGACAGCGTTTTACTTCTTCCTCAAACGCCGCGTCATCCTTCACAAGAGCTGCATTTAACTCGATAAATTCAATGTCTTTCAGCTCTTTCAATGCCTCCAACTGGCGGGTTGTCTTGTCAGTGTGAGACCCTACCACAATAATACCGCCGTTGTCTGTCTCTTTTACGACCATCTTTTCTCTTGTAAGAAGCGGCTGGCTCGTCACACCGCCCATAACTTTTACAATAGCGGCCGCCGTACGCATCATAAAGGTCTTTCCCTTTGCCATTGCCCGGTACAAAGCCACGCAGAATACTTTGATATCCGCATAATCCACAGCATTGACAATAATCTTATTAAAATCTTTTACTGCCAGAAGCTGCTCCTCTATCCTATCTACAGCCATATCATGGATATCTTCCAGAGAAATACAGGTGACATCCTCTTTCTTATAAGCTCCTTTTGTTTTCTCCTCTACATAGGATGGCAGATCAGCAGCTGTATATCCAAATGTCTTGTCTTTGGCAAATTCTGTCTCATTGGCAGGTACAAGAGTATCGCCGTATTTCACATAATGTACGTTGTTAATGGTAAATCTTCCGCCTTCTTTAAAGAAAGGGCAAAGGATCTCGCCGTCTACGGTTTTCCCTGTATATTTTTCATAATCTGCTTTCAAAAGCTCTGTCTCTAAAGGATAATGTCCCCGAAGCGTACTGTCGCTTCTGCTGATGTAAATGTACTCTTTTCCTGTTACTTTGGCCGCCTCGTCTGTCACTGCGGAAATCTCATGGTGAGCTTTTATTGTCTGTTCTTCCGTGAATCCCCTGGAATTAGTCAGTACATAGAAAAGGCTGTTTTCTTCTTCAAATCCCTGGCGGATGCTGTCTTTATCCCATCCTGTATATACAGAAATATCATGAACCGTCTGTACTCCTGTAGGATCATCGTCCAGCACAACAATTTTTTTATGGTTCTTTTTAATCTCTTTTTCTAAGAGACTATCGATATATGCCTCGTCTATTTTTTTATAGGAAGTCAAAATATCTGTACTGATCGCCATTTTTGTTTCCTCCTTCTCCTCTGCTCTCTCTGCCCTAATCCACTTTTTTCACTTCCACGTCTGCCAGCTTTTCAAAATACTGTACGATTCCGCCGTGGTCATCCTCCATATGTCCATGAATTTTCAGAGTCTGGAGAATTTCATAGAGCTGTGCCGTGTATGGAATCGGAACATCGATCGCATGAGCTGTATTTACCACATTTTTAATGTCTTTATGATTGATGCGGATCGGTCCGCCCGGTTTGAAATTCCGCTCCACGATCATAGGGATTTTAGAATCAAGAACAGCGCTTCCTGCCAGTCCGCCCCGGATCGCTTCATATACCTTAACCGGGTCAGCTCCGGCTTTTGCCGCCATAACAAACGCTTCGGATACAACAGCGATCGTATTATTGACAATGATCTGATTTGCCAGCTTTGTCACGCTTCCGCTTCCCGGACCGCCGATCAGCAAAGCGGAAGATCCCATGATGTCAAAATATGTTTTCAGGTCATCAAAGTCCTTTTGATCTCCTCCCGCCATAATAGCCAGTGTTCCGTTGATGCCTCCTGTTTCTCCTCCTGATACAGGGGCGTCTACAAAACCAACGCCGATCTCTTTCAGCCTTTCATAGCACTCTTTGGACTCAACAGGCGTAACAGAGCTCATATCACATACAATGCTTCCTTCTTTTATAAAAGATGCCACTCCGCCTTCTCCGAAAAGGATGGATTTTGTAATATCACCGCTTGGCACCATAATAAATACAACACCACATTCCTTTCCGATTTCCTCGTATGTACCCTCCTGTGCTCCGGCTGCCACTACATCTTTTACCGCCTCTTTGTTCAGATCTGTTACGATCAGATCCACTCCTGCTTTGAGCAGATTTTTTGCCATCGGTCTTCCCATGATTCCCAGTCCGATAAATCCTGTTTTCATACTTTCTTCTCTCCTTTTTGTTTTTTTTCTTTCTAAAGTGTTCTTTTTTGTTTCTGTCTTCACTCTACTACATACCGGTATACCGGTCAATCCCTCAAATTCTCTTTCTCCGTTTTCGCTAATTTTACCCCTTATTTTTTGAGCAAAATCCACAGAAAATTGTTGGATTTTCCCATAGTTTTTGATAAAATATAGACAAACACAGTAAAGGAGCATCTACCAATGATGACACTCAACGAACAGGCCTATGAACATTTAAAGAAAATGATTTCCGAAGGAGAGCTTTCCTATCACGAAATCTATTCTGAGACAAAGCTTTCCAGAGAACTTGGCATTTCCCGCACTCCTTTCCGCGATGCAATCCACAGGCTGGTGCAGGAAGGCTATATTGATATTATTCCAAGCAAGGGATTTCGCCTTCATCAGCTTACCCGGCAGGATGTGACAGAAACATTCCAGGTCCGCTCAGCTCTGGAAACTTACTGTACCATGGAGATTACGCGCACTTTCGCTTCTAAAAAGGCAAAGCGCCTTTTTAGCGAGCTTCACTTTATTATGGATGAAATGAAAGAAATCCTGGAGGTTTCTCAGTCCATCCAGGATTTCTGTACTTACGATTTTCAATTTCATATTTCCATCGTTCACTACCTTGAGAACCAGCAATTCTCTGCTATTTTCGATACCTTTATGTACCGGATGCAGCGGCTGGCCCAAATGTCCCTTTCCCATCCGGGAAGAATGAAAGATACATATGATGAGCATCTTGCTATCCTGAATGCCATGGAGCAGGGGGATACCGCGCATATCTATGACATTACCCTGCGGCATATGGATGTGCCAAGGGGAATCAATCTGGAGGATCTCTAAGGTCTTTGTATCTCCTGTAAAGTGACGTTAAGAAGCCCTTCCTCCAGCTTCTCCTGCAATGCCTGATAAAAGCATCTGGCATTGCATTCTTCTTTTTTTCCAAAGGTGCACCCACCTCCATCTTCCAGGCATTTACTTATCTTGATGCTCTGACCCATAGCCTTAGCCACATCTCCGAAACTGATCTCATCCAGCCCTCTTGCCAGATGATAACCGCCTTTCACTCCGGCGCGTACCTCTACCAGGCCGGACTCTTTCAATCTGTTGAGGATTTTAATTGTATATCTTCTTGGAATGTGGAGGCGCTCCGACATCGTCGCTGCATTGATCCTTTCTGTCGTTTTTCCCAAAAGTGTAAGAATCCACATAGCATAATCTATTGTTAATGTAACCTGCATCGGTTTTCTCCCTCCTGCTTTTTCGGCATGTAAAGAAATATCCCGACGCCTGCTCATTTGTTACACCCGGCAGACTTCCGGACTCTGAAATCGTATAAGTAAATACTTTCGTATGTCCTGCTGTCTGAACTTCAATATTTCCTGCCTCTTCCGGAACTGCTCCATCTGTTCCTTCAACTGCCATTTCATTCGTAACGGCTGCTTCGGCTTCCGCCTGTGCTGCAGCGGAATCTTCTGCTCCGAATACATTTTCCATCGTATACCTGATCGGGCCGAAACTTACAGTTGCCTTTTGATTGGATACCGTTGTGGTCTCCGGCATCGGCGCTCCTTCAGAACCTGTAATGGTAAACTGGTACTCGCCGCCGTTCAGTGTCGGAGGATTCAGTCCGTCTGCTGCTGCGATTACTTTATTGCCAGTCAGGCTGAGAGCAAACTCGGCATTTGCACCATAAGTATTTTCAAATGTCAGTTTATCGGAACCATTGTCATATGCTACGCTCACAGTCAGCTTTCCGACACGGTCGTCTGTTACAGTAACCGTCACTCCAAAGTTTCCGCCATTGTAGCTTATGCCGCTGGCAGGATCTGGTGTGGTCTCTGAAACAGTGTAGTGGAATGTATAAACATCCTTATCTCCTGTCCGGTCTACTGTCGCCTTGCCGACTGTATCCGAACCGGCTTCTGTCACTGCCGCATTCAGATTCTCTGTCATATAGCTGATGTCTGTAAATGTAATGTTTCCTGCCCCATCATTGGTTCCTGAGGCAACCTGTGCATTATTTGTTCCTGTTACAAGGAAGTTAAATGCACCTGCATAATTTGCAATATCATCATTATTCAGGACTTTCTGTGCATGGATCTGCGCCTCACCGGATGCTCCCACTGTCGTTGTTCCGGCATCGTAGCTGTTATTGAATGTCAGCTGTGCAGGCAGCGCATTAGTCGCTACTCCTCCCTGTGTCACACCCTGACTTGCGCCATCAACAAATGTCTCTACCAGCAGTGTACCTTTGCCATCCTCAGTTACTGTAAATTTCACTTTGTATCGCCGTTTATACTATATACTAAAATCTGCCTTCATGACGACAAAAAAACACCTGCTTGGTAAAATTAAGCAGGTGCCATTATTTCCTTTATTCTATTTTCAGTATTCTTCCAGGATTTGATTTAGGACTTGAAAGACTTTAGCAGAAATACCGGTACCAAAATCAGAACAATTCCGGATCCGATCATGATCCATTGCAGTAATATTCTATCTGCCATCAGGCCGAAAACTGCCATTCCCACCGGATAACATACAGCATACATCGCTCCCATGAATCCCAATACCCGTCCCTGTATGGAACTTTTGGTATATTCCTGAATCAAAGTAGTAATAGTTGTCTGCACAGTCGTCAGCGCAACACCATATATTCCCATAAAAATAAGATAAAATGCAAAACTTTTTACAATGCCCATCCCGGCTGACATGATGCCAAACACAATGAATCCGGCAAAAAGTATATTACGGCGCTTTTTCAGACCGCTGCAGGAATTTCCTAAAATACTCATCAGGATCCCTCCCGCTGTCATTCCCCCGAATCCCCACACTTCAGTCAGGGTTAAATTCCAGTATGTTCCACCATAAACCCGGCTGACAAACAGACCGGAAAAATAACCTGCCGGAACACACAGAAAAGTGAAAATTCCATAGCTCATAAGCAGGCTGCCTGTCATCTTTCTTGAAAAAGCGTATCGGATCCCTTCTCTTATATCCGAATATACCGAATCCGAAGGTATCTTCTCTTCCTTCTGCGGCAGCAAGATATGTCCGAATATTCCGATTCCGATAATAGCTGTAAAAACATCGATCAACAGGGCAAAACGCAGTGTTCCCATAGTAAGGATCACGCCTGCAGCTGCAGGAGATAAAAACTGCACTGTCGACTGCAGTACCGCATTGATACTGTTGTATCGCATAAGCGATTCTTTTAGAACAATCTGAGGAATTACCGCATTCACTGCCGGAAATTGGATTCCCGCGCCAATAGAACGTAAGCCAGACATTGCCAGCAGTGCTCTAAGCAGTGTATCTCTTTCCGAAATCTGCGGAATAAATAAGAACATCCCAAGTGTTATCACTGTAATTCCCGCATCCGCACCGATGATGAGCAACTTTCGATCATACCTGTCTGCCCATGCTCCGCCGGGAAATGTAACAAGAAACTGCGGCAGATAAGAACATATGGAAAATGCGGCAATCCAGCTCCCGCTTGATGTCTGAAGCGTCACATACCATACGATTGCCATTTGAACAACCTGTGAACCAAATAAGGTGATACTTTGACTGATAAAGAAAGAAATAATTTTATTTCTCCAGTTATTTTGAAATTTCTTCATTTTGCGTTTTCCCCCTGTTTTCCGGTGAAAGCACAAAACGCTGTGTCGGATAACCATATTCTGTCAGCAGCTCTCTTTCCTGAAAACCAAGAGAAATATATTTTTTGCGATATCCGGTATCTGCTCTGTCTCCCTTGCGGTATGTAGTCAGGCTTATCTCTTTTCCCACGATCAGTTCATCCATCAATTTATCAATAAATATTTTTTCCATTCCCAAATTTCGATATTGGGGATGTATTGCCAGAAAATCAATACTGCTTTTTTCAGTGGAAAATCCCATAATACCGATTGCTTTGCCTTCATCCCGAAGGATAAGAGCCTGTTCTTTTCATTATTCTTGCTGAATTTCTGATATTTTTGCAGAGAAAATTACTGCAACTCCAAAGAAATTCTGCCAGATAAAGGAGCTTATGCGGCGTTCTCTCCGACCTGATCATAAACATGAATTGCATCCAGAATATGAAATTGTTCTGTTTCATGCGTTCCATTTGCTTTAGCAGTTACAAGAATATATTCTTTTCCCTTAATCTGCGCCAGACTTGCAAGACATAGACCTGCTTCCTCTGTATATCCTGTTTTTCCTCCTATGATTTCTCCCCCTGTAACCTGTGTACTGTCCATATCTTTGAACATTGTACTGTAAAAGGTAAATCCGTCAGGATGCTCATTTGAAGGCTGCGTGCTGTATCTGCTGCTTGTAAATACAGCTCGGAAATCCTCGTTCTTTAAGGCATATTCCAGAAGAATGGAAATGTCTTCTACTGTTGAATAGTGTTCCGGATCATGCAGTCCTGTTGAATTGGAAAAATGTGTACGTTTCATTCCCAGTTCTTCAGCCTTTTCGTTCATCATCGATACAAACTGTTCCTCTGATCCTGCCACCCATCTGGCAAAACCAATACAGCACTCCGCTCCGGAGGGGAGCATGATCCCATAAAGCAGATCTTTAAGGGATACTTCTTCTCCCGGCTGGAATCCGGCCATGGAGGCATTTTGAGCATACAATGGAGGAAAGATTTCATAGGGGAGCGTAATTCTTTCTTCCAAATCCTCCGTATTTTCAATCGCTACAATTGCCGTCATGATCTTGGTAAGAGAAGCTGGATAAATTTTATCCCTGCTGTTACATTCGCTCAAAACATTACCGGAACTTACATCTGTCAAAATAGCATAAGGGCTATATAGGTTGTCCAAATCAATATTCATAGACTGTGAGTCATGCCCGGTTACTATCCTCTCTGAAAACAAAAACTCAACGCCTTTATTCCCAATAAATCCAACCAATACAATAAACAGCGCCCCAATCAATACCCCGGAAAAGATCCGGGAATTTTTCCGACGGTACCGTTTTTTTATCGAGGAGCGGCGTTTTCTGTTCTGTTCTTTTTTCAATGGTGATACACCTGCCTTTTCTTTAAGAATAATAGCTTCTGCACAGTATCCATTTTACTGAGCAGAAGCTATCTGTACTTTAATATTCCGTTGTTTAATTCCTAAGAAAAGGCTAAGATAAAGTTGATGTTTTCCTAAATCTCCAGAGGCAGCGTAACACAAAAGGTCGTCAATTCATCATGACTTTCGGCAGTGAGTGTTCCTTTGTGCAGTGTAACGATTTCCTTTGCAATTGCAAGTCCTAACCCGGAGCCTCCTGTATTGCTGGTGCGCGCTTCATCCAGACGGAAAAACTTTTCAAAAATAGTCTCCAGTTTATGAGTCGGTATAGTTTTTCCCTTATTTTGAAAATAGATTTGTATATTCCCGTCATTCATCTCTGCCCATATCCGGATCACTGAACCGGGATAGCTGTATGCCGCCGCATTTTTTAGTATATTATTAAATACCCTTGCCAGCTTGTCCGCATCTCCATAAATCGTCATATCTTCATCTATATTTAATTCCGTTGTATTTTCATGAGCCTGCAGCAGAGGATAAAATTCATCTGTCATCTGAACCATCATATAACAAAGATTGATGGTTTCTTTTTCAAGCTCAATGTATTGAAGGTTGTATCTGGTAATCTCAAAAAATTCATTGATAAGTGTTTCCAGACGCTTTGCCTTGTCCAAAGTAATATTTACATACTTTTCCTGCTGCTTCGGAGGCATATCCTCCGCCTCGCTTAAAAGACTTAAATATCCGATAACAGATGTAAGAGGAGTTTTCAGATCATGTGCGAGATATGTGATCATGTCATTTTTTCGGTTGGCTTCTTCTTTTAACATCTGTTCTTTCTGCCACATAGCAGACTTGATTTCGACCATCTGCGTGGAAATCTCAGCATATTCTTTCGGGAACAGATCAGCAGCGTCTTTTTCACTTTGCATAAATTCATTCATTGTCTTGCTTATTTCTGTAACTGCTTTTCTGACTTTTGATTTTGCATGAAAATGAGACACAGCTACAACAACAACCAGAAAGATTTCCAGACTGATCGTTAAAATCCAGAACAGTAAAACTTTCAATTCTGAATAGATAGGCTGGCGGACTAAAGTATAGGCCTCTGTCTCCGGACTATATTGTCCCTCTGTTATCATATAATTACTTTCAAACCAATTTACAAAAGAACCGTTTAAAATATAATCTATCAAAAAGTAAACTCCTATACTCAGAAGGATCCCTGCAAAACAGACGGAAAGAATCATAACTGGTTTTGAAATTTTATTTTTCAATTTTATATCCACACCCCCACACTGTCTTTATGTATTTTGGATTTTCAAAAGAATCTCCCATCTTTTCACGAAGATGGCGGATATGAACCGTAATTGTATTATTGCTTTTACTGAAATATTCATTGCCCCATATTTCATGAAAAAGTTCCTCAGAACTTACGACTTCTCCCTTCTTTTGGCATAAAATACGCAAAATCGAAAATTCTGTCGGTGTAAGAGAAAGGGGTTTTTCGTTCAGGGAACATTCATGTGTCCTGATGTTCAGTACAAGACCGGAATAAGTGATCACATCATCATCGTTATCTGCACCCGCATTATATCGCTTATACCGCCTTAATTGAGCCTTCACGCGGGCTACCATTTCCAGTGGCAGGAATGGTTTCGTAATATAGTCGTCTGCTCCAAGAGCAAGTCCGTTGATCTTATCGATTTCCTCTCCTTTGGCTGTCAGCATAATAACCGGATATTGGTGCTCTTCACGAAGCTTCTGACAGAGTTGGAAGCCACTCATATCCGGGAGCATTACATCCAAAATTGCCAAATCCAACTTTTCGGTTTGGATACAATTCCATGCATCGGTTCCATTAAAGAACTTAAATACCTGAAATCCCTCATTTGTCAGGTAAAGAGAAATCAAGTCGGCAATTTCCTGTTCATCGTCAACAATCAATATCTTGTCTTTCATAGCTGATCCTTTATACTCCTAATTGTTTTCTTTCATCTGTATGATTGTTTTTCTATGTCTTTTGACAGTACCATATTTGTCCTGCATATGAGCCATTATAGTTCTTTTGTTCAGACAATACAAGGCAATAATAGAGTATCTTCCAGATAAAAAGAACCACTGTAAGTTTCCTGTTAAATAAAAAGCCGAAAACTCCTGGCATCCCAGTGTTTTCGGCTTTTTTGTAAGCGTCGCTAAGAGGATTTGAACCTCCGACCTACCGCTTAGGAGGTCTCCTGACCACTGTCAATCCAAGTCATGTCCAGTTCACGCAAAGCACGCTGTTAAAGCATTTTTACTACTGTTCAAATCGTTTCTGGTCAATTGCTGTCAGCCACTGTAAACCCGGAACAACCGGTGGATATTAGCCGGATATTGGCTGCGGCTAATAAAAGGTGTTCGTCTTACTGTCAACGGCTTCCTAAAGGATCGGCTACCATGCCCGCCTTAGCAGGAATGATATACAATATTCAATTGATCAGATTTACTATCTATACTATACCGTGTAATGGTCGGTTTGTCTACGACTTTTCGACCACTTCATTTTGTCTTACAAATTGATATTTCCCTTTTCCAAATCCTTTGACTGCTTTAATTAATCCAGCATTTTTTAAATGGTTCAAAAGGTTCCCAGCCGCAGTTACAGAGATATTGATATTTTCCATAATCTCTTTTCTTCCAAAAATCTTATCAAATCCCATTTTCTCAAACAGAAGATTTGCTTTTTCTTTGGTGGCCTGGTTAGCATTCAGTTTATTAATAGCATTATGAATTGAAACGTTTTCCAAATCAATTAACGCTTTTTTCGGGTCAATTAACATCTTTTCCGGATCAATTAACACCTCTTTTTCTGGAACATTATAATTCAAATTATAAAGAATTACGAAAAAAGATGTTGGAGTTGATCTAAAAAGCGGTTCCACATCACTGCGATAATATATTGAGCGACGATACTCTTTTTTAATTTTTTTGAAACCACTCCCACGACGTTCCATAAAGTGCAATCGACTAAAAATATCAGCAATTACAGGATTTCGACGCTTAGAAGCAACATAATCTGTATCAAGATTCTAAACAATAGAACCATCAAACATTCCGCCAGGAGAATAAATTTCCATACGGTCATCAAAAATATCAATGTGCACTTCACTGCCGATTTCCATATAGTCCCTGTGGATCAGGGCATTTACAAGTGCCTCATGTACAGCTTGTTCAGGATATTCCGGCATTTCGATTCTGCCAGTTCCAGTCTTTTTCCACCGCTTTTTGGTATTATTTTTTACAAATTCAATTCCATTTTGTAGCAGGGACACCAAAGATCCACTGAACTCCTTATCATCCAACGCTTCTAATACGCCTGACGCTTTATCTAAGCCGTACCAACGTGTGCAAAACAGGCGTGAATGGCGTATTGGAGATTCATCTGCAAATAGAGCTCCTGCGTTTGTCAATCTGCCATTCTCATCTGCCAGTTCAAAAGAAATAAAATCCGAATCGGTCAATTCGTTTCCTGTCCTCATACGATAAACAGAACGTAATTTAGTAAATGAAAAATCCTTCATCAAATAATGAGATATCACACTATCATAAGTTATATTTGTACCACGCAGGACAAGCCGTTTCAGCGCAGTTGCATCTGCAGGAATACTCTCATTCCCTACCCGGACATAGGCAATACGGTTTCCGTCCGCTACATAATAATAAGGAGTTTCCTGACCAGGCATGACTTTCAAAATAATAAAATTCTTTTCGTCTTTTGAGTGATTCTCTAATATTACCTGCGGAATCGGATCCATTTTAGTTTTAATGATCTCGCTGATTTTTTCAGACACCGCTTGTATATTTTCAAGTCCGACAAGAACATCATCATTAGAAACCCAAAAAATCAGCGCCCCTCCAACACCATTTGCAAAAGCACTGACACTTTTCAGCCAGCTTTTTGGTTTCCGATCCTCTAAAAATTCCTTCTTATCATATTCTGTTCCCTCGCCGATTAATTCTTCTATATCCATAGGGCATTCCCCTCCTGTATTTATATCGTAGTGCAAGCCTTTGTTTCCGTCGAAACGAACCGATACAGCTGATGATACATTCTTTTTGTATCACGATATCGTCCGGAACAGCGCAATCCGTATATTTCATCCGTACTATACGGAAGATGAGGCAGATTTTCTCTGATAGCAAGTACGAAATAACTACCGCTTCTTTTTACGGCATCGGCGAACTCTTCCGTAGTGATAAAAGCATTCCCGTCATCAATAAAAAATATCGTATCTGCCGCATTCTCTACAAACAGCTTCCAGTTCTCCCCGGTCAATGCTCTGCACGGAACTTCACTGATCAGATCTATTCCGCTGGAATCTCCATAATGCTGTGCCTGCCATATCATATCAATGAGTGTTGTTTTTTACAATGATCTTATGCTTTCCCGTCATCTTCTCACCTACACATACTCAGCGGAAACCTCTATAAACTGTCTCATATTATAGACCATTTCCCCGTTATTAAGAATTTTGATTTCAAAAGCTTCTTTCCCAAAATCCATAATATGCCGCAGATTGATCGTCAGATCTTTTCTTTTTCCGATTTTCAAAATCCATTTTGCACAATTATCCCCGCAGGCAGATGCATTAAATATTTTTCCGGTATCATCAAAAGCCATCAAGATCAATGTTTTTACACCGCCTGATATCTCTTTTACAGAGATTGGCCCCAATACAGGGCTTTCTATAAGATGAGGCGCGACAACTTTTGACTTATCTACATCTCTTATCATCTCTACAGTCAGAGGATCTGTAATCCATTCATCATCATAAGTATTATTAAAATACACAGGCGGGTAATAGATCGCCTCTTCCATTTGTCCGAGATAGATACTCAGCATAATATATCTCCATTTTTCAATTGACCTTTTTCCGAAATACCAACAGACAAAATAACTCAATCGGATATCTTCATTATAAGCAAATCCACATCCACTGTCTATCTTGATCACGCTTCTTGATGAAGTAAACGAATTGTCAGTTGAAATGAAAAAGACTATCCCTAGAGAAAAATGATCATAGACTTGTTTTCTCAATCATACAACCCGCAGTTCGTTTTTTCAAGTTCAGATATTTCCTATCTGTTCTCTGATCGCAAGGATCTTTCGTACAGTAGAATTCCCGGAAAGAGTTCCATGCAGTGCCTCCGCGTATCGCTGAGCCTCTTTCTGCTTTGCTGTATACCGTTTCCGCTGGGATTCCTCAATCATCCCGTCCGTTCCGGTTGCTGCGGCTGCAGACAGTTCCCGTTCTCTTCGATAGTTCACCAGATCGATTACTTTTTCCCGTCCATAGTTCCGGATAAAACATCTCAGCTTACACATCCTGTCCGTACCCGTCTCGCTCCATCCCATCGGCCTGGAACTCATCCGTTCCGAATACACGCTGCTTACATGGCCTTCCGCACTGCACCCAAGGACATGTTTGTCACGAAATGCACGTTGAATATATTTCCAGTTCCCCGTCAGATATTTTCGGCATTCCTCTACCGCGTGATCACTTCCTTCATAATGATTTTTAATCCGGGTCAGAAGCTTTTTGGACGCAAGAAGCTTATTTTTATAAATATATTTATAAAACCGCCGTTTTGTAATCGTTTCCTTATCCAGGGTATACCGGGCTACCCGGTTGATATATTTCATCAGATGGAACCGGTCTGCCACCAGCTTGCTTTTCCCGACATAATTCTCCGCCGCACGGATCCAGCCTGCTCCGTCGCTGTTGATATAAACGCACTTTAAAATATCATAGTCATAATGCTGTCGAATATAGGCATCCACCTCTTCCCATAGGGCTGCATTCTGATCTGTCCCTGTATAAAGCCCTCCAAAATAGAATGGTGAGATCAGTTTCCGCCTGCTTTTACAGATCTCTTCTTTCCCTTCGAAAAGATAGACCAGTTTTCCCATGAAACATCCCTGTTCTTTTCCGTCTTTTTGCCGATGGATATGATCTTCATCTGCTTCGATATAGAGATACTCACAGGCTTTCTTTTCTACAGGGAGTTCTTCCATAGGGGGGATCTCTTTTTCGATCGCATGCACCTTGTTCATCACAGTTGTTTTGGTAATTGTTTGTCCTTTTGTCTGGACGGAGTCTGCTGCATGCTGATAAGAATGTACTTCAGACTCGCTCAGTACTTTTGCTTCGGCTACTGGAGTAAACCGTTCCCGGTTTGGAAGATGGAGCAGTTCATCCAGCAGACACCGTATCTTTCCCTCCGGATCCTTATATCCTGAAGCTGTACGATGAGTACATGGAGAGACCTCTGTCCCACAAAGCCCACATGCTGCTCCACACAGAGCACGAAATGTAGGCCAGGCAGGTTAAATCTTTGTAAAATGGTAGAATTTCTACCCCACTCTCCGGCGGTCAGTGCTAAAATAGGACATTGAAAAAAGTCGAAAAAACGGAGCGCTGCTCCGTGGGGAGGAGAGAGAACTATGTGGGAGATAGAGCTGAGTCTCTGCTATGCCATGCTGAGCAAAAATCAAAAGAAAGCGGCGGACATTCTTCTGGAGGACCCGGACGCCGCCCGGACCATGACCGTGCGGGAACTGGCCGGGCAGGCCGGGGTGGGACAGGCCACCGTCATCCGGATGCTGCAGGCTGCTGGATATGAGGGCTGGTCCGCTTTTCAGCGGGAGGTCTGGCAGGAAAAGGGAAAGCAGGAAAGAGGAATGCATGAGGCCCCTGCCAGGGAACCGGCTTCCGGAGGAAAGAAATCCCCGGCAAAGCGAGAATACAGAAAATACGAGGCCGTCTTCCAGATTATCAGGGATGATCTCACTATGATATCGGACATGGCGAAACATCTGGACCTGAGACAGCTGGAGGAGGTTGTGAAGGTCATAAAAAAGGCCAAGATCATAGATGTGTACGGGACAGATAACTCCGCGAACGCGGCGGCAGAACTGTCGGGGCGGATGCTCCACTTAGGGCTCACCAGCAGGAACTACTCGGACCTGTTCTTCCAGAAGGTCAGTGCCGGCCATCTGGGAAAAAGGGACGTGGCTATCGGGTTTTCCATATCCGGGGAGACCCAGGCTGTCATAGACTCCCTGGCTGCGGCCAAGCAGGCGGAGGCCGTGACAGTGGCGGTGACGGGGGACCAGGTATCTGACCTGGCCCAGATTGCGGACTACATCTTTATCACTCCCACCATCCACTTCTCGGAGATCAGCCGGTGGATTTCCTCCCGCATCTCCCAGATGGCCTTTGTGGACGCCCTGTGCGGCGCTATCATGGTCAGCGATCCGGACCGCTTTGACAAGATGCTGATACAGTCCACGAAGGAGTTTGAACAGGATATGCACAGAAAAGACGCGTAGAGCGATAGAAAACACAGCAGAAGGACTTTTCGGAGCATTGCTCCGAATGGTCCTTTTTTCGTGGGATTTTACAGAAAAACGCTTTACACAGACTTTACATTTTATTGAAGATTTCTTAAAATTCATTGTTTATAATCCGGGTTGTGTCCGAGAGGACCGAAAAGAAAGGAACCAAGACACCCATGTTCAGACGAATTTTAAAACAGGCTCTCCCCACCATGATCGCTTTTACCATGTCAGGCATGTACAGCGTGGTGGACGGACTATTTGTGGGAAAGGCGGCAGGGGACACAGGACTTGCGGCCATCAATATCGCCTGGCCCATCCCGGCTGTGATCACGGCCCTGGGGATCGGGATCGGCACAGGGGGAAGCGTCCTCTATTCCAATATGATGGGAAAGGGAGACGGGGACGGCTGCAGGAGAATGTTCAATACAACTGTGTCATTCCTTGTGCTGGCAGGTATCCTTCTGTCAGTCCTCCTCTTTGCGGTGAGGGATCCTCTCCTTCGCATCTTCGGTGCAGAGGGGGACGTGATGGAGCAGGCACAGCAGTACACCGGCATCATCATCGCCGGGGGCGTGCTGCAAGTGTGCGGAACGGGCATCACGCCTCTCCTTCGGAACATGAACCTGTCTTTTGCGGCCATGATCAGCATGGTGACCGGATTTGCGGTGAACATCGCGGTCAACTACTATCTGATGTTCCCCCTGGGAATGGGGATACGGGGCGCGGCCTTCGGGACAGTGACAGCCCAGCTCGTGGTGCTGGCTATCAGCGTCCTTGTCCTTGCCAGGGCCTACAGAGAAAAGGTAAGGCCCGCTCTTGAGAGGAGGCTGGCAGCCGGTATCTGCCGCAGCGGCATCACTGCCTTCGGTGTTTCTCTGGCGCCCACCGTGGCCCTCATCTTCACCAACTGGCAGTGCCTCCGGTACGGGGGAAACGCAGCGGTGGCCTGCTATGCTGTCATCTCCTACATTGTCTTCCCGGTACAGTACCTGCTGACCGGTATAGGAGACGGGGTACAGCCTCTCCTGAGCTACTACAACGGAGCGGGCCGGCCCGTGGAGCTTGGGCAGGTGAAACGGATCGCCCGCATAGGAGCGGGCGTGCTGGGGGCAGTGACTATGGCGGCGGTATTGATCTGTACACCATACATCGCCCGCTGGTTCGGACTCTCCAATGAGGCGGCCGTATTTTTCGGGACAGGGATGAGGATCAGCGCACTCGCATTTCTGGTGACAGGATTTGCAAAATTTAATCTCTCTTACCTGAACGCGGTGCTGAGGGCCAGACTGGCTGTGATCCTCACATTTGCGGAGAGCCTGGTCGTATCACCTGTATATCTGTTCCTGCTCCCGGCATTTACCGGGATGACGGGCATCTGGATCTCGCTGCCGGCGACAGCGATCACTATGCTCGTGATCTATGGAATGATAAGCAGAAAGGAAATGAGTTATGAGAAAAAAGGTTAGCTTTCGAAAAGTGGGAACTGTGTGGCTGTTTGTCCTGCCCGCCCTGATCCCGCTGATCGTATTCTGGATTTACCCGATACTCCGGTCTGTGTATATCAGTTTTACAGACTGGGACTACATGTCACCAACATACAATTTTGTATTTCTTGACAACTTTATAGCGCTCTTCAAGGACGCACGTTTCTACGATGCCCTGTGGAACACCATCGTGTTCACAGTGGGGACCCTCATCCCCACCATCGTCCTGGGACTGCTCCTGGCGCTGCTGATGCAGAAGGCGTTTAAGGGGAGCGGGATCATCAAGTTCATCCTCTTTTCCCCGTGGATCACGCCTACAGTGGCAATTTCCATCGTGTGGACATGGATCTATGACCCGGATACGGGAATTGCGAACACAGTGCTGGAATTTCTGCATCTTCCAGCACTCCAGTGGATCAAAAGCTCTGACACGGCCATGCTGGCGGTCATCATCGTGACGGTCTGGAAGAGCCTTGGATATGCCATGATCTTTTACCTGTCCGCCCTGGAGAAGGTCCCAAAGGAGCTCTACGAGGCAAGCGGGCTGGACGGGGCAAAGGGCTGGCAGAGATTTCGGGACGTGACGCTCCCGTGCATCTCGCCCACCACCTTCTTCCTCGTCATCATCACCATGGTCACCTCCCTGCAGGCCTACGACCAGATCCAGATCCTGACCCAGGGAGGTCCGTCGGGAAGTACGAGGACGCTTTTATATATGTATTACCAGCTTGGATTTGAGGAGTTCAACATGGGACAGGCTACCGCGGTGGCCATCGTCATGATCGTCCTGACCGTATTTTTGTCAGCAGTGCAGTTCACGGCGTCCAAGAAATGGGTTCACTACTAGAGGAGGGAAAGCATGAAGATAAGAACAGGAATTCAAAAAACAGGAAAAATGGTTATACTCCTTGTGTTCTGCGTGTTCACCGTCTTTCCCTTTGTCTGGATGGTCCTGAGCGCGCTGAAGACAAAGGCTGAGATCATGGACGTGTCGGCCTTCTTCCCGGCCGAGTTCCAGTGGCAGAACTTTTACGAGGTCATTTTCAATTCGCCTCTTCTGAAATACGTGGCGAACAGCCTGTACGTGTCGGCGTTTACCCTGCTCATCCAGATTGTGACCGGGGCCATGATCGCCTACGCCATCGTGTTTATGAAATTTAAGGGAAAGAAGATCCTCTTCGCGGTGATCATGGGAACCTACATGCTGCCCACGGCAGCCACCTACATTCCCAGCTACATCATCCTGGCAGACTGGGGACTTCTGAACACATACACAGGACTGATCATCTCCGGATGCGTCAGCATATTCGGCATCTTCCTTCTGAGGCAGGCCTTCATGCAGGTGCCTGCGGGTATGATCGAGGCGGCCAGGATAGACGGGGCCAACCACTGGCAGATCCTCTGGAGAGTGGTGTGTCCCATGACAAAGTCCTCCTTCATAACGATGGGACTTATGAACTTTATCACCTGCTACAACAACTACATGTGGCCCTCTCTGATCACGGACTCAGACTCAAAGATGCTGGTGTCCCAGGGACTTCGGAAGTTTTTCATCGAGGGCGGAGCCTACGGGACCGAGTGGCCCCTTGTCATGGCCGGCAGCGCCATCATCGTACTGCCCCTCCTGATACTGTTTGCCTTCACCCAGAAATGGTTCATCAACGGTATCGGCGGAGACACGGGTATGAAGGGATAAAACCCTCTTACATATATCATTCAAAACAAAGGAAAGAAAAAAAAGCAAAAAAGGAGAAATATCATGAAGAAAAGAATTGTATCTGCACTTTTATTATGCGCTATGGCAACATCACTTCTGGTGGGCTGCGGCGGCGGTTCCTCCTCCTCTGAGCCCACAACGACAGCAGACGGAAAGCTCCAGATCGACCTGTGGTACTCAGGCGGAAAGACAGCTGTGAACGTGTTCCAGGAGATCGTGGACGACTTCAACGCATCCCAGGATGAGTACGAGGTTGCCACCACCACACAGGCAGACTACACAGAGACCTACGAGAAGCTCCAGGCAGGTATTGCCGGAAAGAACGCGCCGGACATGGCCCTTCTCGACACAGACAAGTCCAGAAACCTCTCAGAGAAGAACCTGGTGGCAGACATCAATGAGTTTGTGGACGCTGACGACGAGTTCGACAAAGAGGACTACATTCCGGTCTTCTATGACCAGGGCGTGGACGCGGACGGAAAGCTCTTTGCCCTTCCGGCCTACGGAACTACACAGGTGCTCTACTACAACAAGCAGATCTTTGCCGACGCAGGGATCGACCCCACCACCATCAAGACATGGCAGGACCTGGAGGCGGCAGCCGAGAAGATCACAACAGACAGCGTGGTTGGATGGGAGCCCATGTGGGGCTACGCGAACCTTGTGGACGCAGCTCTCAGCAACGGTGCGTCTCTCCTCAGCGAGGACGGCGAGACATGCCTGATCAACTCCAAAGAGTGGGTGGACGTATGGGAGAGCTTCCGCAAATGGATCCACGACGACAAGATCATGAAGGTAAACTCCGGCGGACAGGGCTGGGAGTACTGGTACACCACCATTGACGATGTGCTCCAGAACAAGGCCGGCGGGTACACGGGATCCTCAGGAGACCAGGCAGACCTTGACTTCAATATCGTAGGCGCCATCGAGCAGCCCGGATTTAACGACAACCCGTCAGCGCCCACAGCGGACGCGCTTCAGCTTGTCATGTTGGAGGGATCTTCCGACGAGGAGAAGCAGGGCGTGTACGAGTTCATGAAGTACTTCACAACACCGGAGAACCAGGCGAAATGGTCCATGGCGACAGGGTACGTGGCTGTCCGCGAGTCCACCCAGGAGGTGCCGGATTTCAAGGCCTACACAGATGAGAACCCCCACGCTCTTGTACCGCTCCAGCAGGCAATGCACGGCACATCTGCCCTCATCGACCCGACGGGCGGAAAGATCCTGGACGCTCTGAAGATCGCGGCAGACCAGGTGGAACTGGAGAACGTACCGGCGCAGGAGGCACTGGATGCGGCGCAGGCAACTGCACAGGAGGCGCTGGACGCGTTATAAAATGAGACAGGAACTGAAATTTACCGTCAGCCGGGAGGCTGAAAATCTGCACAGGGAGCCGCTGGTGGTTCCCTGTGACACAGAAAGACTGTATATCAAAGTGGATCTGCCGGAGGAATTCCGCTATATGAGCTTTCTCATCCTGGAGGACCCGGAGGGACATATCCGTCTTCAGAAGCAGCTGGCCTGGGGAGACCAGGGCCTGTGCGTGGGAAAGGGCCCAAAGGACACTACCATAGGAGGCGTGCCGGGCAGGATACAGCCGGGAACGTGGCAGGTGTGCCTGGGCATCTTTACGGAGTATCTGCACCAGAGGCTGGGGGACAAGAGAGGCTGTATCACCATGACCGTGTCCGACGGGGAGGGCCCTGTGTCAGACCCCATGGGCGGCCTCGCCTGGGTGGAGGACACCCTGGAGATTTCCCCGGAAAAGTACCGCTGGGACAAGGTGTACGGCACAAAAAAGCAGTGGTATAAGGGGGATTTCCACACCCACACAAGGCTGTCCGACGGGAAGGAGCCCCTGGAAAATGCCATGAAGAAGGCAGTGGATATGGACATGGACTTCTACGTGCCCACAGAGCACAATCTGATGCACACAGGCTGGTGTGACACATCCCTGTGCATCCTTCCCGGCATAGAGGTGACGACGGACAAGGGACATATGAACCTGTTCGGCATCACAAAGCTGCCGGAGCGGATCCTGGACATTGTGGCTCACAACGGCGAGGAGATCGTGGACAGCTACATGGAGGAGACAATCCGGGAGGCGAGGGAGAACCACTGGATCACAAGCATCAACCACCCCTTCCTCACCATATGGAAATGGCGCTATGACCAGACTGACCTGGATGACATCGACTGCCTGGAGATCATCAACGACCCAACTTACACAGACGCCAAAGACTCCAACGAGAAGGCCGTGCGCTTCCTGGACGCCCTCTGGCAGGATGGTCATCGGATCTACGGTGTGGGCGGCAGCGACTCCCACAATCTCATAGAGGAGCGCTACGAGGGGGCGGACCTTCCCTCCATTCCCGGAGACCCGGCTACCTGGGTCTGCTGCGGGGAGCTTACGCCGGACAACCTCATGGCGGCCGTGAAGGCCGGGCACATGTGCGTCACCCGCTTCTGCAGGATGACTCCCGTGATCCACGGAGCCGGCAGGACCTTTCTTCCGGGAGATGAGCTCCCTGAGGACGTGGACAGAGTAACGATACAGGTGCTGATAGAGGGGCTTGCTGAAAAGCCGGTGGTCTCTCTGGTGAGAAACGGCGCTTCCCGGGAGCTGGAAGTCAGAGAGCTGGAGGTCAGAGAACTGGAAGGCGGAAAATGGGAGGTGCTGGCTGACGCTGAACTTGAGGAAGAAAAGTGGCAGTGGCTTCGCCTGGACGTCCGCAGCCGGGAGAAGGAATTCCTCGGCTACATGAACCCTGTGTTCAGAGGATCGGCGAACTCCCGGTACCGCACCTTTGGCGAAATAAAAAAGACAATGGAAGAACTTTAATATGATCAGAGGAATTTTATTTGACAAAGACGGGACACTGGTGGACTTTTTCTCCCTGTGGCTCCAGGCGGCCCTGGCTGTGACGCCCGCATTTCTCGAGGAAAACCACATCCAGCCGGACAAGGACATGACCGACTACGTGCTGCGTGCCATGGGAGTGGAGGACGGGAAGGTGGACCCGAGAGGAGCCCTGGCCTACAAGTCCTACCAGGAGATAGCGGCAGATATCTGCCAGGCGCTGGAAAAGAAGGGGATCACTCTGGATCCGGCCAGAGTCCAGGAGCAGCTGGAGCGCCTCTTCGACGAGAATGTGACTGGGAAAAATGTGAGCTACACGCAGGTCACAGATATCAAAAAGATGCTGCGGGCCCTGAAGGAGAGGGGCATCTGCGTGGGACTTGCCACGGCAGACACCATGCGCTCCGCCAAGAGCTGCCTGAAAAAGCTGGGCACCTATCAGGAGTTTGACTACGTGGGAGCCGATGACGGCGTAAAAAGACCCAAGCCGGAGGCGGACATGTTCCTGGAGTTCCAGCATAAATTCAACCTGAAGCCGGAGGAGATCGCTGTGGTGGGGGACACCTACAATGACGTGGCCTTCGCAAGGAACAACGGCGGCATCGCCATAGGCGTCTTGAGCGGCGTCAGCAGCGAGGAGGATTTCCGGGGAGAGGCAGACTATATCCTGGACTCTGTTAAGGAGCTGCCGGGGCTCCTTGAGCGGATGTCCTGAAAAGCGGCAGAAAAGAAAGTATATCAGACACGGACAAGGAGGAATAACTGTGGCTGAAATTCAGTTAAACCATGTATATAAAAAATTTGAAGATGGAGTTACCGCGGTAAAGAATTTTACCCTGGATATTCACGACAGGGATTTCGTGGTGTTCGTGGGACCTTCCGGATGCGGAAAATCCACAACGCTGCGCATGATCGCCGGACTGGAGAAGATTTCCGACGGCACTCTTGTGATGGATGGAAAGACCATGAATGACGTGCAGTCCTGTGACCGTGATATAGCCATGGTATTCCAGAATTACGCGCTCTATCCCCACATGACCGTGGCGGAAAACATGGCCTACAGTCTGAGACTGAAGCATGTGCCAAAAAAGGAGCGCAGGCAGAAGGTGGAGGAAGTGGCAAAGATACTGGGGCTGGAGCAGGTGCTGGACAGACGCCCGGCAGAGCTCTCCGGCGGACAGAAGCAGAGAGTGGCCATGGGCCGGGCCATTGTGCGCCAGCCCAAAGCCTTCCTGATGGATGAGCCTTTATCCAATCTGGACGCCAAGCTCAGGACCCAGATGAGGAGGGAGATACAGAAGCTGTACAGAGAGCTGGACAGCACCTTTATCTACGTGACCCACGACCAGACAGAGGCCATGACCCTGGGCACGAAGATCGTGGTCATGAAGGCCGGAGAGATCCAGCAGATCGCCTCCCCAGAGGTGCTCTACAATGAGCCGGCCAATGTGTTCGTGGCAGGATTTATCGGCATGCCGCCCATGAATTTTTTCAAGGGCAGATGCCAGATGCGCTATGAGAAGGTCTACGCCAGCACAGCGGGCATGCAGATCGAGCTGTCTGCGGAGCTGGCGGACAGAGTGAAGCAAAAGAGCGAGCTGGGCAAAGACATCATCATCGGTGTGCGGCCGGAGGATATGCTGATCGCTGACACGGGCATCGAGAGCCGCGTCCGCGTGTACGAGATGCTGGGGGCGGAGACCTACCTGTATTTTGACCACGACGGCGGGAACGTGGCGGTCAGAGTGGAGGCCGACACGCCCATCCGCAAGGGCGACCGGGTACACTTTAACTTCCGTCCGGAGAAGATCCATCTGTTTGACGCCCAGACGGAGGAGAGAATATAGAAACCGCGAAAAAAGGAAAAGCTTTGGCAAGATCAATCTGGGCCGAAGCTTTTTGTTATCATAAAAATATCTATTTTGTTTTTATCTATCGACATAGTATAATTTACATATCAGGAATAATCGATGGGATGTGACACAGAAGTGGAAAGAGAGCAGATTGACAAATAAGAATTCAATACAGCGGATAAAAGGATAGCGGTCTACCCAAGCCCCGAACCTGACAGCCCTATTGTGTATATAAATACTTTTGAGGGAGAAGGTGATAATGTATACCGGGCGCTGGAAAACATGGACAATCCCGCTTTTACCCTTGTCGCTGTGAGCGGTCTGAAGTGGGAACACGATATGGCCCCGTGGGATATCCCACCGCTCTCGAAGAAAAGCACTCCCTGTATCGGAGGCGCCGACGACTATCTGCAGCTTTTAAGGGAAGAAATCATGCCGCGGGCAGAAAAGATGGCGGATGGCGTCTCGTGGAGAGGGTTGGCAGGTTATTCTCTGGCCGGGCTGTTTACAGTGTATTCTCTGTACCGGACAGACCTTTTTTCGAGGATCGCAAGCGTGTCCGGCTCACTCTGGTTTCCGGGCCTTATGGATTATATCACTTCTCATGAGATGAAAAGGATTCCGGACTGCGTTTACTTTTCCCTCGGGGATCTGGAGAGAAGGACAAGAAAGCCCTGTCTGAAAACAGTACAGGAAAATACCGAAAGAATCCGGAGTTTCTATGCAGGCCACGGTATTGATACGTTCTTTCAGCTCAATCCGGGCAATCATTTTAAAAATGCTGACCAGAGAACAGCAGCAGGCATTTCGTGGATTTTGAACAGGCAGGTCAAAGGAGCGTAAAGTAATCAAAAGGGTAAGCAATCACTTTTTGTGGAGGGAGATATCATTATGATATCAGCAGAAGTATTAGCCCACGAAAAAGAATTGGAAGAAAATTTACAAGCCTTAAGCAATAGAAACAGGAAGTCTTGATTTATCAAGACTTCCTGTTTACTATGCCCTTATTAACACTAAACTTGAAAAAAGTCAAAGCAGCTTTGGCTTGCCGCGCCTCAATATTAGAACGGCTTGACAGGGGTGAGCTACCTATTGACAAACCCGGCAATAAGTATCCATACGATGCGGGTACTAAGTTTGCCAACAAAAATTGTGTGAGAAAAAGCATATGAGCAGATATCGGCTTGCTCAGAAATCAGGAATTGCTCAGTCATCAATCTCTACGTTGCTGAACCGGAAAAGCGTACCCACAATCCAGACTTTAGAAAAAATATGTGATGGTTTTGGCATCACTTTATCGCAGTTCTTTGCCGAAGATGACAAAGTTTTGGATCTGACCAAAGATCAGGAAGAACTGCTAAAAGATTGGAACTCGATGGACAGTCGGCAACAGGAATTGGTGAAAGCGTATATACAGGGAATTATCAGGAAATAAGGACGTCTTCCAATATGTATGATTGGGAATTCTTCCCGCTGATACCAGTTTACGATCGTGGATCGTGAAACCTTTGCCATCAGCGCCGCTTCTTCCGGGGTCAGATAATTAAGATTTCCATTGCATCTTCGATTCCCGGATTGTAAAAGTTTCTTTCTTCTGAAATTTGCCAGAGCAACATTTTCTTCCATAGCAAGTTCTTTATAATCATTGCAGGGCGACAACTGATACTCTTCCTGCTCATCAAGAAATTTCTGAAAGCTATCTTTTGTAATCCGCTTCTGATCAGCGATAATAACGGTTGAAAAATATTTTCCATATCTTTTACTTTTCAGCAGCGCATAAACATCTTTTCTGCTGATTCCAAGCAGCCTTGACATTTCCGGCATACTGATAGTTGCCTCATACAATTCTTTTTTTGCTTTACGATCCTCAACTGTCTGATACTTCGACTGTCCATTGTACCAATTCCAAAATTCTTCTTTGGGAATCCGTTTCCAGTAGTCAATTGTAACAGTCTCAAGATTTTCCCGTTTAACCAGATCATAGGCAACGCTTTCTTCAATTTCCAGCAGCTGTGCAATATCACGCACAGAATAGGACCATTTCTTTAACTCCACCCCTGGCTCTTCTCCGGTCACTTTCTGGTATTTCACCTGATTGGCATACCACTTTTCAAAACTGGCAATATTGACCCGCAGCTTGCCGGCGATCTCCCTGGACTCAAATACATTTTTATGAAGGAGCCAGTACCGATCCGTCTTCTTAAGTCCTAACAATTCTCCCATTTCCGTTACGCTCATCCATTTCTTTTGAGGAGATGGGTTTCTTTTGTATGGACTATTGGATTCAATGTCCTTGATCATATCCTGATATTCTTCTTTCATCCATTCTTCCTTTTTACCCATAGAGAGTCCTCCCTTCCTGCTAAAAGGATAACGGAAATATAAAAATAACGTTACTATGTCGATGAACTTTTTTCATACGGAAATTATTTCCCGGAAGGCTGTTTATCCAGCCAGTCGTCAAAACTCTTCTTAGAGATTCGGTACTTCCCACCGTCCAACTGGATCCAGCGAAATTCATTCCTTTTCAAAAGGCTATAGACTGTTGGTCGGCTGACTCCAAGGATTTCCTGCAATTCTGCTACTGTATAACATCGTTTTTCTGCCATATTGCATACCTCTTTCCATTCTTTAATACGACAATACCACAGGATCGCGATCTCCAATCCAATTAGAAAAAGACATAAGGGCACTTCTCAGTTTTGGTGCATTTTCCACCATCTCCTGTGCAATTCCCGTTAGATTTTGAATAAAGCTATCAATACGGCCATATTCCGGCTGCACATATGATGAAAACTCATCTACGATACGGTTCTCACCGTCTACCATGACTGCGCCTATCTGTATAATGTCATCGATATAATCATTGAGCCTCCGTACCGCACAGGTATACGCACTAAAAGTCGATCTGCATACGTTTACTGAATCTAGAAACTGACGTCCAATTTCAGGAGTATATGTTTCTATACCAAGTTTTTTCATCAACGAGTAGATTCTGTTGTAAATCCGCCTGTAAACCATCAATGTGGAATCCATGTAATTCTGCTTTTTGAGCTGATTGATGACACAATCAGACAGCTTGTGAAAGTTTAACGTTTTCTCTGCCATAATTGACCTCCTTATAATAATCTGTGAGGTTAATTATACGCTATTGTTATTCGAGAAAACGACATGTACCATCAGGTTTTAAGCTGAGATCTGCATTTCTTCTGGAATAATAATACTTCTGGGATAATGGGTCCAGCACCCTGCGAAGACGATGGCTTCGGTTTCCCGGTCCAGCTTCCGGTAGGCAGAGTATCCATCGCAGACGACAACTCCTGTGAATCTACTGATGTGCGATAAAGAAGTAATAGAAGTGTAAAAAATTTTGCCGTTCCTATCCGGCACTTGGCCATTGTGTCGGATAGGTCGGGCGTTAGGCTTCGGGCAAGTCAATCTTGCCGACAAAGCTGTAATAAATCTCAATGTCCTGCCTGCGGGTGCCGTTCTCGTCATAGCTGCACTCATGCACGACGATTTTCTCAATCATTTCCCGCAAGAGGGTGGGGGTCAATTCCTCAAAGGCAAGGTGCTTTCGGACGATACCCATAAACTTTTCCGCATTGACGGTGGCGGCCTGCGACTTGGAAAGTTCCTCCTGCAAAGCGGCGGCGCGGTCTTTCAGTTCCCGCTGCTCCTGCTCATAGTCTGCCGACAGTTCCATGAAACGCTCGTCGCTGATTTTGCCGTTCACATTGTCCTCATACAGCCGCTTGATAATGCGGCTCACTTCGGCAATGCGCTCCTGCGCCTGTTCAAGCTGCTTGGTGGCTGCGGCGGTCTTTCTCTTGCCGCCGATCTCGTTCTGCTGGATAAGCAGCTTCACAAAGCGGCTCTCATGCTTGGCGGCATACTCGGTCACTTGCCGGAGATTGGAGAGGACACCGGCGGTCAACAGGTCGGTGCGGATAAAGTGCGCCGTACAGTCGCGGGTGCGCTTCTTGTAGCTGCCGCAGATGTAACAGTCCTGCTTGCGGTTCTTGTTCTGATACCGCTGCTGGTACATCACATGGCCGCAGTCGGCGCAGAACAGCATACCGGAGAACAGCCCCACTTCATCATAGCGGTTCGGGCGTTTGCGCTGCTTGCGTAACTCCTGCACGCGCTCCCATGTTTCCGTGTCGATAATCGGCTCATGGTGGTTCGGGAAAATGGCCTGCTTCTCGATGGGGTTCTCTACGCTGTGCTTGGTCTTGTAAGAGGGCTTCTCCGTCTTGAAGTTTACCAGACAGCCGGTGTACTCCCGG